>Ga0105047_10008095_pt1 | contig 17606 bp, 11 predicted proteins | sample MAT04_FD_78384 | JGI IMG/M metagenome (GOLD analysis project Ga0105047, IMG submission 78384) | Freshwater microbial communities from Lake Fryxell liftoff mats and glacier meltwater in Antarctica - MAT-04 (megahit assembly) | ecosystem: Environmental > Aquatic > Freshwater > Ice > Liftoff...
CCGACGACAAGCCGCAATGCTATGCGGATCTAGCGCGACACTTTGCGGGTGAAACGCCGATTTATCAAAACGAACATCGCGTTCTCTGCAAAGACGGAACCTACAAGTGGATTCTCGCACGGGGGAAAGTGATTGAGTGGACAGACGACCGCAACCCGCGCCGCGTGATTGGCACGCACACTGACATCAGTGCGCGCAAGCGCGCCGAAGCGTCGTTGCTGCAAACGCAAAAGTTGGAAAGCCTGGGACTCATGGCGGGGGGCATCGCGCATGACTTCAACAACCTGCTGGTGGCGTTGCTCGGGCAAAGTTCACTGGCGCTTACAACCTTGCCCCCAGAGAATGCGGCACGCAGCCACATCGAAGCGGCGATTGTGGCCGCCGAGCGCGCCAGCGATTTGACGCGGCAATTGCTTGCCTACTCCGGACGCGGTCAGTTCATGATGCACCCCATACAGCTAAACACCTTGATCAAAGACAACAGTCACATGTTGGAAGTGGCCATGCCCAAACAGGTGCGGCTTCAAGTCGAACTGGCCGAAGGGTTGCCGTCGATCCAGGCCGACGCCGGTCAGATGCAGCAGGTGGTTATGAACTTGATTATAAACGCCGCCGATGCCGTCGGTGACCGTAGCGGCACGGTAATGGTGTCCACAGACACCTGGGAACTCATGGTAGAAGATGCGGGAGCGTGGATTCACGGTAGTGATCCGCTGGAGCCGGGAACCTTCGTGAGACTGGAAGTGAGCGATGACGGCTGTGGCATGGACGCGCCAACGATGGCCAAAATCTTTGATCCCTTCTTTAGCACGAAGGCTGAAGGACGCGGCTTGGGGCTGGCGGCGTTGTTGGGCATTGTGGGCGGGCACCAAGGTGGCTTACGTGTAGAGAGCCGGCCGGGCGCCGGCACGAAGTTTCAGTTGATCTTCCCGGTTGCGAAGGTGGAGGAAGCAACGACGCCGGCGATTGACACGCTTGCCCCCGCGCTCATTCGCCCGGTGGGAGTGGGTAAAGGGATTCTGGTGATCGATGACGAGGATGTCGTGCGCATGGTTCTGACTGATGTGCTCGAAGCCTGGGGCTACCACGTCTTGTGTGCGGCGGACGGCGCGTCAGGCATGGCGCTCTACCGAGAACACGCGACCAGCATTGGGCTTGTCTTGCTCGACCTGTCGATGCCAGGGCAAAGTTCCCCAGAGACTTTTCGGCAACTGCGCGCATTCGACCCGCAGGTGCGGATTGCCTTGTCTTCGGGCTATGACGCCAGCGATGTGGCAGCGCGTTTTGCCGGGTTGTCGTTCAGCGGCTTCCTGCAAAAGCCATACCAGTTGCAAGTGTTGATCGATGCGGTTGAGCGCTATCTGGCCGCGAACTAGGACGAATCTGCTGCGCTTATTCGTGTAATAGGTCGGGTGATGGTGAAGCAGCTACCCTCACCGAGCGCGCTTTCCAGTGCGATTATCGCTGTCTTCGATCAGGCTGCGCAAGGCCAGCTCGGCCCTTGATGCCGGAGGCAAGCCGCGTGGCAAAGAGCAGGCCCAGCGTGTTCTGCACCCGCATGTGGATGCCGAAAAAAATGAAGGTGTTGCCTTGCCTTGGGCACGGGCAAAAGTAGCGCCCTAATGGGCGCGGGATGGGAGGATAGTCTAACGCATCATCACCCCCCCGTGCGGCAAAAGCCGAGACTTATATAGGATATTTCGGACATTTGACCGATGCGACCACCCGCGCCCGATGATACGATTTGATTACTCCCACGTACTGTGTACGCCACCAGCTACGCGTGGTTTGTGTCCGGAAAGCACGACATCCCCTACCAATCTTTGCGTAGCCAATCTGGCGTAATCCTTTATGTTCACAGGAAAGGTACAGATTATGCGCGCTTTCAATCGGCCCGCTTTGAAGATGATGCTTCGTCGTGGGTTTGCCCTTTGTCTGGCTGGCGTCCTTGCCTTTGCCGGGTTGGGTGCGCCCGCAGCGGATGCCGCGGTGACGACCACGTTCAACGTGACCAGTGCGGCAGATGCCGGCGCCGGCACGTTGCGCCAGGCGATCCTCGACGCCAACGCCATGTCCGGACGCGATGAAATCACGTTTGGTCTGGCGGACGGCGCCACCATTACGCTGGCATCGGCCCTGCCGCCGATTTACGATGATCTGATCATCGCCGGGCCTGGCCCATCCCACTTGTTCGTCTCCGGCAATAACCAGGTGCGCGTCTTCACCGTGCTGACCGGCACCGTGAGCATCATGGGGCTGACGATCCAGAACGGCCGGGCCCAAGGCGGCGCCGGCGGCAAGGGCGATACCAATGGCGCTGGTGGTGGCGGCGGCGCAGGTCTGGGCGCCGGCCTCCTGGTCAATGACGGCGCCGTGACACTGGCCAACGTGGTCTTTAGCAACAACGCGGCCAGCGGTGGCGCGGGTGGCAGCGGCGCGCAGGGCTATGTGCAGGGCGGCGCGGGTGGTGGCGGCGCCGGCGGCGCCGGCGGCACGGGTGACATCGGTGGCGGCGGCGGCGGCGGCTTCTTTGGCGCCGGCGGCAACGGCACCAAGGATGCCGGCAGCAATGCCATCGGCGCCGGCGGCGGCGGCTTCACGGGCCGTGGCGGCGGCAAAGGCGGCGTAGCCACGGATATGGGCGGCGGCGGCGCCGGCCTGGCAATCGGTGCGCCGGGCGGCGGCGGTGGCAACGGCAGCGCCCAGGGGTCGGGCGGCGGCGGCGGCAGCATCGGCTTTGCCGGCGCCAACGCGGGTGCCAGTGCGGCGGCGACCGGCGGCGCCGGCGGGTTTGGCGGCGGCGGTGGCGCTGGCGGCGGCGCTGACGGCAATGGCGGCGCCGGCGGCGACTTTGGCGGCGGCGGCGGTTCGCGCTCGGCGGGGGTCAACGACACCGGTGGGCCGGGCGGCTTTGGCGGCGGCGGCGGCGGCAGCGTGAATCTTGGCGGGGTAGGCGGCTTTGGTGGCGGTGGCGGCGGCGCCAGTGCCACCGGGGCGGCGGGCGGCAGCGGTGGTGCGCATGGCGGCGCGGCCAGCAATGCAAATGGCGGCGGCGGCGGCGGTCTCGGCGGCGCCCTGTTTGTGCGCGGCGGGCGCCTGATCCTGGTCAATACGGCGTTCAATACCAATAGCGCCACGGGCGGTGGCGGCGGCAACAATCCTTCGGCCGCCGCCGGCCAGCGCGGTGAGGGCAAGGGCGGCGGCTTGTACAGCGGCGCGGGCAGCACGGCGATCAGTGTGGACGCTGCGCCCACCTTTAGCGGCAACAGCGCCCAGGACGCCGGTGGCAGCGCCACCGACAATTCCGACAGTTTTGGCGCATTGGCAGTCGAGCCCGCAGTCGTAACGGCAGCTGCCGGCGCCAACCAGGTGGCGGCCGTCAACACAACCTTTGCGACACCCTTGCAGGCGTCGATCACGGCCGGTGGTGTGCCGGTGGCCGGCCTGCCCGTCCTCTTCAGCGTTGTACCCAGCCCCAGCGGCGCGGGCGCGACCTTTGCGGGCAACCGAGCCAGCGTCACGATCTATACGGATGCCAGTGGCCGGGCGGTGGCGCCCACCTTGCTGGCAAACGGCACGGTCGGTGCGTTTAGTGTCACGGCCAATGCCGGGCTGGCGAGCAGCACGAGTTTCGGCCTCACCAACGTAACCGGCGCCCCCGCCAATGTGCTCGCTGTCGGCGGTACGCCCCAACATGGGCGCGTCTTTGCGCTCTTTGCAACCGCCCTCCAGGCGCGCGTCGTGGACGCCAACAACCTGCCGGTGAAAGACGTGACCGTGACCTTCACGGCGCCCAGCGTGGGCGCCAGCGGCGCCTTTGATGGCGGCAACGCGACGGCCACGGCGCTGACGGATGCGAACGGCATTGCCAGCGCGCCCGGATTCACTGCCAATGGCGTAGGCGGCATCTATGCCGTGACGGCGGCCGTCACAGGCGTCGGTGCGCCGGCGCTCTTTATCATGACCAACGATAAAGCGACCAGCACGGTCACGCTCACCACGACGCCCAATCCTTCCGGCGCCAACTTACCGGTGACCTTGGCGGCGACCGTCGCCGGCGAACCCAATACGGCAATGCCCACCGGCGCCGTCACCTTTATGGACGGCGCCAACACGCTGGGCAGCAGCTTGCTCGTCGACGGCGTGGCCACACTGACGACCACGGCCCTTGGCATCGGCGAACGCACATTGACGGCCACGTACAGCGGCGACGCCAGCTTCAACGGCGCCACGTCGATGCCGGTCACCCATACCGTGGCCAAGCGCGGAACGGCGGCCACGTTGGCCGGTTCACCGAATCCCTCGCTCATCGGCCACACCGTCTTCTTCACAGCCACGGTCGTCGCCAGCAGCGGTGTGCCCGACGGCATTGTGGTCTTCAAGGACGGCGCCGTGACATTGGGCACGGACACGCTGGCCGACGGGATCGCCAGGCTGGCCACATCGGCATTGGCGCTGGGTACGCATGCAGTGACGGCGGAATACCAGGGCACAGAATTCTATGCGGCCGCGGTTTCGGCGGCAGTCAACCAAGTCGTCATTCTGCGCGCGACGACGATAGTCCTGAGCAGCGGACCGCAAGCGGCCGAAGTAGGAATTCGCGTCACGGCGGTGGCGACAGTGACTTCGGTCAGCGGCGTGCCGGACGGTACGGTCATCTTTAAGAATGGTGTTAACACGCTGGCGGCGGTGCCGTTGGTCGATGGTGTGGCCGTACTCGCCACGGCGGATCTGCCGGAGGGCACGCACGCGCTCAAAGCAGAATATCAGGGCACGGGTATCTTTGCCCCGTCCCAGTCGGATGTCCACGACCAGTTTGTTGGGAAACGGGCGACGCTGACCTTGCTGGGTTCGGTGTCCAACCCATCCGGCTTTGGGCGTACGGTCACCTTCTCGCTCATGGTGATGCCGGATCAGTGGGGCGTGAACAGCGCCAGCGTTGGTGCTGCCGCCGCTGCAGTGCCCACCGGCCAGGTGCGTTTGTTTGGCGCAGCCGGCGCGCTCGACGTGACGCTGGATCTGGCCGCCGGCGCCGCGATCTATGCGACGGCGCAACTGCCATACGGGAACCACACGATCACGGCCCAATATCTCGGCGATGCCGACTATGCCGGCAGTACTTCGCGCGCCCTGGATCATGTGGTGGAGACAACCGTGCTGGCGCTGAACGATGCTGCCGCCACGCTTGCCGAGACGCCGGCGCTGCGGATCGCTGTGCTGGCCAACGACCTCGACCCGCTGGGCGGTGGACTGGCCGTAGCGCATGCCGAAGGTGCGGCGTCTGGCAGCCTCCTCGTCAACACCGACAACACGGTGACCTACACGCCTGCGCCCGGCTTTGCCGGCGTGGATGCCTTTACCTATGTGGCGCGTGACAGTGCGGGCAACATTGACACGGCGCAGGTGACGGTAATCGTGAGTGCGCAAGATCAGGCTGACCCGCTGCCGCAGGTCACGATGGTCGATCCGGAGATGGCGGCGATCCTTTCGTTCACGGCGCCAAAGGCTACCGTCGGCGTGGAGTTGCCAGCCGGTGTCTATACGGGCACGATGGGCGACAAGGATGTCTTTTTCATGGCGTTTACCGGTCCCGCGACGTCGATGCACGCCGATGGGAGCGTGCCGCCAAGCAAGATTTCCAGTGGCGTTGCCTTTGGATTGAATCTGTTTGTCGATGCGACGCGCCTTACTGACGCGCAGCTTGGCAAGCCTGTGGTCGTGACGCTGGTCTACGACCCGTCGATCGTGGGCAGCGGCGGCGCCGACTCGCTGCATCTGCTCGGCTGGACGGGCAGCGAATGGACGAGCGACGGCATCACCACGCTGGAAAACGACATTGCCAACCACCGGTTTGTCGCCCGCCTGAATCGCCTGGGCGAATTAGGCTTGTTTACCAACTCGACGTTGCCGGTCGGGATTCTGGAATACCTACCGCTGGTTGCGCGGTAGATTGACCGGTGCGACGCACCCTGGCGGGTGCGTCGCACCGCGCTGGATCTCCAATTTGCCACATGACAAACGCTGCCCTCTTGGAGTACAATAGATCGGAGGGTAGACGTAGCCTTCAGTCGCCTCATAAGGTAGGTCGGGGAACTAAGTACCGCGCCGCGGCGTACATGGCATGTGCGCCTATCGACGACGTTACGATAGAGCCACATCGTCACTTCATCCGATTCACGAAAGGAACACGTCACCATGAACAAGATGTTGGCAATTGGGCTGGCCGCGTTGCTGGCTGTACTGCTGTCGGGCACTGCCCTGGCGCAGACAGACACCGCCGCGGCGACACCCGCCGATAACCCAGAACCGAGCGCCTACCTGACGCTCGACATGCAAGCCGGCTTTGTGCTCGACCCCTTCCTCGTCAGCCTCAACGGCGGCGGCGAGGTCGATGCCTCCACGCTAGATCCGGCGTGCGTAGGCTTTATCAACGACAAACCGGTCATGATCGCCAATTGGTCGGGTGAAGCCGAGTTTCTCGACATCTTTTTCTACAGCGACACCGACCCCACCCTCGTCATCCAGTTGCCCGACGGCAGCTATGCCTGCGCCGATGATGCGAATGACAACCTGCTCGACCCGGAGTTGACGCTTGCGAATCCGGCGACCGGGCAATACAAGATTTGGGTGGGCAGCTATGACGCCGGCGATTTGATTCCAGGCCTCCTGGTCATCACCGCCAACGGCGATTACTCGTTGAGCAACTTCGCCCCCGGCAAATTGATCCAGCGCCCGTCGATTCCGCAAGAAGAAGTACAGCCCCTCGTCACCGATGAGGCCATCGCCGCCACCGCGACCGTCAGCGCCACTGCTGTGATCGCGCCCAACGCTACCCTGACGGTGGATAGCGGCCCGATCACGGCGACGGTCACCACCACGGGCACGGTTCCCGCCTTCATGCTCACCAATAGCGACACCCTGTGCAGCGGCATGGTCGAAGACTTCCCGGACTACATCGTTAAGGTCAGCGGCGAACTCGACAACCTACGCGTCGCCTTCGAAGGCGATAGCGACGCCACGCTGGTCGTGATCCATAAGGATGGCGGCCCTTGGTGCGCCGACGACGCCGAAGCAACGGTCAACGCCAACCCATTGGTCGACATCGCGGCGCCGGCAGCCGGTCTCTATGGCATCTTTGTGGGTCGTTTTGATGCCGAGATGCCCCTGACGGGCACGCTGTCCATCAGCGCGGGAATAGACGTCAAGCCTGCGATTCTCGAACCCGTCGCCCCAGCCGCACCGTAAGCGTAGGGACGCCAGCATCAAGGAGTGTCATTCGATGAACGAAGCATCATCCAACGGGGAGCAGACACCATGAAGCGGCTGATTCGATTGACCGCCCTCATTGCCTTCTGCCTGGCCCTGGTCCCCGGCGCACAGCCGGCCTTAGCCCAGAGCGGCAATATGTGGCAGGTCGATTTCTACAACAACCAAGATTGGGCGGGTGCGCCGGCGTACACCACGTCCACGAACTTCGTCAATTTCAATTGGGGCAACGACACACCGCCGGCGCCCAATATGCCGGCGCAATTCTGGACGGCGCGTTTCAGCACGCAGGCCTATTTCTATCGGGGCATGTACACGTTCCAGATCGTGGCCGACGACGAGTTCGTGCTCTATATCGACGGCGCGCTCTTTGCCGACACGCGCGGCTTGAATACGCCGGGCAAGGCCTACACCATCCCGATCGCCATGACGCAGGGCAATCACACCGTCGTGGTCGACTACCGCCAATACACGGCGGCGGCCTACATCTCGGTCAATTGGGTCTATGCCAAGGACGCGCCGCCCCCGGCGCCACCACCGGCGCCAGGCCCGCCGGCGCCACCCCCGCCGGCGCCGGCGGGGCAGTTGGTCACCGACTTCGGCGACTATACTGCGTGCGTCCAACAACAGATCCACCAGAAGAACTGCTTCCAGGCCAACGGCGCATGGAACGCACCCAACGCCGGCTCGATTGCCATGGAACCGCAGATTATCCTGTGGAGTCGCTGCACGCCGGATGAAGTCAGGAACCGGCATCTCTGGCCGAACAAGGACAAAGTGAGCGCCAAGTGCTCAAAGACAGAAGCCGGTTGGTTCCAAAACTGACCGGCCACGCAACGGAATCGTGACATGCAGCCCGGCTCATGGGAACGGGACTGGGCTGCACCCATCAACGGGAAGGGAGCGACAGCGATGCACCGAATCTTCACCCTGCTCTTGGCCGGCGTCCTTGCGCTGGCCGCAGTCGTGGGCGCACAGCCCGCGCTGGCCCAGAGCGGCAACCAGTGGCAAGCCTATTATTACAACAACGCGAACTGGGCCGGCGCGCCGGTCTACACGCAATACACGAACTTCGTCAACTACAACTGGGGAAGCGACATGTCGCCGGCGCCGGGTGTGCCGTCGCAGAACTGGACGGCGCGCTACATTTCGCAGGCATTCTTCTACGCCGGCATCTACCGCTTCCAGGCCCAGGCCGACGACGAGATTGCGCTCTACATCGACAATGTTCTGTATATGGACACGCGCAACGCCGGCGTGCCCGGCAAAGCCATCACCGTCGATATTCCGCTTCAGCAGGGCAACCACAGCCTGGATGTCGAATACCGGCAGTTCACCGGCCCAGCCTTCATATCGCTCAACTGGTTCTTTTTGAAGGACAGCAACGTAGGCCCGCCGGCCCCACCGCCGCCACCCAGCCAGGATACGAGCGGCGCCCCCCAGTTATTCCCGCCGCCCACCAACCTGGTGACCGACTTCGGTAACTATACTTCCTGCGCCCAACAGCAGATCCATCAGAAGAACTGCTTCCAGTCCAACGGCGCCTGGAACGCACCCAACGCCGGGTCGATCGACAGCGAGCCGCAGATCATCCGGTGGCAGAACTGCACGCAGGACCAGGTACAGACGATCCAGTTGTACACCAACCGGGCCGCCCAGAGCGCGAAATGCTCGAAGACGCAGGCAGGCTGGTTCCCGAACTGACCAAGATTTTCAAGATTATCCGGATTTGCACTTACGCAGGAGAATAGACCGTGGGGCACCGTGAGGAGAAAGAGCAAAATTTGCCGCAGGTATACGGCGCCGTCCAGTCGGGCATCTGGCTGGTCGGCCTGGCAATTCTGGCCTGGACCAGCTGGTGGTGGCCGGGGATTTTGATCCTGGTAGCGATCAGCGGCATCACGCAGGCGGTGCTGCAAAACATGGCGGCCAAGGACGCCGAAAAGACGCAGACGGCGCAGGCCGCGCGCCAGGCGTCCTTGGCTGTGCCCGCCAACTGCCCGACGTGCGGCGCCGCGATCAGCGCAACGTCGGTAACGTGGAACGGGCCAACCACGGCGTCGTGTCCGTACTGCAAAGCAGCCATCCCGCTCAACAACAAACCGGCATAGGCGCATCCGCTCACGTTGGTTGACCGGGCCGGGGGTATATCCACCCTCGGCCCGGTCACGCGGCGAGGCCAGGCGTCTCGGTGGGACGAGGGGAACTGAGCGTATTGGGTTCCCCCCCGTGCTAAATTCAGGCGTCCCGGTGGGACGAATGGCTTTCCATTAGTGTATCGCCAGGGCGGCCTCGATGAAGGCGCGCACTTTCAGGGGGTCCTTGCGCCCGGGCGCCGCCTCCACCCCGGAGCTGACATCGACGCCCCATGGCTGCACGGCGGCAATGGCTGTGCCGACATTTTCGGGCGTCAACCCACCCGCCAGCATCAACCCGGGAAAGCGCATCGCCAGTTCGGCGGCCGTCGTCCAGTCTGCGGCCTGGCCGGTCCCACCATAGGCGTGGGGAGCAAAGGCATCGATCAGCAGGCGCGGCCCCGGCAGCGGTCCCAAGTCCCAATATCGTTCGGCGCCGGCCAGCGCCTCGCTGTGATTGGCCGGGCGCAGCGCTTTGAAGCCGCGTCCGCCAAGACGAGCTACCTCGGCAGGCAGCTCGTCTCCGTGCAGTTGCGCAAAGTCCAGGCCGGCGCTGTCGATCACCTGCGCCACTTCTGCGGGCGCGGCGTTGACAAAGACACCGACGAAACGCGGCAACGGCGTGGCGCCCGCCTGCTTGCGCAGGGCCGTCACAATCTCCGCCACGGTCGCCGGCGCCACATAGCGCGGCGATTTCGGGTGGAGGATAAACCCCAGCAAATCTGCCCCCGCGGCGACGGCCACGGCGGCATCGGTCAGATTGGTAATGCCGCAGATCTTGATTTGGATCATGGTGCGAAGAATCCTTACCGACCGCGCGTGACGCCGGTCAGCAGCCCAGTGTCTCTTGCATTATTCAACTTTACCAAGTAGATTTATGTTTGCTCGTCCAATTCGCACCATTCTACCGGCATCCATGCACAATTCACAATTCTTGGTTTCGTACCACTTATGAATTACCGCCGTCTTGGCCAAACCGGCCTCAAACTCGCCCCCATCGGCCTGGGCACGGACAACTTCGCCAATCCCGTCGCCGTCGACGACGCGCATGCAATCCTCGATCGCGCCGTTGCAGCGGGCATCAATCTGGTCGACACCTCCAATAGCTATGGTCATGGGGATAGCGAACGCTTCATCGGCAGTTGGATTCAGCAGACGAAGCGCCGCCACGACATCGTGATCGCCACCAAGGCGTACTATCCCACCGGTCCCGGCCCCAACGACCGCGGCGCCTCGCGCCGGCACCTGATCCAGGCGTGCGAGGACTCACTCCAGCGCTTGCAGACCGACCATATCGATCTATATCAGCTCCACCGGCCGTCGCCCGATGTGCCCATCGAAGAGACGCTCTACGCGCTGGACACGCTGGTGCGTGATGGCAAAGTGCTCTACATTGGCACGACGACGCATCCGGCCTGGCAGATCATGGAAGCGCTGATGGTGAGTGAGGTGCGTGGCTTTGCCCGCTTCGTGTCGGACCAACCGCCCTACAATCTGCTCGACCGGCGCATCGAGAACGAGCTTGTGCCCCTGTGTGGCAAGCACGGCATCGGCCTGATCCCGTGGGCGCCGCTGGCCAGCGGTCTGCTCGCCGGTCGCTACCAGGACGCCGCCCACGTTCCGGCCGATTCACGCGCCGCGTTGCGCGGCGGGATCTATGCTGAACGCGTGACCGCGCGCGGCGTGGAGGCCAGCCGTCGCTTCGTCGCCCTGGCCCATGTGCACGATATTCCCCCGGCGCAGTTGGCGCTTTTGTGGGTCAAGGATCAGCCGGGCGTGACCGCCCCGCTCTTTGGCCCACGCACCGTCGCCCAATTGGAGCACATTCTGCCAGTACTCGAGATGGAACTGAGCGACGACCTGCGCGACGCCTGCGACCGCGTGGTGCCGCCCGGCAGCGTCGTCGCCAATTTTCACAACACGGCGCCCTGGATGAAGATGAGCATGCTCGATCAATCATTCTGATTGCAAAAACCAAGGGAGGAATCAAGCAATGGAACCTACGTCGCAGCCAGCGAGTGGCTCACCCAGCCCGTTGTGGTGGCAAACCGGCATTATCTATCAAGTCTACCCACGTTCTTTCCAGGACTCCAACGGCGACGGCATCGGTGACCTGCCCGGTATCTTGCGCCGGCTCGACTACCTCAAGAGCCTCAACGTCACGTGTGTCTGGCTCTCGCCAATCTACCCGTCACCCATGCACGATTTCGGCTACGATGTGGCCAACTACACCGATGTCAACCCGATGTTTGGCACGCTGGCCGACTTCGACCGTGTGTTGGCCGAAACACATCGCCTCGACATGAAGCTCATCCTCGACCTCGTGCCCAACCACACCTCCGACCAACATGCGTGGTTTAGGGAGAGCCGCAGCAGCCGCGACAATCCAAAACGCGACTGGTACATCTGGCGCGACCCTGGTGCGGATGGCGGCCCGCCCAACAATTGGCTCGGCTTTTTCGGCGGCCCGGCGTGGACGCTCGACACTGGCACGGACCAGTATTATCTGCACCAGTTCGTCTCCCAACAGCCGGAACTCAACTACCGTAACCCCGCGGTACTCGAGGCGATGCTCGCCGAGATGCGCTTCTGGCTCGAGCGCGGCGTCGATGGCTTCCGCGTCGATGTGATCTGGCTCATGATCAAAGACGCTCTCTTGCGCGACGAGCCGCGCGACCCGAACTGGGACGGCGTCAACCCGCACGCCAGTCTGCAGCACATACACACCGCCAATCAGCCGGAGGTGCACGACATCATCCGCGCCATGCGCGGGCTGCTTGATCAATATGAGAATCGCATGATGGTGGGTGAAATCTATATGCCCAATCGCGATCTCGTGCAATATTACGGCGCGCAAATGGATGAGGTCCATCTGCCCTTCAACTTCCAACTGATCAACGCAAAATGGCAGGCGCCCTTGGTGCGCCAGATGGTCGACGCCTACGAAGCCGACCTACCCCCCGGCGCCTGGCCAAACTGGGTGCTCGGCAACCATGATCAGCACCGCTTTGCCACCCGCGTCGGCGCCGCGCAGGCGCGCGTGGCCACCACGCTGCTGCTCACCCTGCGCGGCACCCCGACCTGTTACTACGGTGACGAGATCGGGATGGAAGATGTGACCATCCCACCGGAGTATGTCCAGGATCCGCCGGCGCTCAACCAGCCCGAGATTGCCCATATCATCGGTCGCGACCCCGAGCGCACCCCCATGCAATGGGATGCGTCGCCCAACGCGGGTTTTTCGCCAGCGGGCGTACAAACGTGGCTTCCCGTAGCCGCTGACTACACGACACGAAATGTGGCCGAGCAGGCGACCGACCCCACCTCCATGCTCAGCTTTTTCCGTGCGCTTACCGCCCTGCGCCAGTCGTCGCCGGCGCTGCTGGTGGGTGACTATGCCGCGGTCGAGACCGGCCGCGATGAATTGTTCGCCTACACGCGTACGCATGGCGACGAGCGCTATCTGGTCGTGCTCAACTTCGGCGCGCGCAGCTACCGGCTCGACTTTAGCCACCTGGCCAAGCGCGCCGAAATCGCGTTGGTCACCGGTATGCAGAGCGTCGGGGAAGTTCCGCTGCGCTCCCTATACGTCGTGCCCAATGAAGGCATCGTTTTGCGACTCCTGTAAGAATGTGGGATGTGCGCTGTGAAGGCGCGCCGGGCGAATCTTCACAGCGCACATCCCACATTGCTCATTTCTTCCTGCAAAAGTCGGTTGACAAGTGAGGACAAACGCACTAGAATCTATCTATGGATGCTTCGTCAAGGTCGGCTTACCACTCCTACCTCACATCCGGCCCAATACTCCAGATTCAACTTGGCTGTGTGCCAACCATAGCGTTAGATCTGTGCGGAAGGCCGCGGCTGTCGTCGCCGGTGCAAACCGAAGGACGGGTCGCGTTTGCAGCTTTGCTGCGCATACGTTTTATCTGTTCCATTCACGGGTAATCTAAACAGTCCGCAGAAAGGAGCTCGACCATGAAAGTTATGGTCCATGGCCGCAACGTTGACGTGACCGACTATGTGAAGGAGTACGTCACCAAGAAAGTCGGCAAGCTGGAGCGATACCTACCGCAGATCGGCGAGGTGCGCGCCGAACTGACCCAGAACATGACGCGATCGGTCAATGACCGCTACACGGCGCAGGTCACGATCTGGGCCAATGGGCAGATCTTGCGCGCCGAGGAAGCGACGAGTGACATCTTCGCTTCCATCGACGCCACCGTCGACAAGATTTCCAGCCAGATTCGGCGCTTCAAGGGCCGCCAGCAGGACAACCGGCGCCGTGCCGGCCATGTCGCCTCGCAAGAAGAGGAATTGGCCATTATTGCCGTGGCCGAGGGTATAGACGAGGCGGACGAGGAATTCGGTCACATCATTCGGCGCAAGGAATTTCTGATTCAGCCGATGGACGAGGAAGAAGCCCTGGAGCAGATGGAACTGCTCGCACACGACTTCTTTGTCTTCTTCAATGTGGAGAACAAGACCGTCAACGTGATCTACCGGCGCAAAAACGGCAACTATGGCCTGCTGCTGCCTGTGATGGGGTAGACGGTGCGTGAGAGGGTGATCACAGGGTCACCGTCCAATCAATAAGCAACCGGCGCACCTCTGGTGCGCCGGTTTTTTCCCACCCCGCTCACCCATTCACCCCACCGGCAACCAGCGTTCAATCGGCTCCGTCGAACGCACCAGATGCATGCCGGCCTGCGCAAAGCGCGCAAACGCCGCATCGGCGGCATCGGTGTAATCGACCACGCCGGGCACCACCACCGCCGATGTGCAATCCTCCAGCAGATAGACCTTGCTTGCCAACGCCGGGTCAATGCCGAGCAGACCGTCGAGCAGGTGTTGCACCGTCCATGCCACACAATGGCTCTTGGCCTCCCCGGCCACGATCACCGCGTCGAAGCCCATCAACTGATGGATCAACGACATATTCACCTCGCCGATCGGCGAACCGGCTTGGTCGACAAGCACCTCAGGGCCAAACGCAGAATAATGCTCGGTCAACGTTTCGTCACCTTTGATCTGAAAACTTGGCTGACTGTGGCGCGCCACGCTGTGGAAGAACATCGCTTCCTCAAAAGCCGGCAGCAGCGCATGGCCAATGCTGCCCAACATGGCGTGATAGGGCCATACCGTGAGTGCATAGCGCCCATTCGCGGCCAAGGTGCGCGTGTAGTGGCGCAGATGATCCTGCACATAGCTCGCGTCGAGGCCCAAGCTGGACGACAGCGCGCCGTTGAACTTCCACCGGCCACTCTCCACATCCTCGACCGTAATCGTTGTCATCGGGCCAGGATGTTCGCCCGCCGCGTTGACAAAGAAGAGCGCGTGGAAGATCTGGGCCGCTTGGTGCGTGTCAAGCGTCGGGAAAATCTGGGTGACGACACCCAAGTTGCGATAGAGAAACTCCACCAGACGGCGGTTGTCGTCCACCGCGCCCGTCCCCGAACGCCCACCTACATAGAGCTCGAATTCGGGGAGGCAAAAAGTGTTCTGCACGTCGACCGCAATCAGCGCCACCCGGAAGCGATCCGCCCCCGCCAAACGCAAGTGATGGCGATCAGCCCATTGTTCGGCTTCCGCCGCGCGCTGTTCGTAGGGCACACGCCAGATGTGGCTGACCGCCTGCGGGTCGTAGTGGGGCGGCAAGGGCAAATTGATGCTCATCGCGATCCTCCAGAATTCTCGTCAAAAGCGTCGTTTCACATGATCGGAAACGCGACTTAATGTATAATCTACACTAACCAGAGTGTACCACATCCGTTATGCGTTGTCTAGTCGCGACGTGACGACAGACGCATACGCGAATTCGCCGGTCGCACTCCTATCGCATTACAATGAGGGTACCACGATGATGCAACCTTGCGCACGCCACCTACGTACAGTAATAGCGATGGGGCGCCGTCAAACGAGCGGTGGCGCTGAACATCGCCATAACGAGGATAGGACGTCTCTGTGCAGCGTGTTCTGACCCAAGACCAAGATCAACTGCTGCGCCGCGAACGCAGCCTGCTGGAGGATCTGCGCGTGCTGCTGGTTCGTCTCGGCGCGCCGGATGAAGATTTGGATGTCCTGAAGCGGGCTCGCAACCAACTGGACGAACTTTTCCTGCTCGTCGTCGTCGGCGAGTTCAATGCCGGCAAGACTGCCTTCTTGAACGCCATGCTGGGTGACCGCCTGCTGACCGAAGGCGTGCTGCCTACGACGAGCCAAATCCAGGTGCTGCGCTATGGCGAACAGGCCAGCCAGGAAATCGGCGCCGATGAAATGCTCACGGTGCATTTGCCGGTCGAGTGGCTTCGTGAAATCAACCTGGTCGACACGCCAGGCACCAACGCCGTCATCCAACGCCACCAGGAGATCACCGAGCATTTCGTGCCGCGCAGCGACCTGGTGCTGTTTGTCACCAGCGCCGACCGCCCCTTCAGCGAGAGCGAGCGTGCCTTTCTCGAACGCATTCGCCAATGGGGCAAGAAGATTCTGATCGTGATCAACAAGATCGATTTGGTGGAAACGGCGGCCGAGCGCGCCCAGATTATTGAGTTCGTGCGTGATAACGCCCAGCAATTGCTCGGCATCCAACCGCAGATTTTTGCGGTGAGCGCCCGTCAGGCCCTACAAGCCAAGCTGGCCGCCAAAGCCGCCGCACGGCCGGCGCCCGCCGGCGACCAGTGGGCGTCCAGCCAGTTTGCTCCCCTGGAGGCCTTCGTGTTACACAGCCTCGACGCCAGCGAGCGGCTGCGCCTCAAACTCGAAAACCCGCTGGGCGTCACCGCCCGCATGGTCGAACAATATGGGGGGCTGATCGTGCGCCGCAAACAGGTGCTGCGCGAGGACTTCAACGCCCTTGATACGATCGAAGACCAACTGTTGTCCTACGAAGGCGACATGCGCCGCGATTTCAAGTACCACCTGAGTCATGTCGAAAACGTGCTCTATGCGATGGCCGAACGCGGCGATAAATTCTTCGATGAGACCTTGAGCATCTTTCGCGTCTTTGACCTCATAAACGGCGACAAGTTACGCGCCGCCTTTGAGCGTGAGGTGGTGGCCGATACATCACGCGAAGCCGAGCGCCACATCAACGAACTGGTCGACTGGATGGTCGACCGCGAGTTCAAACAGTGGCGATCCCTGACCGACTATCTGAACCGTCGCGCTGAGGAACATACCGACGCCCTGATCGGCAAATTGGGCAGCGATTTTGAACTCAGCCGCCAGGGCCTGCTCGCCAGCGTCGGCACTTCGGCGCAGCGCGTCGTCGATTCCTACGACCCACGCAGCGAGTCGGCCAAGCTGCTACAACAGGTGCAAAACGCCATGCTGCAGACCGCAGCCGTCGAAGTCGGCGCCGTCGGGTTGGGCGCTATTCTGGTGGCTGTTCTGCACACCTCGCTGCTCGACTTCACCGGCGTTCTCAGCGCGAGTGTGCTGGCCGCGCTGGGACTCTACGTGCTGCCCTACCGGCGCGGCCGGCTCAAGTCTGAACTGCGCGACAAGATCGGCGAGTTGCGGGATAGCTTGGATGCCGTCCTCGGCAAGCAATTTGAGACGGAACTGGCCGACAGCATCCAACGCATGCGCGAGGCCGTCTCCCCCTACACGCGCTTCGTCCGCACCGAGCGCGAAAAACTCGAGCGCATGGCCACCGATATGGACGCCGTGCGCCAGGAATTGGCGCGCTTGCGCACGGCGGCGGGCAAGGTGTAGGCGCATGTCGACCATCATCTCGCTGATTCCGCTGGACGCCGCCTATCACACGGCTGCGCTGCAAGGCATCTATGCGGCTACGCCATCCTATTGGGGCCTCTACCATCAACCTGGCAGCCCGTCCGACCAGGCGGCTAAGGACTTAGCCGCCGCCGGCGCAACGCCCGGACGTTTTCTGTTGGGTATCGTGAAGCGTATCGACACAGCCAATCCAGCCGCCGGCGCCGAGTTAATCGGTGTGGTCGACTTCCGCCTGCAGTGGCCCGCGGCGGACACGGCCTACGTCGGCATGCTCATGGTGGCCGAACCGTACCAGCGCCTGGGTATCGGCACGCAGGCATGGTCGTTGCTAAAGCCGTGGCTTGCCAGCACCGCGCACATCACCAAGGCACGCATTGGCGTCGAACAATTTAACATCGCCGGCCTCAAGTTTTGGCAACACCAGGGCTTCAGCGTCACCGGCGAAAGTGATCGAATGATGGTGAG
>Ga0105047_10008098_pt1 | contig 17601 bp, 20 predicted proteins | sample MAT04_FD_78384 | JGI IMG/M metagenome (GOLD analysis project Ga0105047, IMG submission 78384) | Freshwater microbial communities from Lake Fryxell liftoff mats and glacier meltwater in Antarctica - MAT-04 (megahit assembly) | ecosystem: Environmental > Aquatic > Freshwater > Ice > Liftoff...
TCACCCCTTGCTCTCTGTGCCGACACGATGGACACTCCACCCTGGCTATCGGATATGGGGTGTGTGCAGTCGTCCAGCTCTCGCCGCAGGGGATTGGCGCCAGCCCGGTGCACCGATCCGCGAGACCGGCGTCGATCTCAGGACTCCACACACCCAATCTGATTCTCGCACAAGCCCACCCTTTTTAGGTGGGGAGTTTGGCGGAAGGTTCGTCGGATGGCTGTATCACGCCATACAAGCGTGCCATTGCCTCGATGAGTGCAATCATCTGCTGCCGCGCTTCATTGCCGCCGACCAGTTTGCAGTTGTGGGCATAGTTCAACAACAGTCGCGTCGCCCGAAAAAGATCGTCGGTCGTCGCGGTGACACGCACCCAGCCGGCCGTGTCGGTTTCATGTACCTGCAAGTCATCAAAGTGACGGCTGATTTCTCTCAGCCGCGCGATCTCGGGCGCCAACCAATATTCCAACTGATGGCGCGGTCGCTTTGGCTCGATTAACCCAAACTTCTCTGGCAACAACTCGATGCTTTCCGGTGCTATCCGGCCGAGCCGGAAGTTTTGCCAGCGTTGTTGTTTCACGGGGCCATAGGGACCCTCGCTTGTCAGCCAGTATGCGTCCAGATAGAGATGGCGCCGTGTTGTATCGAAGTAGATCTTGGCGGGCTGTACGGTGTGCCGCCGCGCCACCCGATCCTTTTGGCCCGGTGAACGATAGTCAAAGCGAAGCAGCCGTCGTTGGCTGATTGCCTGCTCAATTGCCTCTTGAAGCGCAGGCTGGATGTCATCCGTATCCACCCGGCGCAGGTCGACTCGCCAGCGCTGCCGCCGTGCCGAAATTGAGTCGTGTTGGCTGTCCGGCAGCCAATCGGCAATGCGCTGGACCAACTGCTGCACAGCATCGGCATTGGGCGCACCCGGCGCAAAGGTTTCAGTTAGAAAAGCCAGTGCGTCGAGTTCATCCTCGCGCAGCGCGACCGGGCTGAATGTTCCGTAGCCGCGCAGGTAGTATTCGTTGCCAGCCTGAACAACGATCTCAACGCCCCAATCGCGCAAGCGCGCAATGTCGTTCTCGAATCGCTTGAGTTCGGCCTTGGTGAGATCGCCGTACGCCGAGACATCATAGTCTACACACACGTGGGCGATCAACGTATCGCGGTCTGCAGGGCCGCGCACTAAGCGGCGCAAAATGCTGAGGCAACGATGAATTGGTGCATGTTCTGGGGGCATAGCCAATGCAATCGGAAGTCAGATGACCGAGAAAGTCTGAACGGGAAGTAAGGTAAGTATAGGCCATGGCCAGCAAATTGTCAATGGCGTTGATTTTTTTGCAGGGCAATCGCGTCTTATTGGGAATTGGGTTGAAAAGGGTGCAATAGATAGAGGGGGTGGCAATATCGAGGAGGTGCAAAGATGGAGACAAAGGCTGCGACAAACATACGGACATACTTTTCTTTGGCCTTAGCCGGGAGGAGTGGTTCAAGACGTTTCCAGAACTACCGAATGGGATACCGTCACATGACACTCCCATGTTTGCGCTTGAGGCTCGGCATCGAGATCGTAATGAACAATGCGTGTCGATGAAGCCCCGGCTGCGCATACTGCCGACAACGTCAGTGCAGATGAACCAGAGAAAAATCGACCAGCGGGCGATAATTGGGCCCGGCAAAGTGGTTGTCGACAACTGCCTGCATGCCAAATTCGTTCAGGCATTGACAAGTAGTCTCTGGTCTGCGAAAATTGGGTCATTATGGAGCAGCTACACGAAGTTATGACGCCGGAACAGGCAGCCGAATATTTGCAGGTCAACCGAGAAACGATTTACCGTTACATCCGCCAGGGACGGCTGGTGGCGTCCAAGTTGGGCCGATCCTACCGCGTGCCAAAGCGCAGCCTGGAACTGCTGCTGTGCACCCTGCGCACACGCGAGGATATCTGGTTGCGTGAATACACTGGCGCAGAAATCGTTCAATTTCTGCGCGATGATCAGCTTGATGAAGATGCCCAGACCCTTGCCAAACGCTGGCAACGCGTGCCGACGCAATCGGGTCGGAGGCGCGCCATAAGGAATTGAAATAGAACTGTAGGCATATCGCCCATGAAACCCAACACCCTGACACCCAAACAACGCCTGTTGTCCGCCATCCGGCGCGAGCAGGCCGACCGTCTGCCCGCCACGACCCACCATTTGATGCCGTACTTTCTGGATCGGCATATGGGCGGGATTTCCAACCAGGCCTTCTTTGATGCCTTCGGCCTCGACGCCATCCAATGGATCGCCCCGCACCGAGCCGACCCCACGACCGGGGAGTATGCCGACCCGCTGCAGGGGGAGACGGGCTTCCTGGAGAGCCGGCGCGTCTGGTCGGACCGCTGGCAGGTCAAGGCGGAGGAACTTCCTGACCCGGAATATCGCACGGTGCGCTATCACTTCGTCACGCCCAAGGGCACGCTGTCGATGGTGCTGCAGTCGAACGCTTATACCAGTTGGGTGGTCGAATACCTGATCAAGGAGAAGCGCGACATCGATCTGATCGGCGAATTCGTCACCGCACCGCAATGCGATGTGGCGGCGGTGAACCAGGTGGCGGCGGCGTTTGGCGAGCGCGGCATCGTGCGCAGCCACATCTGCTGTTTCGATGTCTTTGGCCAGCCGGGCACCTGGCAGGATGCCTGCTGTCTTTTTCCCCTGCAACAGTTGATCCTGATGACCTTCGACGACCCGGCCTGGGTGCACGCCTTGCTGCGCATCTTGCAGGCGCGCAAGCAACGCTACATCGCATCAATGGCCGGCGCGGCCTATGACCTGGTGGAACTGGGCGGCGGTGCGGCTTCCAGCACGGTGATCTCCCCGAAGTTGTTCGAGGAGTTTGTGGCCCCCTACGACGGTGACCTGATCGCCCTGGCGCACCAGGCCGGCCAGCGCATTGTCTACCATACGTGCGGCGGGATGATGCCGATCCTGGAGCTAGTGGCGGCCATGCAGCCAGACGCCATGGAGACCTTCACGCCCAAAGGCATGGGTGGCGATGTCGATCTGGCGGCGGCCAAGCGGCGCATCGGCGACCAGGTGTGCCTGATCGGCGGCTTCGACCAGTTCCATTTCTTGGAGAAGTGCACTCCCGCGCAGACGCGCGCCGAGGTGCGGCGCTGTTTTGAGGCGGCCGGGCAAGGGGGCGGCTACATCCTCTGTCCGTCGGACCACTTCTTCGATGCCGAGCCGGCGCTGATCCGTGCCTTTGCCGAGGAGGCGCGGGCGTGTGTGTATTGAGCCGCGGTAGCCGGATGCGTATACGGTGTTGCCACGGCGATCTTCTACGAATATGCGCCCAAAGTCAGTTTGCCACCGCCCGCGTGCTGCCGACCAGTTGCGGAAATCGCCCTCCTGCACGAGCACTTGTCTGGCAATTTGTGGTATACTTGTCTTGAGACGTCCGAAAAGGAAATGGTGAAATATATCGGAGGTGATCGATGCGTGTGCGTCCCGTCATCGCTTTCATTGTCGCCTTCACTGTTGTCTCGCTGGTTGTTCTGCTTACCTTCTTTTCTACACCGTTGGCGACCCCGGGCTGGGCCGCCAGCCTCGCCTGGACCGATCTCGGCGGTCCTTACGTTGGGCCATCCCAAGCGCTTGCCGTCAACCCGAATTATCCTACCGACCCAACGGTGCTGGCCGGGGGCAATCGCGATTTTGGCTATGCCAGTTGGTCAGGGACCGGCCTCTTTCGTTCGCTTGACGGCGGCCTGACCTGGCACGATCGCGGTGGCCCTTCCCAGGCTGGCGTGTTCGACGTGGCATTTTCGCCCGATTGGGGCAATGACCAGTTTGCCGTCGCCGGCCTGTTCCCCAATGTCTGGTCGACTGCGGACGGCGGCAACACGTGGCAGGCAATCTCGACATGGCCCGGCACGGGGCCGTTTGGCGCCACCACCGTGGCCATCGGGCCGGCGACGGGGGGATCCCGCACGCTGTTGGTCAGCAGCGTCTATGGCGCGCTCAGCCGCACGACCGACAATGGCGCCCATTGGGCCGCGCTCACCAGCCCCACGGGCATCAGCCGGCTTGCCTTTGACCCGATCGCACCGGATACGGTGGTTGCCGTAGGCGATCACGGTGTCTGGCGCAGCACCGATGCCGGTGTGACGTGGACCAATGTGATGACGGCGACGCTGGCGTATGATGTGGCCTTTCAGCCTGGCCACGGCGCCGCCTTTGTGACTGCCGATGGCCGCGTCTGGCACAGCAGCGACGGTGGCGCGTCGTGGGCGCTTTTTACCGAGCTGTCGATCAGTTCCCCGGGCAAGCTCGGTGTCAGCGCCGATGGCGCCGGGCTCTTTGTCGCCGAAAGAGATCGGCTCTATCGCTATGAAGCGGCCGCTGCTGCCTTCGTGACCGTCACCGCCAACGTGCCGGCGCGCTACATCGCACGGCTTGCGCCCTCGCCCACCTTCGCCACCGACCAGACGCTACTGATCGGCACTTATGACGGCGTCTGGATCAGCCACGACCGTGGGCAAACCTTTACGCGCAGCGACGGCTTTATCCCGTTGTCCGTCCAGAAACTGGCGGCGGCGCCGGACTACGCCACTGGCGGCGATCTCTTTGCGGGGGGAGAGTACGGTGTCTGGCGGCGCAGCAACGGTAAATGGGAACCGGCCAATGGCAGCACCGGTGGCGCGCTGGTCTCCTCGACCAGCGCCATTGCCGTCAGCCCGGCCTACAGCCAAGACCAGACCGTGTTTGCCAGCCGCACGCGGCTCGTCAGCATCGGCTCCGAGCTTTTCAAATCACAGGATCGCGGCGCCACCTGGCGGTCGGTGAAAAATGCCGCCTACATCGGCCAGATCGCCCTCTCGCCGGCGTTCGGGGTGGACCGGCGCGCCTATATCGCCGCCGACCAGCGCATCCAGACGTCCACCGACGGCGGCGAAACGTGGGCGTTGCAGCCGTTCTGGTCTTACACGGACACGGCCAGGCTGCTGGCGATTTCCCCCAACTTTGCGGCCAACCAGACGCTCTATGTCGTCGGCAACCATGCCTTTGCCTCGCACGATGGCGGCGCTACCTGGCAAAAGGCCGCCGTCCCACCACCGATCTTTGACGCCAGTGTTCCCCTGTGGACGCCTGCCCACCTGGCCGTGGCCAGTGACGATGCCCTCTTCCTCGCCATCTACCGCTATGAAACCGCTGCGCCGTATGGGCGCCACGACCAACTTTGGAGCAGCATGGACGGCGGCGATCATTGGTCGCAGATAACCGGTGCACCGGACTTGCCGTTCGCCGCGCTTGCCGTCGCTGCGCAAGCGGGGGGCAGCCACACGGTGTACCTGAGCACGCGCAACGATGGTTCACAAAACGACATCGTGATCCCGCCGGATATCTACCGCAGCCTGGACGGTGGGGCGACCTGGCAAAATCTGGGCGCAGCCCCGCCGCAGGTTGACGCTGGTGCCCTGCTGCTGCCGCCCGGCGCGGTCGACACGCTGCTGGTCGGTTCGACCGGGGTGTGGAGCCTGGCGCCGGGCGCTGCGCCGACTGCCACGCCTGACCCGTGCCAGGAATTGCTCCACAATCGCGGGTTTGAGGTAGAGGGCATCTGGCGCATTCCCGACACGGCCTACAAAGCGGCGCGCACGACCGAGCAACACAGCCAAGGCGCGTTCTCGATGCGCACCGGCATCACGGTGCTCGCCGACAACAAGCGCAGCTACAGTGATTTCAGCCAGGATGTCGCCCTGCCCAATCTGCCGGGAATTACGCTGCGCTGGCAGCGTTGGCCGCAGAGCGGGCCGGCTGGCGCGGCGCTGGCGGGGAGCGCGCTCCCCGATCTGCTGAGCGCCACCACCCTCGACGACTTCTATCGGCGGCTGGAGACGCTGGCGGGCGATCTGCAGTATGCGATGGTGATCGCGCCGCCAGACGGCGCCCTTCATTTCCTCTATGCGCGGCTGGACAACCAACAAGCGTGGGTCGATGCGCAGGCTGATCTATCCGCATACAAGGGACAAACGGTGCGTCTGCAGTTCGGCACCTTTAATGATGGGATTGGCGACATCGCCGCGCAATATTTCGACACCATGAGCGTGCGGGCGTGTGCCGAACCCGCCGGCACGCCGACGCCAACCGCGACCGCGCCGCCACCCTCAACGGCGACGCCAACGCCGACCGCGACGGCCACGCTTGTCTTTGAAAATCACGCGTGGTTCCCTACGATTCGCTATGTAGAAGCGAGTCCCATGCCCATGGGTGGGGATGATTCAACGCTGGAGCGCGGAGAGCCTGGCCAATGAAACCCGACACCTTGACACCCAGGCAACGCCTGTTGTCTGCCATCCGTGGCGAGCAGTCCGACCGTCTGCCCGCCACGACCCACTGCTGACCATTTGCGGAAATCGCCCGTGCACGATCACTTGCCCGGCAGTATGCGGCGCATCAGCGACAAGGTCTGCCTGATTGGCGGCTTCGACCAGTTCCATTGGCTTGTCGGGAGGCCGCACCTTAGCTATTAGGATGCAGAAACCGGTGACCTCGTCTTTGCCACGGGCAGCGATTGCAGCGAGGTCCCCTGTTCCTACGCGTATCTGCCCTTCGTCCGGACGAATTGACCGGCGCCATTGCCGTCAGGTCCGGCGTACAGCCAAGACCAAACCGTGTTTGCCAGCCGCACGCGGCTGATCAGCAGCGGCTCCGAGCTTTTCAAATGGGTGCATTCAAAGTTAGTTAGGCTCCGTCAGGCGGTTTTCTTAAGCGGTGGGTTGCGTTGCGCAACCATGGTTGGCATGACGAAAGTGCGTACAGTGGGCGGTTGGGTAGGGTCGGTCAGGGCGACGCGGTGTTGAATGTGGGAACCTTCCCGGCCAGCTACTTGTCCGACCAGGCGCTCAAGCGCAGCGTCTTTGCCGGCCATCGTGGGTCGAACGGCCTGGTGTCGTTGCACACAGCCAACTCGGTATGGCCGTCTCATTCCAGGAATGGGCGCCATCGTGGCGGTCTTCCTCGTGCGACAGGATTCTACCACAGGGATTTCCCGCTGCGTGGGTCACCGCATGACAGGCACCGTGCCTGATTGCGATCACTATGAGGCGGTTAGCCCGACAAACTGACTTTGCGCTTTTGGGTTCATTCGGTGATGGTTGTCGACAGACCGCAACTGAGCGTCCTCATTCATTGCAGCCAATCAGCGTCACTCACCTCACCGACTCAACTTCGCACTCACGACCCTGTTCAAGCTGACCCCTTCTTCCGCGGCCTCGATCACCAGCCGCCGGTGCACGTCAGGCGGCACGCGCACCATGAACTTGCCGGTATAGCGACGCGCGGCAAGCGGTTCTGGGAGCGGCTCCCCGCTGGACGCCAGATCAGCGACCACGTCAGCCACCAGCCGCCGAATGCCGGTCAGCGCGTCTTCCGGCGTGGCTGCCAGCCAGCTCAGGCTTGGAAACTCCGCACACAGACCGACATGACTGTGCTCTATGACTACCATCCAGGTTATTGAAGCCATCGGCACTGATCCTGATATCCGCAGCGGGCGGCCTTATCTCGCTGGAACGACAGTCACGGTCGCCGATGTCGCCATTGCCCGCCTCTACCATGGCCTGGACGCCGAGGGGCATTGCCGATTGGTACGGTTTACGCTTGCCCCAAGCCTATGCAGCCCTCGCCTATTACTACGAACATAAGCCGGAAATTGACGGCCAGATTCGCACCCAAATACGCCGAGCCGAGGCGCTAAAGGAACAGCGCGTTGGCGGCGTCAATTCGCTTCTATCTCGATGAGAATCTCCCGGTTGCCATCGCCACGCAGTTGCAACGCCGTGGTATTGCCGCTGTACGCTTTTGTTCGAGCATAAGCGGGACCGAAGGCGCTATAGTTCACGCAGTGTCTCCACGACCTTCAACTTGCTCAGCCGCTGTGCGCTGGCATATGCACTGACCACCATACCCACGATCACCAGGCCAACCAATGTGGCGAGATCGGCCACGGGCCACACCAATCCAGTTGCCGGAATCGTGAAGATCACGCTCAGCAACATCACCAGCATCCACGCCAACCCGACGCCAACCACGAAGCCAATCACCAGGCTCAGCCCCCCGATCGTCAATGCCTCGGCAAAGAGAAAACGGCGCAGATGGCCAAGATTGGCACCCAGGGCACGCATGGCGCCAAACTCACGCTGGCGCTCGGCAATCATCGCCAACAAGAAGATCGCCAGACCCACCGACGTCACCAACAGCGTGAACAGCCGCTCCATGGCGCCCAGCCCGCTCAGATTGAGCGAAGTGAGCGAGCTTGACTCGGTCTTGACCACGGTATCAATGGTTTGGATGCGCATCGGCATCACAGTCCGGTACTGCATTGCCAGGGCATCAGCCACGCGTGCAATCGCGCCGGCGCTGCCATCGGTCTTGAGCAGAAAGAAATCCGTAGCCGGGTTACCCGAGCTGCGCGTCATAAAGTCGCGGTTGAGGATGAAATCCGAATCCTGCGCCGATGTGGGAAAGTAGACGAACAGCCCGACCGCCTTGGCCTGTACATCGGTGTATTGATTGGTGACCCGATTGTACAAGTGCAGCAAGACCGGGTCGCCGACCAGAATGTTATACTTTTCGGCTTGTTCCACCGAGATGATCACGCCGTTCGGTATGGCAGCCAGCGCATCTAACACCTGGCTGGCCATGGCCGGCGCGTAGTTGGCCGTGCGATTGGTCATGGCGTCAATCGTCTGCTGCGCAGCGCCGTCCACGAAGAAGCTGTCGGGCAAATAAGCGACCTTGCGGAAGGACGGCACGTCGATTCCATAGACCGTGTTCTTTTCGGCGCCGACCAGGGCCTGCGTGTCGCGCACCACGGCCGTAACACCGGTGACACCGGGAAGCTTTAGCTTGTCGGCAAAAGCGGCGGTCTGCGGCGTGTTGAGTGCGGGCGTGACGCGGATGCTGGCGCCGACGACATACTGGGCATCCAGTTGTTTCTCGCTCGTATAGGTCTGCTGAAAGAGCGCCAGGCTCACACCAAACGACAGTGTCAGGGCGATCACAGCCGTAGCCGCACTCACGCGCGCGGCCCGGCGCGCCACAGACTTGCCGGCCACTTCGCCGATCTCACCAAAGAGGCGCTTGAAGCCGGCCGCAATCCGGGAAGCCCCTTTGCTTAGCCCGGCTTCCACCAGCCGCAGCGTAAGCAAGATCAAGCCCACCCAAGCAAAGAACGGCGCCAGAAAGATATAGAACGAGAGTTGTATGGCAGCGGCTTCATTCGCCGAAGGCTTGAAGCCACCGTTGAGCTGGGTCACGAGCAACACCGCACTCGCCGTCACCAGCAGGATCACATCCAGATAGGTGCGCTTCCACAGCGGAGCGGCTTCTACGCGACGCATCGTGCGCCGCTCTTGCGTAATCTCGCGGCGTAGCGCCGCGAAACTGGGCATGAAGGCGGCCAAAAAGGTTAGGAGCAGCCCGGCCAGAAAAGCAATCCCCACCGAATTCCCAAACAAGCCCCAGTCAAAACCAGGCGCCAAGGGATTGAGGACGCTGGCGACCTGGGGTCCCGCGCTCACCAACAGCGCCGCCAGTCCAAACAGCAACCCCAACGCCGAACCGCCGATTGCGAGAAAGATCGAGGTCACGGCGATGATCGAGGCAATTTGACGGGGAGTCGCCCCGCGCGTGCGCAGCAGACCCAGTTCGCGACGTTGGGCTTCGGCAAACAACTCGGCGGCGAACTTGGCGAGATAGGCCGCCAGCGCCACACCAGGCAAGCCCAAAAAAATCAAGAGGATTTTGGCCGACAGGATGTCGGCTTTGGCGGTCTTGAAGGCGCCGGAGAGGTTGTCCACCGCCTTGAGTTTACCGGGAAACTGTCGTTCGACGGCGCGGCGCAAGGAGGCCGTGTGCGCCGCCGCCAGTGTCGGGTCGGCCGGCAACAACGAACGATCGATCTTAACATGCACCTGCGGATCGAGCACCACGGCGCCGGGCGCCGGGGTCGACGTAAGATTGGCAGCCTGCTGGGCCAGCGGCGCCTGCAGGGTGGTGGAAAACCATTGACTGTCGGCAAAGACTACATCGGCCACAATGGCGTTCTCCGCTTCGCTCGTCAAGGCAAAGAGGGCGTCGGCGTTGTCCATGTTGACAATGCCGGTGACGGGCAGGGTCACGGTTTTGGCGATGCCGCCAAAGGTGAGTTGCAGCGGGTCGCCCACCTTCAACTGCTGCGCAATCGCCATCGCTTCGCTGACCATCACACCGCCCGGTGCAAAGGTGCCGGCGCTGATTTGGAGCAGATCGAAGGTCTGGAAATAGGAAGGCGCCAACGCAAACATGCGTCCTGTCGGCGATGGCTGCTTGCCCCCAACCTTCACCGCCGTGGAAAAGTCGGCAGCGATGACGGCTTCGGCGCCGGCCACCCCGCGTTGTGCGGCAATCGTTGGGACGGCAGCCGCTACGTTCACATCCGGGCTGGTGGCGTGGGCGATGATGTCCAACTTGACCGGGGCCAACGCGGTGCTTGTCATTTCACGCGCCGTTGCATCCACGAAAAAGAGGATACCGGACAGGAGGCCGACGGCCAGCGCAAGGCCAAAAAGATAGGTGGCGGTGCGACGCGGGTTACGCGTCACCAGCCGCCAGGCATAAAGTATTGTCATGCTTGCGATCCATTCTCGGCCACAAGATGGCCATCTTTCAAGCGCAGAATCCGGCCGGCGCGCGCGGCACTTTCCGGGTCATGCGTCACCATGATCAGCGTCAGCCCGTCGCGCATCGTCAGCGACGTGAGCAACCCAATGACATCATTAGCAGTTGCGCTGTCCAGGTTGCCGGTCGGTTCGTCGGCCAACAAGAGCAGCGGCCGGTTGGCCAAGGCGCGGGCAATGCCGACGCGCTGTTGTTGACCACCCGAAAGCTCGTCGGGCAAATGGTCGGCCTTGTCGCTGAGGCCGACGAGCGCCAACAGTTCTTCGGCGCGTGTGCGGCGTTCCGTCGGCGGCACATCGTTCAGCAGCAAGGGGAACTCCACGTTTTCGCGTGCCGTCAGCACCGGAAACAGATCATGGCGTTGGAAGATAAAACCCATTTTGGCACGGCGCAGGGCCGCCAATTGCTCTTCGCCGTATTCGGCCAGGTTGTGGCCGTCAAGCGTCACCCGGCCGGCCGTCGGCTGATCCAACCCGCCGATCAGGTTGAGCAGGGTGGACTTGCCGCAACCGCTCGGCCCCATGATGGCGACGAATTCGCCGCGTTGCAACGCAATATCCACCTCGCTCAGCGCCGCGATGAGGTCACGGCCCACACGATACTCACGCGTAAGAGCCACGGTCTGCAGAATGATGTCAGCCATGCGTCGCCTCGCTTTCGAAAAGCTGGCCGTCGCTGATCGTGACCTGTCGTTTGGCGCGCGCGGCGACACGCTGGTTGTGGGTCACCACGACCAGCGTCAATTTGTGGCTGCTGTTGAGCGCACCAAGCAGGTGCATGATCTTTTCGGCGGTCGCGGAGTCCAACTCGCCGGTCAGTTCGTCGGCCAGGAGCAGTTCTGGATCGTTGGCCAGCGCAATGGCGATGGCGACGCGTTGCCGCTCCCCACCCGAGAGCATGGCGGGTCTGTGTCGCAAACGCTGTATCAACCCCACTTCACCCAACAGTTCCTGGGCGTGTTGGACGGCATGTTTGCGCCCGGCCAACTGCATCGGCAGTGTCACATTTTCCAGCGCGGTGAGAAACGGAATCAGATTATCGGCTTGATAGACGATGCCGATCTTGGCACGCCGGAACGCCGCGCGGTCGCGTTCATTGAGGCGGGCGATATCCGTGCCGTCGATGATCACGCGACCGGCGCTGGGCATTGCCAGGCCGCCGACCAGGCTGAGTAAGGTGCTCTTACCCGCCCCGGAGCGTCCGGTGATAGCCACAAAGTCGCCAGCCGCCACGCTCAGCCGCGCCTCGCGCAGGGCGACAGTTTCGATGTCGCCTTCTTTGTAGATTTTGTAAAGGTCCTGCAAGAGTAGCGCTTCCATAGGTTTACTGGGTCACCTTGAACGTCAACGCAATGTCACGCACACCCTCGCGGTCGTAGTGATTAGCCGGCCCGACCACGGTGAGCAAGGCGAGGCGCCCATCGACCAGCGGCATGTAGTAGCGTTCGTTGTGGGCGGTGAAGCCCTTGCCGGTCACGGCGGATTTGCCGTTGGCTTCAAAGCCGAGCACGACGGCGTCCTTGACTTCGGTGGAGGGCGCCAGAGCCACTTGTTTGAAACCGGGGAAGGCTGCACTCAGCGCAGCAACGTCGCTTTGGGCGTAGGCCAGCGCGTCCACCCCAGCGGCGGGTTTCACAAACTCCACCGTCATGCTGTCGTCACCGCCGGCAAACTTCACGCCACTCGTTACGGTGGTGTCCTGCGTCCACGGACCCGGATGGCCGATGGCAAAGCCCTGGGCGGCGTCGGCATAGGTGACCAGCGCCGCTTCGACGCCGCCCGCCTCACCGCCGCCTTCGCCGTTGGCCATGGTGACCGGGGTGGCCGGCGCCTGGTCGCCGCTTGTGTTCGCTGGAGCAGGTGGAGCGCCGCAAGCCGTTACTGTCGCTGCAAGAAGCAGAGCAGGCAGAGAAGCGGTGAAAATTCTTCGATACATCATGGGTGACTCCTTTGTGTCGATTGAACGATCCATCTACATAGTGGACTGAAACCAGCATACCTTGCGGCGATGAAGTCGAGATGAAGTCTGCGTGACGGTTGCTTCATCTGAGGTCAACCGGCTCTTGCAAAACAAATTCGCCTCCAAAGTTTGGAGGCGAATTTGTTTTGCAAGTCAGAGCCGTTCCTAGTCCTCGGCGTTATCTGTGCCGATCACGATCCCCGTCATGGCGTCAACCTTTACGTCAACGCCGCCGATGTCAACGCTATACACCAACGTGCCATTCTCGTCGTCCAAGGTGACCTTGCTGGCAGCGCCGGCATTCAGATGCGCTTCAGCGGTTTTCTGTGCCGCGTCAGCGGTGATCGCCGGCGTCCCGGTAGGGGCAGCGTCTTGGCCATCACTGCTCTCGCTGGTTTCGGTGTCGGCAGCAACCTGATCACCGACCTCGCCATCGCCGGTCTCGGTATCATTCTCGGCATCTGGCTTCTCAGCCCCTTGCACCTGCGCTGTAGGTTGTGCGGTCTGGGCATAGGCACGTGCCGTAACAGCACCTATCCCGCCCATCACCAACAAGGCTGCGGCCGCAATTGCCAAAATTCTTGTGCGGTTCATCGTCGTATCTCCTTTTGTAGTGACTTATCCGACATTGCTTGGCAGTTGGACTTTCATCTGCCCTTGCATTCAGCATAGCAACTACAAATGAAGCATCCGTGAAGCGAAACCGCAGCTTCTTTCATGTTGGCAGCCAGACGGTGAAGATCGTGCCGGCGCCCACCGTGCTGCTCACCTCGATCGCCCCCGCATGTGCCTGCACAATCTCGTATGCGATCGCCAGACCCAGACCGGCCCCTGCGGATGTGCGCGCCGCTTCCACCCGGTAGAAACGGTCAAAGATTAACGGCAAGTGCTCAACCGGGATGCCGGGTCCCGTATCCGTCACCATGACCCCGATCCGATTGGCGTTCTGCGCAGCGGCAACGGTGACGGCGCCATGGTCCGTATATTTGATGGCATTGTCAATCAGGTTCACAAAGAGGCGGATCAGGCCGTCACTGTCACCCGCAAGGATCAAGCCGTCGGGCACAGTGCAGGTGAGTACAATGTCTTTGGTCTCCGCCAGCGGGCGCAACGAGTCGACTACGTCCGCCAGCAGGATGGATAGATCGACCGGTGCGCTGGATGCCGGGCGCAGGGTGTCGCCCCGCGCCAATGCCAAGAGATGATCGACCAGCGCGTGCAGACGATCCGCTTCGAAGGCGAGGTCTGCCAGCGCGAATTCGTAATCCTCCACCGTGCGCCGTTGCGCACGCATGACGCCCAGAATCGCTTGCATGGCCGCCAACGGGGTGCGCAGTTCGTGCGAGGCGTCGGCCGTGAATTGGCGCTCGCGCCTGAATGCAGCATCAAGCCGCGCCAGCATGTCGTCGAAGGTGGTGGCCAACCGGCCCACTTCATCGTCGATCGGTGGCAGGTCGAGCCGCGCCGACAGGTCTTTGGCTGAGATACGCTGCGCGGTGCGCGCAATCTGGTCGATGGGCGCCAGTGCGCGGCCAGCCAGGAAATAGCCACCGCACGCGGCAAAGAGGATGAGCAACGGTCCGACGATCAGCAAGGCAGCCAGCAATTGGTCCAACGTTTGCTGCACACTGACGAGGCTGCGGGCAACCTGAACGATGCCGATCACCTTATTATCTTCGATGGCCGGCATAGTATAGACGCGGATCGGATCCCTCACGGTCGAATCAGCGACTGTGGCGTACGTCGCCTGGCGGTGCAGGGCAGCGACCACACTGCCGGCCGGCACAGGCAACGTATGATAAATCCCCGACCCAGCGAGCGTTGTCCCGGCCGTGTCGAGCACGCGCAACGACACGCCGCGTGCGCGCAGCATGTCGGCGGCACGGCCGCTTTCGGGAATGAGGTCGGCGAAGCTGACCAGGCCATTTTCGATATTGACGGCGGCGACTGCCTGCGAAGCGCTCATCACGAGTGATTCGTCGACGGTGCTATACAGGCTGCGTGCCACGCTGGCATAGACAAAGGCGCCAAAAGCGACCAACGCGATCAGCAGCAAACCAGCCACCCACAGCGCAAAGCGAACACGCAGGGTGCTAAACCGCTTCATCTTCCACCGACAGGCGATAGCCTGCCCCGCGCACCGTGTGGATCAGCTTTGGCTCGTAGCCGTCATCGATTTTGCGGCGCAGGTTGCGAATATACACATCTACGACGTTGGACTGGTTGAACACATCATAATTCCAGACGTGCTCGGCGATGGCGGTGCGTGTCAGCACATGATCCGGTTCGCGCATCAGACATTCCAACACGGCGTATTCCTTGGCGGTCAGGTCGACACTTTTGCCGGCGCGCCGGACGCGGTGGGTTGCGGTGTCAAGAGTCAAATCGGCAACCTGAAGCACGCTCGACCGTGGTGACTCGGCGGAGCGACGCGCAAGTGCACGCAGGCGGGCGAGTAATTCCTTGAAGGCAAAGGGCTTAACCAAGTAGTCGTCGGCGCCGACGTCCAGCCCGGCGACCCGATCGTCCACGGCATCGCGTGCAGTCAGCATCAGGACAGGGGTGCGCACGCCACGCCGGCGCAATTCTCGGCAAACGGCAATCCCGTCGATCTCCGGCAGCATCACATCGAGCACGATGACATCGAAGACGACGGCAGCGGCCCAATCCAGCGCCTCACGGCCTGTGAAGGCAGCATCCACCGCATAGCCATGTTCTTCCAGGCCACGGCGAATATAGGCAGAAATTCGATGTTCATCCTCGACGACCAATACGCGCATGCAGGCTCCGCTTGCCACAAATTGCAGTTCTCGTTTGAAGAATAGCAGACGATGATGAAATTGAGATGAAAGAGCGGAATCTCCCCATAGACTGATCTTCCGTTGGCTAAGCAGCGGCTGCAGTCTTTGCGAGGATGATGATAAATAAACGGAACAACTCAGCCTGGGAGCGCCGCCATCCCTGGCGGCGCTCCCAGGCTCGGCACTTCGATCTCAAATGGGCCGTGCACCGGGCGATAGTCTGGGCCGGCGAAGTGGCTGTCGACAATTACCCAATCGTCGGGGTGGGCGTAGGGCTGCCACGGCGCCACGATCTTTTCGACGCCCAGTTCGCTCACGGTGCGCCCGGTCCAGAGGATCACGTGCGTTACGGTCGTGCTCTGCGTACTACTAAGCGGGTAGTCGCCCATGACGTAGAGCAGGTCTCCGGGCGCCAGCGCGCTCAGGTTGTCCTCGATGTTCTGATTTGTCACCGAGAGGTAGGCGCCGCCGGCATCCTTGAGCAGTGTGCCGGCCGTGCTCGCATTGGCGGAGGCGCGGTTGCTGGGCCACTGCGGCTGCGGGCTCGTGAACTGGCTGGCTTGCGGGGCGATGGCGCCGGTCAGGGCGCAATGTTTTGCCGGCACGTGGGCGTGCCGCAGATTCGCACGTGGGCGTGCGAGCTAAACGATGACGATTGACGGGCTACAAATACACCTGCCGGTGCGGCTGTGTCTGCCTGGCCGCCGAGCAATAAACGTCCGTCTGGTAGGTGGTCGGCGGCGACCAGGCGGGGATATGGTGATAGCAGAAGTTCACGTCCATGGCAACTACCCTGTGATGAAGCCCGTCACGCCGATGACGTGACCTACGGCAGATCAAGTTGTCCTGCCGTATAAAGGTTCGCGTCAATTTCTCGCAGCACTTCGCTCAGGTCTGGTGGTTCAGTAGCGACAATCGACTCGCCAATATGTTTGTGATGCGGATGGGTCTTGATCTCAGGGTGGTGTGGCACATTGTCATAACGGAACACCAAGCTGCCATCTGCCCGCTGATAATGGTAGGCGTAGCGAGCTTTGATGATTGTATATCGCTCGGCGATCAGTTTCTCGGCTATCTTGAGTTGCGAAGCGTCGGGAAAACGAAGGCGTGCATAGAACTCGCTTGTCTGACCAGGCCGGTCAGAGCGATCGAGGATTTCCATCTCTGCAACTTCAATCTCCTGGCGAGAGAGGATCGTGTGTTGCAGCCGGGCAAGATACTGATGCAGGCGCGTGGTCACACCATTACCGGAAGTGCGTAACGTTCGAGCAGGCCAACCATTTGTTCCAGTTCCGCCTTTGACTCCTGGTACACCTCATACGCGGTGGCCCAACGAATCATATCGATCTCATCGCCCAGTTCTCCAGCTTCGAAGCGCGCAAAAAATGATTCCGAACTCATGCCATACTGAAGCTCCCACTGAGCCAGGTTTCTGATCCCCTGAACAAACTCGTCAAGTGGTCTTGTCTTCTCAAGCGCTATGTTCAACGCTTGCTTCAGTTCTTCGCTCGATTTGGGCATAGTAACCGATGTAAACTTCACGATGGACATGAACAGTCCCTTTCTTTCCGAGCAGCGCCATTCCAGACCGATTCGTGTTGCGTCTCGGCGACAGTATACCACACCGTGTAGAACGAGATCACACATGTGCAGAGAGCGCCTCGGACTGGGGGCATAGTTGGGCTTTGGTCATCGTTTCGGCCAAACCTCGAATGTTGGTTGATCGCACCATCTCTTTCCGTTATGGTCGGGAGGATGGTCACCTATCCCCCCCGCCATTCCAGAACCGTGCATGAGAGGTTACCCTCACGACCTTTCCCGTTTGGGCCTGCCTGTTATCCAGCGTTGGCAGGTTCCTCTTGACGACACTTTAGCCATATCTTCACTTGCGTTGTCCATCGCCACCTGCTCAGCAGTCGTCCATCCCCGTCGCCTCTCGGCTTCGTTTCGGACGAACGGGTCGCATAGAGGGAATTGGGCCGCGTGGGCGCCGGTAGCCGTAAACCGAATGAAGCTCGTTCATCGAGAACGGCAGCAGTCCTAGCCTATACATGACTGTAGCTCTTGTGCTACACTTCTTCCATGCGTGAACCAGCCGTGGAGGTTCTCGAATACCTGACCAAAGAGAGTCGCAACCCGTTCCGGGA
>Ga0105047_10008099_pt1 | contig 17601 bp, 16 predicted proteins | sample MAT04_FD_78384 | JGI IMG/M metagenome (GOLD analysis project Ga0105047, IMG submission 78384) | Freshwater microbial communities from Lake Fryxell liftoff mats and glacier meltwater in Antarctica - MAT-04 (megahit assembly) | ecosystem: Environmental > Aquatic > Freshwater > Ice > Liftoff...
AAAATTGCTTCGCAATTCTTGATCTGGCACGCAAGGTGAACATCCGACATCCGACAAAGTGTTGGCGCCAGAGCAAAATTGCTTCGCAATTCTTGATCTGGCACGCAAGGTGAACATCCGACATCCGACAAAGTGTTGGCGCCAGAGCAAAATTGCTTCGCAATTCTTGATCTGGCACGCAAGGTCTCACGATTCCTCGCTCCAGCAGAACCCGTCGCGGGCGATCATGGCGCTGGAGGCGCTGGGGCCCCAGGTGCCGCTGGCGTACTGGCGCGGGCCTTGGCTTTCGGCCTGCCAGGCCTGCATGATGGGTTCGACCCAGCGCCAGGCCTCCTCTTGCTCGTCGCTGCGCACGAACAGGTTCAGCCGCCCGTCCATCACGTCGAGCAGCAGCCGCTCGTAGGCTCCCACGCGCTGGGTGCCGAAGCGGGTGTCGAAATCCAGGTCGAGTTGCACCGGTGCCAGCGCCTGCGGCTTGCCGCGGTTGTCGCGGCCCTGGGCCAGCAGGTGCAATTCCAGTCCGTCGCGTGGCTGCAGGTTGATGACGAGCCGGTTGGCCTTGCCGATGTCAGAGTCGTAAATGGCGTGCGGCGTGGGCCGGAAGTTCACGACGATATGCGCGTCGCGCGCACCCAGGCGCTTGCCGGTGCGGATGTAGAACGGCACGCCAGCCCAGCGCCAGTTCAGGATCTCGGTGCGCAGCGCAACAAAGGTCTCGGTGCGGCTCATCGGGTCCACGCCCGGCTCGGTGCGGTAGCCGGGCACCGCGGTACCGTCGATCTTGCCTGGCCAGTATTGTCCCCGGATCACGTCGCTGACCAGGTTGGCGGGTGTCCATGGCCGCAGCGATCGCAGCACCTTCAGTTTTTCGTCGCGGATGGCGTCGGCGTGGGAGTTGATCGGCGGCTCCATGCCGAGCGCGCACAACAACTGCAAGGCGTGGTTCTGCACCATGTCGCGCAACGCGCCGGTGGTGTCGTAGAAGGCGCCACGTTTTTCCACGCCCAGTTCTTCGGCGATCGTGATCTGGATGTTGGCGATATGTTCTCGGCGCCACAAGGGCTCGAACAAGGCATTGCCGAAACGCAGCGCGAACAGGTTCTGCACCGCGGGTTTGCCCAGGTAATGGTCAATACGGAAAACCTGGCGTTCGCTGAAGATGCCGCACACCGTCTGGTTGATCGCACGGTTGGATGCCAGGTCATGGCCGAGCGGCTTTTCCAGCACGATGCGGGTGTTCGGCGTGTTCAGGCCTACCGCGGCGAGTTGCTCGCAAACCTTGGTGAACAACGCAGGCGCGGTTGCCAGGTACATGACCACGTCATCGGCCTGTCGTTCGCGCAGCATCTGCGCCAGTTGGGGATAGTCTTGATCAGTTGACAGGTCCATGCGCAGGAAATGCAGCAAAGCGGCAAACCGGGCAAACTCGTCCTCTGTGGGGCGTTTGTCCAGCTCCACCTTTTCGAAACGCGACTGGATCAATTTGCGGTAGTCGTCGTCAGAATGGTTATCGCGGCCGATGCCGATGATGCGGGCGTGGTCGGGCATGCTGCCATGGCGAAAGGCCTGGAACAGGGCGGGCATCAGCTTGCGCCAGGCAAGATCGCCGGTGCCGCCGAACAAGACGAGGTCGAAGGACATGTTCAGTAGTTACAGAAAAAGGTGGCAGTAATGTAACTTTGTTTCATCGATAATTCAAGCAGATCGTGCTTCCGTTCTTCCATTCTTCCGTTCTTCCGTGCTTCCGTGCTTTCATACTGCCTTGCCGCACGAGCACCTGCTCTTCTTGCCCATTCAGGAGTGCCCATGAACCAACTCGACGCATTGAAACAATTCACCACCGTGGTCGCAGACACCGGCGACTTCAGGCAACTGGCGCAGTTCAAGCCGCAGGACGCCACCACCAACCCCTCGCTGATCCTCAAGGCGGTCGGCATGGCCGACTACCGGCACCTGTTGCAGGAGGTGGTGCACCGGCATCGTGCCGAGCCGCTGGACACCATCATGGACCGCCTGCTGGTGCGGTTCGGCTGCGAGATTCTGTCGGTGGTGCCGGGCCGGGTGTCCACCGAGGTGGACGCGCGGCTGAGTTTCGACACCAACGCCACGTTGACCCGGGCGCAGCGCATCATCGACCTGTATCAGGGCGAGGGTATCCATGTAGACCGGGTGCTGATCAAGGTGGCTGCGACATGGGAGGGCATCCAGGCCGCCGCCAAGCTGGAGCAGCAGGGCATCCACACCAATCTCACCTTGTTGTTTTCGTTTGCGCAGGCGGTGGCCTGTGGGCAGGCCAAGGTGCAGCTGATCTCGCCGTTTGTCGGCCGCATCTACGACTGGCACAAGAAATCCGCCGGTACATCATGGGACGAAGCTGCCAACGCCGGGGCCAACGACCCGGGTGTGCAGTCGGTCCGCAGCATCTACCACCATTACAAGAAATTTGGCATCAAGACCGAGATCATGGGCGCGAGTTTCCGCAACGTCGGTCAAATCCAGGCGCTTGCCGGTTGTGATCTGCTGACCATCAGCCCGGACCTGCTGGCCACGCTGGCGCAGTCGCAGGCACCGCTGCCCCGCATGCTCGATCCGCAGGCGGCAAGCGCGCTCGACCTGCCCGCCGTCAACCATGACGAAGCCGGCTTTCGCTTCGCACTCAACGAGGATGCGATGGCGACCGAAAAGTTGGCCGAAGGCATTCGTGCGTTCTGCGCGGACGCAGTGAAGCTGGAGCAGCGGATGCTGGCGGTGTGAGGAGGGGATGATGATGGACAACCCCCGTCATCCGCGAACGCGTTGTGATCGCACGGCCGCTTGGAGCGCGTTGCGAGTCGCGTATGTCGGCGCTGGTCAGAGCTTTGATCTGCGCGATGCCTTTGCTGCCGATCCGGCGCGGTTCGAGGCTCTGAGCCAACAGGCGCCGCATGTATTCGCGGACTTGTCGCGCAATCTGATCGATACGCCGGTGGAGCAGCGCTTGCTGCAACTGGCTGAAGAATGCGGCCTGGTCGGTCATCGGGATGCCCTGTTTGCCGGCGAGCCGATCAACAACACCGAGCACCGCGCTGTGCGGCATGTGTTGCTGCGTACACCTCGCGCTGCGCCCGGCGTTGCGATGGAGCCGGAACTGGCGGCCGTGCATGAGACGCTGGATGCGATGCTGGCCTATGCCGAACAGGTCCGTTTGGACGCAGCCATCACCGACATCGTGAACATCGGCATCGGCGGCTCCGATCTCGGGCCGCAGATGGCAGTGCGCGCGCTCGATGCATTCGCGCTGAACGGCAAGCGATTGCATTTCGTGGCCAATGTCGATGGCCACGAACTGGACGCCGTGCTGCGGCATCTGAGGCCGGCAAGCACGGTATTCCTGATTGCGTCCAAGACCTTCACGACGATCGAGACCATGACCAATGCGGCGTCGGCCAAGCGCTGGTTCGAGGCCCAGGGTGGGGGCGACATTGCCCGCCATTTCTGCGCGTTGACCACCAATGTCGCCGCGGCCAACACTTTCGGTATCACCACCACGTTCGGGTTCTGGGACTGGGTCGGCGGACGCTACTCCGTGTGGTCGGCGATCGGTCTGCCGCTGGCTATCGCGATCGGCGCCGACGGATTCCGCGCCTTCCTGTCTGGTGCACATGCGATGGACGAACACTTCCGCACCGCGCCGCTGGCGCGCAACCTGCCGGTGCGGCTGGCCTTGATCGACATCTGGTATCGCAACTTCTGCGGCTTCACCAGCCGCAGCATCGCGCCCTACCACAGCGCGCTGGCGCGGTGGCCAGCGTACCTGCAGCAACTCGAGATGGAGAGCAATGGCAAGCGGGTGGACCAGCAGGGCGAGACCTTGCCGTTCGACACAGCGCCGGTGTTGTGGGGCGAGGCGGGCACCAACGGCCAGCATGCCTATTTCCAGATGCTGCACCAGGGCACGGACGTGGTGCCGGTCGAGTTCGTCGTGGTCAGGACGCCGCGCCATGCGCTCGATGGCCACCATGACCTGTTGCTGGCCAACGCACTGGCGCAGGCGCAGGCGCTGATGGTCGGTCAGGACGACGCCGGCGGACACCGCCATTTCACCGGCAACCGTCCGAGCACGACCTTGCTGCTGGACCAGCTCGAGCCGGCCAGCCTGGGTGCGTTGATCGCGCTGCAGGAGCATCGGGTCTTCGTCAGCGGGTCGATCTGGGGCATCAACAGCTTTGACCAGTGGGGCGTTGAATTGGGCAAGGTGCTGGCCAAGTCGATGGCACCGCGCCTGCGCAGCGGCGATGAAACCGGGCTGGACGGTGCCAGTGCCGGTTTGCTGCGCCGGTTGCGCGCGGTGAAATAATGGCGCGCGGCGGCACGCCCGTGCTGCCGTTGCAGCAGGCGCGTCAACCGCCGCTGGCCGCCCAGGGGCTGGGAAACGCCGCTTCGGCTACTCCCTGTTGCCTTTGCTCCATTGTGGCCAGTGGGTCGGTCGACTGGATGCCAAGGCGCATCGCGAAGAAGCTATGTTCGAGGTGAAAGCGCTGTTTCTGGAGCCGGGCGTGGTGGCCGACGATACGTTACTGGAGGCGCAGGCTGCTGCCATCCGGCGCTGCGCACGCTGACATGGCGCGACCCGGGTGCGCCGCGTGCGGGCATTACCGTTGGCAGTTGCCCGGCGATTACGACAGGCGCTACGGCGCCGCAGGCAGGAAACACCATGACAACCGCAATCGTGTTTGACTTTGGTGCCGTGCTGTTCAGCTGGCGGCCCGACCTGCTGGTGGCCGAACAGTTCGCTCACCGGGCCCCGACACCGCAAGCTGCCCAGGCGCTGGCGCGCGACATCTTCCACCACGATGACTGGCAATCGTTCGACCGCGGCACTCTGGAACTGGAACGCGTGATCGAACGGACCGCCGAACGCCTGGTGTTGCCGCAACCGGGCATGGCAACCCTCATGTCCGGCATCGGAGAGCGGTTGGCGCCGATCGCCGAGAGCCTGGCGCTGCTGACACTCCTGCGGGATCGACGCGACCAGTCAGGCGACATCCGGTTGTATTACCTGTCCAACATGCCGGCACCGTTTGCCCGGGTGCTGGAGCGCCGCCATCCGTTCCTGCGCTGGTTCGACGGTGGTGTGTTTTCCGGTGATGTGCAGCTGATCAAACCCGATCCGGCGATCTTCGCCCTGCTCGAAGCGCGCTACGGGTTGGATCCCGCGCGCACGATTTTCCTCGACGACCTGGCGGCCAATGTCGCTGCCGCACAAGCACGTGGCTGGCGTGGCGTGCACTTCACGTCGGCGGCGCAGGCCGCGCCCCATTTGTTGTCGGCCGTACCCTGATTTCAGTACCCTGATTCAGGCCGACGGCTGCTGCTCGGCGCAGCCCTGCATGCGTTCCTGCCGCGGGCCGCGGAAACGAAGTGCATGGCCTTTCATGGCGCTGCGCACGGCCGACGGGCGCCTACGCCGATAGCGTCTGCCTTCTTGATTGCCGCGCATTTCCGACTGATATATATGGCGGGTCTGTATTTGCACCGCTTTTCAATGGATTGGGTCCGCAGTGCAATGCTAGTGTTCTGCCAAGTTCGAACTGAACGACAATTTTCTCGGAACCTCGGTCGTTTCACCACAAAGGAAAATTTTCACATGCAAGCCGCAAATTTGAGTTTCGCTGTCCGGTTGGCGAGTACCGATCAGGACTTTCGCGACGCATGCACGGTGCGCGCAATTGCGTATGGCCATCACGACCCTGAAATGGGCCCCCGGTTCGGGGATGTGGAGCAGCTCGACGTCGCCGAAGGCACGGTCGTCCTGTTGTGCCGGGATCAGGCCACCGGGCAATGTATGGGAACGGCCCGGATTCAGGTCAGTGGCTTCGGGCCGCTGACGCTCGAGTCCAGCCTGATGTTGCCCCCCTGGGTGTCCAGCCGACTGCGGGCGCAGATATCGCGACTGGCCGTTGTGCCCGGGGCAAGCAACGTCGTCAAGCTGTTGTTGATGAAGGCGAGCTACCAGTATTGCCTGGCGACCCAGGTCCGCTGGATGGTGATCGGTGCGCGCTCTGCGGCTCTGATCCGCAATTACCGCAGCCTCGGATTCCAGGACGTGTTCGAACCCGGTTCCTGGCATGTGCTGGCCAGTGGAGGCGGCTTGCCGCACCAGATCCTGGCGCTTGATGTGGCTGGCGCCCGGGACGCCTGGCAGGAGACCAAGAACCGCCTGCTCGCATTCATGACCGAGACGGAACATGCCGATGTGCAGGTGTTTGCGGCCAATGACGAACATGCGCCCGCGCGCCTGGCGGCATTGGCTGCCTGACATTCAGCGCGGCGGGCGTACCGCTTTCCCATGAAAAAACCCCGCCGGGCTCGCGCCCGCGGGGTTTTCAATGTGCGGGCCGGTCGCCCTGCGGCATACCGGCGCTGCAAGTGGCAATTACATGCCCATGCCGCCCATGCCGCCCATGCCACCCATGTCGCCGCCCATGCCACCGCCCATGCCACCGCCGGCAGACTCTTCTTTCGGAGCCTCGGCAATCATGGCTTCGGTGGTCAACATCAGCGATGCGACCGACGCAGCGTTTTGCAGTGCGGTACGGGTCACCTTGGTCGGATCCAGGATGCCCATTTCGATCATGTCGCCATAGGTGTCGTTGGCGGCGTTGAAGCCGTAGTTGCCCTTGCCGGCCAGAACCGCATTGACGACGACGGAGGCTTCGCCACCGGCGTTGTACACGATCTCGCGCAGTGGCGACTCTACGGCCTTCATGACCAGCCGGATGCCGGCGTCCTGGTCCGCGTTGTCACCCTTGATGGTGCCAGCAGCTTGCTTGGCGCGCAGCAGAGCCACGCCGCCACCGGCCACGATGCCTTCTTCCACCGCAGCGCGGGTCGCGTGCAGGGCGTCTTCGACGCGGGCTTTCTTCTCTTTCATTTCGACTTCGGTCGCAGCGCCAACCTTGATCAGAGCAACGCCACCGGCGAGTTTCGCAACACGCTCCTGGAGTTTCTCTTTGTCGTAGTCGGACGTGGCTTCCTCGATCTGCACACGCACCTGCTTGACGCGGGCTTCGATGTCGGCAGCAGCACCAGCACCGTCGATGATGATGGTGTTTTCCTTGCTGACTTCGACGCGCTTGGCCGAACCCAGGTCAGCCAGCGTGACTTTCTCCAGCGTCAGGCCGACTTCTTCGGCGATGACCTTGCCACCGGTCAGGACAGCGATGTCTTCCAGCATGGCTTTGCGGCGGTCGCCGAAACCAGGCGCCTTGACGGCGACAACCTTCAGGATGCCACGGATGGTGTTGACCACCAGTGTTGCCAGGGCTTCGCCTTCGACGTCTTCCGAGACGATCAGCAGCGGACGGCCCGACTTGGCGACTTGCTCCAGCGTGGGCAACAGGTCACGGATGTTGCTGATCTTCTTGTCGTACAGGAGCACAAACGGGTTGTCCAGCATCGCAGCCTGTTTTTCAGGATTGTTGATGAAGTAGGGCGACAGGTAGCCGCGGTCGAACTGCATGCCTTCGACGACTTCGAGCTCGGACTCCAGCGACTTGCCGTCTTCGACGGTGATGACGCCTTCCTTGCCGACTTTGTCCATCGCGTCAGCGATGATCTTGCCGATGGTCTCGTCGGAGTTGGCCGAGATCGAGCCGACCTGGGCGATTTCCTTGGACGTGGTGGTGGCCTTGGAGGCCTTCTTCAGCTCGGCGACCAGGGCGGTCACGGCCTTGTCGATACCGCGCTTCAGATCCATCGGGTTCATGCCGGCGGCGACATACTTCATGCCTTCGCGGATGATGCTCTGGGCCAGCACAGTGGCGGTGGTGGTACCGTCGCCTGCGACATCAGAGGTCTTGGAAGCGACTTCCTTGACCATCTGGGCGCCCATGTTCTGGAGCCTGTCCTTCAGCTCGATTTCCTTGGCCACGGACACACCGTCCTTGGTCACGGTGGGGGCACCGAACGAGCGCTCGAGCACGACGTTGCGACCCTTGGGGCCCAGGGTGACCTTGACCGCGTTGGCCAGGATGTTCACGCCTTCAACCATGCGTGCGCGGGCTTCACCGCCGAAAATGACGTCTTTAGCTGCCATAGTAATTCTCCGAATCTAGTAAGTGAATGGGTGGCTGGGGCGATTACTTGGCGTCAACGACTGCGAACAGGTCGTCTTCCTTCATCACCAGCAGCTCGTCGCCGTCGACCTTGACGGTCTGGCCACTGTATTTGCCGAACAGGACGCGATCACCGACCTTGACGGCCATTGCGCCGAGTTCGCCCTTGTCGTTTTTCTTGCCCGGGCCAACGGCCAGGACTTCGCCCTGATCCGGTTTCTCGGCCGCGCTATCAGGGATGACGATGCCAGAAGCAGTCTTGGTTTCGTTTTCCACGCGTTTGACGATCACACGGTCGTGCAGGGGGCGAAGTTTCATAGGATCTCCTTGGTTTGAAATGACGGGTTCATCAGAAAGCACCAGCTTGGATGTTGGTGCCCGTGAATTGGAGGAGATCCGTGTTGTTAGCACTCATCTCCTTCGAGTGCTAATGATAAGGGCTTTTGAGTCAGTTTCAAGACAACACGCAGAAATTTGCCCGCTGGGCTGGCCCGTTATCGCAAATTGCCAGTATGCCCGAGCGAATAACGGCCCGGTTGCGGCCAGACCGTCAGGCCATGCGGTTCGAGCCCGACCTTGACCCTGTCCACCGCGCCCGTCTGCGTATCGATGCGGTACACCAGGTTATCGTATCGGCCTGACAACCACAGGTGCCGGCCGTCGGCGCTGACATTGCCCATGTCGGGACTGCCGCCGCCGGGAATGATCCAGGTTGTGGTGACGCGGCGCGTCGCAAAATCGATCACCGACACACTGCCCTTGCCACCCGGCTTGCCGCGGATCTCGTTGCCACCGCGATTGGCCACGTACAGGCTGCGACCATCGCGACTGGGGTACAGGCCGTGTGCGCCGACGCCGGTGGGGATGAATCCGACCTGCTGGAAACTTTCGCTATCGACCACATGCACACCATCGGCCATCATGTCGGCGACGAAGAAGGTCCGGCCGTCGGGCGACGCCCGCACATCCTGCGGCATGCCGGGCGCGGTGCAGATCTCGTTGCCGGGCTGGCCGGGGTCCAGTATCTTGCGTGGCTTCTTGCCCGGCTGGGCAATCAGCGCCAACGCATCTGCCCGGTCATAGTACTGACTCAGCTTGATCGTCCCCAGCACCTTGCGGTTGACCAGATCGATCTTGGTCACGGAGCCATTGAACTCGCAGGTGAACAGCGCGAATCTCCCGTCGATCGAGAAATCGGCATGGTTGATGCCGGCGCATTGGGGCGTTGCAATCGAGTACTGCAGCTTCATCGTCGCCACGTCACGGAAATCGAGCCGCTTGTAGGCCTCGGCCACGACGATGGCATGCCGCCCGTCGGGCGACCAGTACATGTTGTAGGGGTCATCGACCGGAATCGACGGGCCCGGCTTGCCGGTCGTCGGGTCGATCGGGGTCAGGCTGCCATCGGTGCGACCCTCGGCATTGTTGGCCACCCACAAGGTACGCAGGTCCCAGGATGGCACGATATGCTGCGGATGCATGCCAACCTTGAAGGTATCGACCACCTTGAGCGTGGCCGGATCGATGACCGAGACGGTGTTGGCGGACCGGTTCGGCACATAGACCCGCTCGAGTGCACCAGCCACTGCCGGACTGAACCTGCCAGCCACGGTTTCTGCGTACAGGTTGGCGGGGTCGGCCACCGGCGCCATGCCTGGCACCAGGTTCACCGGGCCTGGCGCGGCGCCACTGGCCGCTGTTGCGGTGGCCGTGCCGGCGGGTGCCAGCCCGATCGCCAACAGGCCAGCCAGAAAGAGAGCTCCGGTCGCGCCGAGCGCCAGCGTGTTCTTGGACATGGAATGCACCTGAAAGAGATCGGGGGCCCGTGGGATACGTTGCCCGACTTAACGCACCAGGCTAGCGCGCGGATGACACGGCCGTGCGAATCGCTGCGACTGTCCGGGTCACGATCAGATCGGCGCCCGCCTGGCCCAGTGCCGCAGTCGCGGGCCGCGGATCGCCGGTGGTGCCGCCGAGCCGTCCCTCGCGCGCGGCCTGCGCAAACATGTCGGGACGCACCGAATCAGGCGCCAGCCCCAGTTGCAATGCGGTGTCAGCGGCTCCGGCATGGTTGCCGATCTGCGCCGCGGTCAGACCCCGGGCCTTGAGCAGGTCGGTAAGCGGCGCTTGCGCAGCCTGGTAAAAAGCGCCGACGAAATGCAGCCGCATGTCCGCCCGCCCCGCAGGCGGACGGAGCCGGGCCGCCAGAGACCGCAGCGCCTCCTGGTATCCGCCATGGTCTCCGATCAACACGACATCCCGGAAGCCGTGTTGCCACAAACTTTGGGTGGCTGCCTGCAGCACAGCCTGGAATACCGGCTCGGGAATGGAAACCGTGCCGGCAAAACGCATGTGTTCGGTTGGCGGGTCGATCCGTCCCTCGGGCACATAAGCCAGGACGGGCGCCACCAGTGCGTTGCCCAGCTGATGCGCCACCCGGCCCGCCAGCACCCGCACCCGCAGATTGTGTTTACCCAGCGCCAGGTGCGGCCCGCTTTGCTCGGTGCCACCGACCGGAATGATGATGGTGGTGTTGCCGTCGCGCAGCGCCGCTGCAACCTCGCTTGTCGTCAGTTCTTCGAGGTGGACGCTGTGCAGGCCTGCGGCCGATACCGAACCCAGCCACAACAGCAGCAACAAAATGCCGAACCAGCGGGGCCATCGCGTCATGCAAGCGCAGTGTAGTCACTTTGCTCGGGCAAGCGATGGCACGGGCAGCGATGATCTGCTGCGGCGCGGTTGCGCCTTTGCCACCCGCGCGATGGCCCTCGTCAGCCCTTGTGCTCGTCAGCCCTTGTCCTTGTGCTCGTCAGCCCTTGTCCTTGCGCTCGTCAGCCCTTGTGATAGCTCTGGAACACCCGCGTCTTGCCGCCACGCTCGAGCAGCAGCACATCGAACGGATCCTTGCGCCCGCCGTAGACCGGTGCGTCCATGCCGGGTGAGCCGACTGGCATGCCCGGCACGCTCAGTCCGATTGCCGCCGGCCGCTGCGCGAGCAGCCGATGGATGTCACGGGCCGGCACATGGCCTTCGATTGCATATTCGCCCACGGACGCGGTATGGCACGACCCCCACTGCTCCGCCACGCCCAACCGGGCCCGGGCGGCGGCGTTGCCGGTGTCGTTGACCCGCACCACGAAGCCGTTCGCCTCCAGATGCTGCACCCAGTCCTGGCAGCAACCGCAGTTCGGGTCCTTCCAGACCTCGACCCGGGGTTTGGCGGCCTGGGCCGCCGCGGCAAACGGCAATGACATGCCGGCCAGCAAGGCGGCAACCGATGACACGAGCTTTCGTCGATGCAACATCTGCTACTCCTGATGTGGGCGGGCCCGGGAAACGGGCGGGCCCGGGAAACCGCTTTGCAGCTCAGGCGGTCGGGTATCCGGCTTCGTCCAGTGCCTGTGCCAGCGTGGCCCGATCCTGGCTGGTTTCGATCCGCACCATCTTGCTGCCCAGATCGACTTCGACCTTGGCCAGCGCATCGAGTTCCCGGACCGTCTTGGTGATCACGCTCGCGCAGTGACCACAGCTCATGTCTTCGACCCTGAATTCGATCATGTCTTGCTCCTGCGCCATGGTTGGCGATGGGTTGAGGTGACACAACTGTAGACCTTGCCACAATGGCAAGGTCAAGCAGGGTGCGGATATCTCCCTGTTGCAGGCATGGGCTCGGAGACGCGGGCCTTGACCTTACCATGGTGGAAGGGTTGACACTATCTCTGGTCCCGAGCCACCAGTGCAGCCTGCCTCAGCGAGAACCCCATGATGAACACCACCGCCGCCACTCTCCACTCCGCCACGCCCGGCGCCGCAACGACCGACTGGACCTTGCCTATCGAGGGCATGACCTGCGCCTCCTGCGTCGCGCGGGTCGAAAAGGCGCTCAAGAAGGTGCCAGGCGTGATTTCGGCCGAGGTCAACCTGGCCACCGAAAAGGCCCAGGTCACCGTCAGCGGCGATGCCGGCGGCGCCGACGCGTTGATTGCTGCCGTGGAAAAGGCCGGCTACACGGCCCATGTCGAAGACCCCTCCACGGCCGACGCGCCTGCCGCGGAAGATCGCGCTGCCAACACCTGGTGGCCGGTCGCGCTGGCGGCGCTGCTGTCTGCGCCGCTGGTGCTCCCGATGTTGGGCATGATGACAGGGGCTGACTGGATGCTGCCCGGCTGGATACAGCTCGCCCTGGCCACGCCGGTGCAGTTCTGGCTCGGTGCCCGCTTTTACCGCGCTGGCTGGGCAGCCTTGCGCGCCGGCTCCGGCAACATGGACTTGCTGGTGGCCATGGGCACGTCGGCGGGTTATGGCCTGAGCCTGTACCTGCTGCTGCGCCATGCCGGGCACGGCCAGCCCCACCTCTATTTCGAGGCCTCGGCGGTTGTCATCACGCTGGTTCTGCTTGGCAAATGGCTGGAGGGCCGCGCCAAGCGTCAGACCACTGCGGCAATCCGCGCGCTGCAGGCGCTGCGGCCGCTGACCGCGCGCGTGCTGCGCGATGGCCGGGAACAGGAACTGGCCATCGCCCGGGTCCGGGTCGGGGATCGGGTCATCGTACGGCCCGGCGAGCGGATCCCGGTTGACGGCACCGTACTCGAGGGCGCCAGCGAGGTCGACGAATCGCTGGTCACCGGCGAAAGCCTGCCGGTGGCCAAACACGTGGGCGACAAGGTCACCGGTGGCGCCATCAACACCGAGGGCCTGCTCACCTTGCAGACCAGCGCCGTCGGGGCCGAGTCGACGTTGGCGCGTATCGTGCGCATGGTCGAGTCGGCCCAGGCCCACAAGGCGCCGATCCAGCGACTGGTCGATCAGGTCAGCGCGGTCTTCGTGCCGGTGGTGATCGGCATCGCCCTGGTGACTTTGCTGGCCTGGGGCCTGGGCAATGGCGACTGGGAGCACGCCATCCTCAACGCCGTGGCGGTGCTGGTGATCGCCTGCCCCTGCGCCCTGGGTCTGGCCACGCCGACCGCGATCATGGCCGGAACCGGCGTGGCAGCGCGCCACGGCATCCTGATCAAGGACGCGCAGGCACTGGAAATCGCGCACAAGGTGACCGTGGTCGGCTTCGACAAGACCGGCACCTTGACCGAGGGCAAGCCCCGCCTGGTCGCATTCGAAGCGGCCGACGGCGACACGGCGGCGCTGCTGGTGGCTGGCGCATCGATCCAGGCCGGCAGCGAACACCCGCTGGCACGGGCCGTGCTGGATGCGGCGCGGGACGCCGGCGCGCAGGCGCGTGTGGCAAGCGGTGTGCGGGCGCTGCCCGGGCGCGGCGTGGCCGCCAGCGTCGACGGACGCGAACTGCGGCTGGGCAGCAGCCGGTTGATGGATGAGCTTGGCATCGAGCGCGGTGCGCTGGCCACGCGTGCCGACACACTGCAATCCGAAGGCCGCACCGTATCCTGGGTCGCCGATATCACCGATACGCCCCGGCTGCTGGGGCTGCTGGCGTTTGGCGACACGATCAAGGACAGCGCGCGGCGTGCGGTCGAGCAACTGCGTGAGCACGGCATCCGCAGCGTGCTGGTGACCGGCGACAACCGCGGCAGTGCCGAGGCGGTCGGTCGCGCACTGGGCCTGGACGATATCCGGCACGACGTCTTGCCGCAGGACAAGGCGCGTATCGTGGCCGAACTCAAGGCCGACGGCGCCACGGTGGCCATGGTCGGCGATGGTATCAACGACGCACCGGCACTGGCCGCAGCCGACGTCGGCATCGCGATGTCGACCGGCACCGACGTGGCGATGCATGCGGCCGGCATCACGCTGATGCGCGGCGACCCGGCCCTGGTGGCCGATGCAATCGACATTTCGCGCAAGACCTACGCCAAGATCCGGCAGAACCTGTTCTGGGCTTTCGTCTACAACGCCGTCGGTGTGCCTCTGGCCGCGTTCGGCCTGCTCAATCCGGTCGTGGCTGGCGCCGCGATGGCGCTGAGCAGTGTCAGCGTGGTCAGCAACGCCTTGCTGCTGCGCCGCTGGAAGGGAGATGCACGGTGAACCCTGCGCCCTCGAACAACGCCATTCTCAACATCGGCCAGGCCGCGCAACGCGCAAAGGTCTCGGCCAAGATGGTGCGGCACTACGAGTCGCTCGGCCTGCTGCCAGCGGTACGACGCACCGAAGCGGGCTACCGGCAATACACCGAGCAGCAGGTGCACACACTGCGTTTCATCCGGCGGGCGCGCGACCTGGGCTTTTCCATGCCCGAGATCGCCGAGTTGCTCAAACTGTGGCAGAACCAGCGCCGTCCGAGCAGCCTGGTCAAACGCATCGCCGCCGTTCACCTGGCCGATCTGGATCAGCGAATCGCGGAGCTCACCGCCATGCGGCGCACGCTGCAGCATCTGGTGGATTGCTGCCACGGTGACCATCGGCCGGATTGCCCGATCCTCGACGAACTCGGACAGGACGCAGGCACCGCGGCCTGAAGCCCACGCGCGCAAGTCGTCGCGTTAGCGTACGCCTATGGCTGGCATTTGCCGAATCAACCCCTGCAACCCGCTTGCGCTGGCAGAATTCAAGTTCGCTATCAATATTAACCAGCCCATAGGAGTTCACATGTCCATCATCAATACCCAAGTCCAGCCCTTCAAGGTCCAGGCATTCAAGAACGGCAAGTTCATCGAGGTCACCGAAGCCGATTTGCACGGCAAGTGGTCGGTGCTCGTGTTCATGCCGGCAGCCTTCACGTTCAACTGCCCGACCGAGGTCGAGGACGCGGCCGACAACTACCCCGCGTTCCAGAAACTCGAGGCCGAGGTCTACATCGTCACCACCGATTCGCATTTCGCGCACAAGGTGTGGCACGAGACCTCGCCGGCCGTCGGCAAGGCCCGGTTCCCGCTGATCGGCGACCCGGCGCACCAGCTCACGCGCATGTTCGGCGTGCATATCGAGGAAGAGGGCATGGCGCTGCGCGGTACCTTCCTGGTGAACCCGCAAGGCATCGTCAAGACGGCCGAGGTCCATGACAACAGCATTGCCCGCGACATGGTCGAGACGTTGCGCAAGCTCAAGGCCGCCCAATACGTGGCCAAGAACCCAGGCCAGGTCTGTCCGGCCAAGTGGAACGAAGGCGCCAAGACACTGACCCCGTCGCTGGACCTGGTGGGCAAGATCTAAACCCGCCCGCGACCCACGGCCGGCGCCATGTCGGCCCGGGTCTGCACCATTCGACTGGCCCGTCGGGCCCAGTCGCCAGCCGCCCCATGGATTCTGGCCAGTGGCCCCGCACGCCCCGGATTATTCTAGGAGAAGACACCATGCTCGATGACACCCTCAAGACCCAGTTGCGGTCTTATCTCACCCGCTTGACGCAGCCGATCGAACTGATCGCCTCGCTGGGTGATGGCCCCGACGCAACGGACATGCGCAGCTTCCTGCAGGATCTTGACGGCCTCTGCGACATGGTCAGCCTGCGCTGGGACGGCAGCGACGCGCGCCAGCCCTCGTTCCAGGTCACCCGCGTCGGCCAGGACATGGGCATTCGTTTCGCTGCCATTCCGATGGGGCATGAGTTCACGTCACTGGTGCTCGCCCTGCTGCAGGCCGGAGGGCATCCGCCCAAGGTCGACGACGACGTGATCGCGCAGATCCGCGCGCTCGATGCCGACATGTCCTTCGAAACCTATATCTCGCTGACCTGTCACAACTGTCCCGACGTGGTGCAGGCGCTGAACCTGATGGCGGTGCTGAACCCGCGTATCCAGCACGTCATGATTGACGGCGGCCTGTTCAAGGACGAGGTCGAGCAGCGCCAGATCATGGCCGTGCCCAGCGTTCACCTCAACGGGCAGCCGTTCGGCTCGGGTCGCATGGAACTGGCGGAGATCCTGGCCAAGGTGGACACGGGCGCTGCTGCCCGCGATGCCGGCAAACTCGGCGCCAAGGATACCTTCGACGTGTTGATCGTCGGTGGCGGCCCGGCCGGCGCTGCTGCGGCGGTCTACGCCGCGCGCAAGGGTATTCGTACCGGTGTCGTGGCCGAGCGTTTCGGTGGCCAGACGCTGGACACGCTGGGCATCGAGAACTACATCTCGGTGCAACACACCGAGGGCCCGCAGTTCGCTGCGGCGCTCGAGGCCCAGGTCAAGGCCAACGAGGTCGACATCATGAACGGCCAGCGGGTGGCCGGCATCACGCCGGCGTCGCAGCCGGGCGGTCCGATCACGGTCACGCTGGACAACGGTGCTGCGCTCACGAGCCGTAGCGTGATCCTGTCCACCGGCGCGCGCTGGCGCAACATCAACGTTCCGGGTGAGGCGCAGTACAAGAACAAGGGGGTGGCCTATTGCCCGCATTGCGACGGACCCTTGTTCAAGGGCAAGGATGTCGCGGTTATCGGTGGCGGCAACTCTGGCGTCGAGGCAGCGATCGACCTGGCCGGCGTCGCGCGCAGCGTAACGCTGGTCGAGTTTGCCGACCAGCTCAAGGCCGACGCGGTGCTGGTGAAGAAGCTGCGCAGTCTGTCGAACGTGATGATCCATGTCAACGCGCAGACGACCGAGATCACCGGCGACGGCCAGAAGGTCGACGGCCTGGTGTTCAAGGACCGGGCCAGCGGCGAAAGTCGGCAGGTAATGCTGTCCGGTGTGTTCGTGCAGATCGGCCTTGTGCCCAACACCGAGTTCCTCAAGGGTACGGTCGAGCTGAGCCGTTATGGCGAGATCCTGATCGACGAAAAGTGCGCCACCAGCGTGCCCGGCGTCTTCGCTGCCGGTGATGCCACGACCGTGCCGTTCAAGCAGATCGTGATTGCCGCCGGTGAGGGCTCAAAAGCGGCGCTCAGTGCGTTCGATCATCTGATCCGATCGCCATTGCCAGCCTGAGCTTGAGAGGCCATCGCGCAGGGCCATCGGCAACGCGTCAATCCGCGAATTTGCGGTGCGGTACGCGAGCATGGCCATCGGCGAAAATGGCCACAATGCCGGGAAAGGGTCATTGATGCATTGACATGCGTCAAGTCCCGGTTCCGGGCCGAACGATGGATTCACTGAATGCCCGGTGTCTGCATTTTTCCGAGAGGCGAGGGCATGATCATTTCGCTGATCGATGGGGCCGAACAACCGGCCGATGACGCGCAGGTGCTGGCGGCATTGCGCCAGGCGGGGGCGCGCGATCCGATCTATGGCGCGTCGGTGCTGATCGCAATCAACAACGCCCAGGGGGATATCTACCGCCTTGTCCAGTGCCAGGGTATGCGGCAGGCCAAGCGTGTCACGCAGTGCCTTCGCACACTCGGTTTCGCGGAGACGTATGCGCTCGGCTCCCAGTTTCACTACACGTTTGGGCGCTGAGGGGGTGTGCCGGGGCTGACCCCCGCCGATGGGCGTGTGCCGGGCTGAAACGGCCTGTTGCATTTGTGGCGACAATCCCGGGCTGCCGCCGCTGACGCAGACAATGCCGCCGGCGGCCTTTTTTTCACCGATGCATCCCCAAGCTCCATCCCTTTGGCGCGGCCCGCGCTGGGCGCTCGCCATCCTGCTGGCGGTGCTGGGTAAGGTCG
>Ga0105047_10008100_pt1 | contig 17600 bp, 16 predicted proteins | sample MAT04_FD_78384 | JGI IMG/M metagenome (GOLD analysis project Ga0105047, IMG submission 78384) | Freshwater microbial communities from Lake Fryxell liftoff mats and glacier meltwater in Antarctica - MAT-04 (megahit assembly) | ecosystem: Environmental > Aquatic > Freshwater > Ice > Liftoff...
CTGGCCGAGATGATGTCGTGGACGTCGCCGGCCATCGCCAAAACCGGCGATCCCGTGCCCTACCCGGGCACCCCCGCCATCCCCTAGCCCCCGCCCCCCTTCGTTTCGTCGCGCGATCCTCGCTGTTCGCCGATAGAAATGCGCGACAGAACGGCCGGGGTCGAGGTGATCGGGTCGAGGTGATCGGGTCGAGGTGATCGGTCCGACGGCGTGTCAGCGGGCGGTCCAACCCCCGTCGACGGCAAGGATCTGGCCGGTCACATACGTTGAGGCGCCCGAGGCCAGGAAGAGCAGGGCACCGTCGAGTTCGTGCTCCTCGCCGGCGCGACCCATGGGGGCGTTGCGCCGGATGAAGTCCATGGACGAGTCGTCGCCGAACATGTCCTCCTGGGTCATCTCCGACATGAACCACCCGGGCGCGATGGCGTTGACCCGCACGCCCTTGCGGCCCCATTCGGCACCGAGCTGGCGGGTGAGGTTGACCACCGCCCCCTTGGAGGCGCAGTAGGCCGCCTGCTTGATGGGCGACGAGGCGACCAGGCCCAGGATCGAGGCGATGTTGATGATGCTGCCGTGGCCCCGTTCGATCATGCCGATGCCCACCTGCTGGCTCAACAGGAACACGCTGTCGAGGTTGACGTCCATCACCTGGCGCCAGCGGGCCATGTCCTCGGTCTCGGACGGTCCGGTGCTGCTCACGCCGGCGTTGTTGACCAGGATGTCGATGTGGCCGGCCACCCCGTTGGCCAGCGCCACCAGGTCTCGCACCTGCGTGTCGTCGCTGACGTCGCACGAGATGGCGATCGCCCGGTTACCCAGCTCGGCGACCAGCGAGTCGAGCCGATCGGCGCGGCGGGCGGCCACCACCACGGTGGCGCCAGCGCCGTGCAGCACCCGGGCAAACCGGCGCCCCAGGCCCGACGAGGCGCCGGTGATCACGACCACCTGCCCGTCGAGGGAGAACAGGTTCGACACGTCGATGCTCGTCATGGGCGGGAGGCTAGCGTCGCCCGTTCCGCCCGGGAGCCGACGACCGCCTTCGCCCACAGTTGAGGCGTGGGGGAATCGGGCGGGCAGGTCACCGAGGTCCCCCGCAGTAGAACCGTGGGGCGGCGTTGCCGCCACCGTGGGATCATGGGCTGATGAGTGACGTCGACGTCGGGCTGACCCACATCGCGCTGGCCGTGAGCGATCTCGATCACAGCATCGAGTTCTACCGACGCTTCGCCGACATGGAGGTGGTGCACCGTCGCGAGGATCACCCCGGCCACGCCGTGGCCTGGGTATCGGATCGCACCCGCCCATTCGTCGTGGTGCTCTTGCAGACCTACGGCGAGGGTGCCGAGGGCCGGCTCGGAGGCTGGGCTCACCTGGGCGTCGGCTGTGCGACGGCCGACGAGGTCGACCGGCGCCTGGCCGACGCAACCGCAGCAGGGCATTCGACCCTCGGCCCCCTTGATGACGGACCACCGGTGGGTTACTGGGGGATCATCGTCGACCCCGACGGCCACAACCTCGAACTGGCCTACGGCCAACACGTAGGGCTCACGGTCGAATCCTCCGACTGACTCGACTGACTCGACTGACCCGGCCTCTGAGCACCCGTTTTGCCCCGTGAAACGTCCGGGTAGCCGGACGTTTCACGGGGCAAAACGGGTCGGGGCAAAACGGGTGTGGTCAGTTGGGGTGGGGTCACGAGGGCGGGGTTTGGGGGCGGTGCTGCTGCATCCAGGCGAACATGGCGATGCCCGAGGCCACACCAGCGTTGATCGAGCGGGTCGAACCGAACTGGCTGATCGAGCATGTCTGGGCCACGGCCGCCCGGGCCCCTTCGGAGAGCCCCGGCCCCTCCTGGCCGAACAGCAGCACGCACTGCTCGGGCAACGCCGTGGTCTCGATCGGCGTCGAGCCGGCCAGGTTGTCGATCCCAACGAGTGCCAGGCCGTCGACCTCACACCATGCGACGAGGTCGTCGATGGTGGGGTGATGGCGCACGTGCTGATAGCGGTCGGTCACCATGGCACCGCGACGGTTCCAACGCCGCCGCCCCACGATGTGCACCTCGGCGGCCAGAAAGGCGTTGGCGTTGCGCACGACGGTTCCGATGTTGAAATCATGTTCCCAGTTCTCGATGGCCACGTGGAACGGGTGCCGCCGCTGATCGAGATCGGCGACGATCGCCTCGACCGTCCAGTAGCGGTAGGCATCGACCACGTTGCGGCGATCACCGTGCTCGAGCAGCTCGGCGTCGAACATCGGCCCGTCGGGCCAGGGCCGCGGATGGGGACCGATGCCGATCTCCAGCTCGTCACCGAGGGGCGCGGCAGATGGCACTTCGGTCGACACGCCATAAGCTTCACGCAGTGCAGCCCTCCCCCGCCAACGACACGACCGAGCCCGCCGTAATCGTCATCGCCCACGGCAGCCGCAGCACCGAGGCCAACGACGCCCACCGGGCCACGTGCCGCGAGCTGGCCGAACAGACGGGCGCCCCGGTGACGCCGGCCTTCCTCGAGTTGGCCGAGCCGTCGTTGACCACCGCCGTCGACGCCTTGGCCGCCGCCGGCACACGCCGGGTGCGCGTACTCCCGCTGTTCCTGTATCCCGGCCGCCACATGCAGCGCGACATCCCGGCTCTGGTCGCCGAGGCCGCCACGGCTCACCCCGAGGTCGAGATCGAGCTGCTCCCGCTGTTCGGATCCGACCCTGGGCTAATTCACCTACTTGCGGTCCAGGTCCAACGGTAGGGAGCACCGTCACCCATAGGGTGACGTTGTGAATTCGGCAAGAACTCCCCGCCGGGTCCGTCGCGTGCTGCGTTCTACCGCAGCGGGCTTCGCGCTCATGGCCGTTGTCACGACGGCAGCGTGCGGGACCGACGACGGTGGGGACGCCCCAGCGACGACCACCGGCGACATCACCACCGGCGACACCACGACCGGCGACGGGCGGAGCGACACCCCGACCGAGGTCGCCGATGCTCTCCGGGTGCCCGGCGACTTCGCCACCATCCAGGAAGCCGTCGACTCCGCCGACCCGGGCTCCCTCATCCTCATCGCCCCCGGGACCTACAACGAGAGCGTGTCCGTCGAGACACCCGATCTCACCATCCGCGGCGAGGACCGAAACACCGTCATCCTCGATGGCGGCGACGAGCTCGAGAACGGCATCCAGGCCTTCTCGAATGGAACTACCGTCGAGAACCTCACCGTGCACAACTACCGGGGCAACGGGGTGCTGTTCAGCGGCAGCTACGGCGACGACCGGGTGCTCGACGGCTTCCGCGCCAGCTACGTCACCGTCTACAACAACGGGCTGTACGGCGTGTACGCCTTCGCCGCCACCAATGGCCAGATCGACCACATCTACGGATCGGGCCACCCCGACGCCGCGGTGTACGTCGGCCAGTGCCAGCCCTGCAACACCACCGTCACCGATTCGGTCGGCGAGCTGAACGCCGTCGGCTTCCAGGGCACCAACGCCGGCGGCGGGCTCATCGTGGCCACGTCGCAGTGGAGCCGCAACCGGGTGGGCGTCCAGTCGATCTCGTCCACCAAGGAGAAGATCTACCCCCAGCGCGATGCCGACTTCGTGGCCAATCTGGTCGACGCCAACAATGGAGATGGCGCCCCCCAGGCCACCGAAGGGTTCGGGGCCGGCATCACCGTCTCGGGAGGGCAGGCCAACCGCATCGAACGCAACGTGGTGACGGGCCATGTCGGCGTCGGCATCATCGTGACCTCGGCCGACGAGTTCCAGCCCAGCGACAACGAGGTACGAACCAACACGCTCGGGACGAACGGTCTCGACCTGGTGTTCGCCACCGCCGACGGCCAGCCGCTCGGCAACTGCTTCGTCGGCAACACCTTCGCCTCCTCCTCCCCCGTCGACATCGAGGCCGTCTTCCCGTGCGACCCGTCCGCGTCCGGCGGGACGGGCACGCTTCCCCGTACCGCACCGCCCCCCAACGTCGACTACCGCACGATTGCCGCCCCACCGCCCCAGGACCAGATGCCCGCCGCCGACCGCGCGCCGACGACGCCCGCCCGCTCGCCGCTCTCCCTCGATCTGGCGACCCTCGTCGCCCCGGTGCCCACATGATCCGATACCGATCCGCCGCTGTGGCTGCGTGCGTGCTGCTGCTGTGCTCGTGCAGCGATGGCGGGAGCGCGAACTCCGACACGGACACCACGACAACGACCGCCGAGACCGAGGCCACCAAGACGGCGATCACCCGGGAGCAGGCCTCGGTGCTCGCCGATGTGCTCGTGAAGAACAACGATTTGGGCGGCGCCGATGTGACCGCCACGGTTCCCTACGGCGTCGCCACGTTCACGATGACGGGCACCATCGATTGGGCCAACCACTTGGGCCGTGTCACGGTTTCGACCGAGGTCTCGACCGAGGTGAACGCCAAGGCCACCACCAGCTTCGACATTGCCTTCACCGGCGACACGGTCTACGAGCAGGTGGACGGGCTCGCCGATGCGCTCGCCGCCACCGACCGGACCCCCGCCGGCTGGGTGGTCCGCTCGCTCGACCCGTCGACCTCGCCGCTCGATGTGGTGCTCAGCCTGCTCAATACGTCGACGTCGATCCAACGCGACAACCCCGTCCTGCTCATCTCGAACGGCACGACGTATCTCGGCAGCGCCACCCTCGACGGAGTCAACGACGGCGTCGAGACGGACCGCTTCGAGTCGGGCCGCACCAACTTCTGGGTGGGCCACGACGACGGTCGCCTCTATCGCGAGTCGGCCGACCTCGACGCCACCGACTCCACCGCCGTCATCGACTTCAGCAACCACGGTCCCCGCACCATCGAGCTCCCCGCAGCGACGGACACGGTGGCGATCGACGAGGTAGCCGACCTCTACCGCCGACTTCGGGGCGCCTGAGGTTCCACGCCCCGAACCTCGGGACCTGTCCCCGGGCGTGTCGGAGGACCGGCGACCTTTCGGTCAGCCGGCCCTCGCACTTCCCCGTGCCGCGACATCAAATGCATCGGCGCGGCCGCGAACCGACCTGAGAGAAAACTCGGTTACGACCTGGGTATCCTCACCGCAGCAAGCAGGCCGTTGCCTCAGGCGTCGAGGGCCGTGAACGTGGGCGTGGGGTTCGATGGCGTCACCCCGAAGCGCACCGAGGTGTCGACGGGATATCCCGGCGTCTTGACCCGCGTCACCCGGAACGAGACGTCCATGGCATCGGGTGTGGCGTCGACCAGCCCGTACCCGTTGCGCCGGAAGTCGGTGTAGCGGAACGCCGGACTCCACGACCGGGTGAGGTCCTCGATCCAGCGGCCGAAGTCGTCGTTGCCGATGGCGTTGGGGCCTTGCGACGAGATCGATCCGCCGACGTACTCGTTGGCCACGATGGGCGAGGAGTCATCATCGAAATCGGCCCGCAACGACTGTTGCCAGAACGTGTGGATGTCGCCGGTGAGGAACGACACGTCGGAGATGGCGGCATCGGCGAGGTGCGCCAGGAGCAGATCGCGCTCCCACAGGTACGAGCCCCAGCTGTCCATGTTGACGAACAGGCCGTTGTGGCGGGGCAGGTCGGGGAAGAGTTGTCGTAGCTCCGGCGTGTCGAGATCGATGGGGCGGACCGGGGCAATCATCACCTGGTTGCCGATCAGCTTCCAGCGCACGTCGTTGCCCTGCGCGGCATCGAGCCCATCGAGCAGCCACTGCCGCTGGTCGGAACCGAGGATGGTTCGTCCGGCAAGGTTGGCCTCGACCAAGGTCTGGCCGACTCCGATGGGAGTGCTCGAGGTGGACGGCAGGAAGCCGTTGGCCTGACGGTCGCGGTACTGCCGGGTGTCGAGCAGGAACAGCTCACCGAGCCGGCCCCAGCGAACAGAGCGGTACGAACGGGTGCCGTCGATGGGCCACACCGGCATGTACTCGAACCAGGCCTGGTAGGCGTCGGCGGCGCGAGCGGGCTGCTCAATGAGCGTGAACCGGTTGTAGTCGTTGAGGATCTCGTGGTCGTCCCAGATGGGCACGAAGGGGTGGGCTCGGTGTCCGGCCTGCAACGAGGGGTCGGACCGGTAGAGCTTGTACTTGTCGCGATAGCCGGCGAGGTCGTCGGACGTTCCCACCGGGTCGCGCCGCACGCTGCCCAGCCCGTTCGATGCGGATTCATAGATGTAGTCACCCAGCCAGACCACGGCGTCGACGTCCTCCGCGGCGATGCCGTCCCAGGCGTTGTACCAGCCCGCTCCCCAGTTCTGGCAGCTGGCGAACACCAGCCGCAGACGCGCGGGATCCGATCCGGCCGGCGGCAGGGTGCGGGCCCGGCCCACGGGGCTGGGGGCAGTGTCGGCGCCGGCCGTGAACCGGTACCAGTAGGAGCGGTCGGGGTCGAGGTCGCCGACCAGAACTTTGGCGGTCCAGTCGGCATCAGGAGAGACCGCCACCGATCCGCTCGACACCACGTTGGCCATGTCGACGGTGGTCGACACACTCCACGACACCGATGTCGCACCCGGCGCAAGCGTCGGCTCGAGCCGGGTCCACAGCACTACCTCGCGGTCGCTGTGCAGCCCCGACAGCACACCCACGGTGAAGGGCGTGCCGTTGGCCGGTGGCGAGTAACGGGGAGCGGGCACGCAGCCCGCGCCGGCCAGCCACAGCGCGCCTGCGCCTCCGGCACCAGCCCGCAGAAATGAGCGGCGATCCACCTTGTCCCTCCAGCGTTGCCCGTCCCAGTAACCCCGCGACCCGTGTCGCAGCGTTCGAGCAGTTCGGATGGTACCGACACCACCTCTGAAGCGAAAGGTGACGTCGTGCCGCCGGCGGCGCCCACCGGCGGCTCCGCTCAGTGGGGGGTGATGACCGCCCGGGCGTTTCCCTCACCGAGGTGCAGCGCCTCATACGCCGCGGCCACTCCTGACAGGGGGAACAGTTCGGCCTCGACCGTGATACGGCCCTCGGCCGCCAGCTTCACCACGGCGTGAACATGGGCGATGGTTGATCCCTGGAAGGTGAAGACGTCGGTCTCGTGGGGCAGCGTCGAAAACCAGGGCTTGTTGAGGGATCCACCCGCCGCGCCCACCAGGGCGTAGACCCCGCCGCGACTGACCGAACGCATACCGGCCGAGATGGTGTGGTCGGAACCCACGATGTCGATGACCGCGTCGGCTCCGTCGGAGCCGGCGATGTCGTGGATGGCTCGCGGCGTCGTTCGGTCGACACCATCGAGGGCGTGGTGGGCCCCGAAGCGCAACGCCCGTTCGCGCCGTTGCGGATTGGGGTCGACGGCGATGATCACGGCGTCGGTGAGCGCTGCGAGAATCTGTACCGCGAACCCGCCAAGGCCCCCGATGCCGAACACGGCGACGCTGCGCCGGGGGCCGCCGGATTCGGCGACCAGGCAGGGCAGCACCCGCGACACGGCATGGTACGAGGTGGCGCCGGCGTCGGTGAGGGTGCCGGCAATGACGGGATCGAGGCCGTGGAGGGGCACGAGGTCCCGCTGCGCCTTGGCCACGACGAACTCGGCGAGCCCGCCGTCGCGGCCGTAGCCACGGCCGAACATGGCGGACTCGCACAGGGAGTCGCGGCCGGCCCGGCAGTAGCGGCACGCCCCACACGAGTTGGTCGACATGAGGGCGACGGGCAGACCCACCTCGATGCCGGACACTTCGGGGCCGAGCGCTTCGACCGTTCCGCTGGACTCATGGCCCAGCGTGAACGGCATGGTCCAGCCGAGCGCCTCGCCGACCTCACCGGGCATCTCCATCATGGTGATGTCGGAGTGACACAGGCCATTGCCGGCCACACGAACCAGCACCTCTCCGGGCCCGGGAACGGGTACAGGAATCTCGACCAGTTCGGGCGGTCGCTGCCATTCGACCAGGCGGAACGCCTTCATGAGTTGATCGCCAATATGTGCGGGCCGGGGGGCATCAGTCGGCGACCGAGCCGAAGTCCTCGAAGCCGGTCGGGGCGTGGCGCCCGATGGAGGCGTGCTCGAGCAGGCCCCATCCCTCGTGGTTCACGCCATCGGGGGTCGTCAGTACGCCGCGGCCGACATGGTCGATCACGCCGAAGGGGACGCGCCCGGCGACGGCCGGGTCGTTGAGGTCGCGGCTGATGCCTTCGATGAAGTCGCGGCCGCGCCACTGGCCGTGACTCCAGTCGGGGTCGCCGCCGTAACCGGCGCCGCAGTTGAGTGCAACGAACCCCTTGGACTCGACCTCAAGGGTCATGGGCTTGCCGTCGGACGTGGTGAGACCGACGGTCACGCCGACGACCTCACGGGTGCCCGACTTGTAGTGGTAGTCGAACGTGGGCCAGCCCAACAGCTCGGGCTGGCGGCCCGACGACTGGGGCCAGACCCTCACGGCATCGTTGAGGATGCGGTGCCCCGAACCGTCTTCCTGGGCGATGACAACGACGGCGAAGTCCTCGAACTGCAGCGGAATGTAGGTCCACCAGAAGCCGTAGTCGGTGGGCGATTCGGCGGCGGCGCGGCCGGGGGGCTCGGACTCGCCGACGGGGCGGATACCCCAGGAGCGGTCGCGGGTACCGCACCAGGTGTCGTCGGTGACCTCGTAGGTTGTGCCGTCGACGCGCAGCTCTCCCGACCAGTTGCCCACCTGGGCGAACCGGCAGGCGTCCAGGATGACCTTGCCGCCGACGCGGAACACGTGGGGCTGTTCCTGCACCGCGGGGAAGGCGCCAGTCCAGGTGAGGTCGAAACCGATGCCGTGCTCGTCGGCGTCGCAGACAACGCGCAGCACGTTGAGGGGCTCGATGACTTCGATACGGTACGGCCCGACCTGCTGGTTCATGCGATCGTCGCCGAGCGCGTCGGAGATGTGCACCGAATGCTGGACGTCGCCCACCCGAACCGTGGCGTAGGCGTCGACGATGCCCAGGTTGGGGTAGATGCCGAAGCCGGTGATGAGGAAGATCTCGCCGGTCTTGTCGTGGCAGTTGATGTAGCAGCGGTCATAGAAGTTGCGGTCGCTCGATGCCGGGAACTGCATCGAGAGCGGCGTCTGGTGGATCGGATACTCGTCCAGTGGGATCGGCATGGAACGGTTCTACCATTTGCGGCGATCGCCTTGACTCGCGGCTTGCCGAACATCTCGTTCATCGGCCCGTAACACTCGGCGAACGAGCGGGTCACATGGCTTCAGTACGAATGTGTCCGTGCTCTTCAGCGACTACCAGCCGAACACGTTCGATGAGCTCATCGACGTCGACGGAACGCCCCGCACCGCGGCGGCCGGGCTGGTGCGCCACCTCGAGCGACTGGGCATCGAGGAGATCGAGGAGCGCCAGGTCGCCGCCAATCTGGGCATCGAAGCCGCCGGCATCACCTTCACCGTCTATGACGAGGGCACCGGCATCGACCGGGCCTGGCCCTTCGACATTGTGCCTCGGGTCATCAGTCGTCGCGACTGGGACCGCGTCGATGCGGGACTGGTGCAGCGACTCGTCGCCCTCAATCACTTCATCGACGACGTCTACGGCGAGCAAGCCATCTTCGACGAGGGACTGGTCCCGGCCGAGCTGATCGCCGAGTCGCCCGGCTACCGCCCCGAGTGTCGCGGCGCCCACCCCGCCCACAATGTGTGGGCCAATATCTGCGGCAGCGACCTGGTGCGAGGTGAGGACGGCACCATCTACGTGCTCGAGGACAACCTGCGGGTGCCGTCGGGCGTGTCGTACATGCTGGAGAACCGCCAGATCACCAAGCGGGTCTTTCCTGATCTGTTCGTCGAGCAGAGCATCCTTCCCGTCGACGCCTACCCCGAGCGCCTCCGTCGCATCCTGGCCTCGCTGAGCGCCAAGGGTGCCGATGCCGTGATCGTTGTGCTCACCCCCGGCGTGTTCAACTCGGCGTACTTCGAGCACTCGTTCCTGGCCCGCCAGATGGGCGTCGAGCTGGTCGAGGGCCGCGACCTCTTCGTCGACGAGGACGACATTGTCTACCTGCGCACGATCCACGGGCCCATCCAGGTCGACGTGATCTACCGCCGCGTCGACGACACCTTCCTCGACCCCGAGGTGTTCCGGGCGGACTCCACCGTGGGCACTCCCGGCCTCATGCGGGCCTGGCGGGCGAACAATGTGGCCATCGCCAACGCCCCCGGCACCGGCGTGGCCGACGACAAAGCCGTCTACGCCTATGTGCCCGACATGATCCGGTTCTACCTCCACGAGGAGCCCATCCTGGTCAACGTGCCCACCTACCAGTGCGGCATCGACGAGGACCGGGCGTACGTGCTGGATCACCTCGAGGAGCTCGTCGTGAAGCCGGCCAACGAGTCGGGCGGCTACGGCATCATCATCGGCCCTTCGGCGACGCCCGACGAACTCCAGCAGTGCGCCAAGGGGATCCGCAACGATCCCCGCGGCTTCGTGGCGCAGCCGGTCATCAACCTGTCGGTGGTTCCCACGCTCTGCGAAGGGGTGCTGGCTCCCCGCCACGTCGATCTGCGCCCGTTCTCGCTGCTCGGCGCCGAGAGCTACGTGACCTGCGGAGGGCTCACCCGGGTCGCCCGCGTCGAGGGTTCCCTCGTCGTCAACTCGTCACAAGGCGGCGGGTCCAAGGACACGTGGGTGGTCGACACCGATGCCGTCGTCACCACGGTGATACCCCCGACGAACTCGAACACCTCGAACACCTCGAACACCTCGAACACCTCGAAAGAAGGAGACACCCCATGATGCTGTCGCGAACCGCTGAGAACCTCTACTGGCTGGGACGGCATCTGGAGCGCGCCGAGGCCGTGTCGCGAATCATCCGCGAGCACACCAAGCTGCTCGTCGACCTGCCCATCGACGTCGAGTCCGACTGGGCCAGCCTGCTGAGCATCACCGGTGCCGCCGAGTCGTACTCCGAGCGCTACAGCGACGCCGACGAGGTGGGCATCGTCAGCCACCTGATGGCCGACATCGGCAACCCCACCTCGGTGATCCGCACCGTGGCGGCCGCTCGGGAGAACCTGCGGGTGACCCGCCAGCTCATGCCGGGCTCGTTGTGGGAATGCGTCAACCGCCTCCACTCGACCGTCGCCACGAGCGCCGGTAACTGCAGTGCCCGCGGCAGCCGCCTCGATCTGGCCAGCTCGATCATCTCGTCGAGCCAACAGATAGTCGGAATCCTGGCCTCGACCGTCAGTCGCGACGACGCCTTTTCGTTCTACGAGCTGGGCCGCAACATCGAGCGCGCCGATATGACCACCAGAGTCCTCGACGTTCGTGCCGCCAGTCTGCTGTCCGACGGCGCCCGGGGCACGCTGCCTCCGGCCGACCGCAGCCCGTACGAGGACGTCCGCTGGATGGGCGTGCTGCGCAGCCTGGGCGCCCAGCACATGTACACCCGCTCCTCGGTCGGTTCGATCTCGGGAGAGTCGGTCGTCGACTTCCTCGTTGAGGACCTCCGCTTCCCCCGCTCGGTCAACCACTGCCTCAGCCGAATCGACCACATCCTCGATGCGCTGCCCGTGCGCAAGCTGCCGGGCGAACGCTCTGCCGAGCTCAAGCGCACCGTCGCCGCGCGCTCGGCCAGCGACGTCGACGCCGTCGTCCTGCGCGACTGGGTCGATCAGGTCCAGCTCGGCATCGAAGGGCTGCACGGATCCCTCGCCAGCACCTTCTTCACACCGGAGACCACCAAGTCCCTGCACCCTTCGGGTCGGGTCGTGGTGTGACATCGAGAGCCGGGACGATATTCATGCCGGCCACGGCGCGAGGGTGGGAAACGTTGCGCGAAAGCGCGGCGCAGATTCAGAGAATTCTCGACGACTACGGCAACGCGTTCGACTTCCATGACCAGAGCCAGCCCGGCTGGCGCCTCGACCCAATTCCGTTCGTCGTCGATTCGACCGAGTGGGACAAGATGGGCCGGGGCCTCGTTCAGCGGGCCAAGGTGCTCGAGCTCGTACTCGATGACCTGTTCGGACCGCAGCGCCTGCTCGCCGGCGGCCACCTGCCCACCAAGGCCATCCTGACCCACCGCGAGTACCTGCGCGAATGCGTGGGCATAGCATCGCCCGGCGATCACCGGTTGGTGCTCTACGCCGCCGATGTGGCCCGTTCCAAGAGCGGCACGTTCACCGTGCTCGCCGATCGAACCCAGATGCCGTCGGGCATCGGCAATGCCGTACAGAACCGTGAGGTCATGGCCCGGGTCGGGCCCGAATCGTTGCACGAGAGCGGGGTGCTGCCCATCGCCGACTGGCTGGCCACGTGCCGCTCCGCCCTGGGTTCGTTGGCCCCGCCCGAGATCGATCAGCCCCGCATCGTGATGATGACCCCGGGGCCCTCGTACCGGTCCCACCCCGAGCACGCCTATCTGGCCCGCACCCTGGGGTTCACGCTGGTGGAGCCGTCCGACCTCACCGTGCGCGAGGCCCGCGTGTGGCTCAAGTCGGTGTCCGAACTCGAACCGGTGCACGTGATCATGCGCCTGGTGCGCTCCGACGACTGCGATCCGCTCGAATTGCGGGCCGGGTCGATGGTGGGCGTCGCCGGCCTGGTCGAGGCGTGCCGGCGCGGCAACGTGGCGATCGCTAATCCGCTGGGTTCGGGCGTCGCCCAAGCTGCGGCGCTCCTGCCGTTCATTCCCCGCCTCACCCGCACGCTGTTGGGCGAGGAGCCGCTCATCGACAGCTCCCCCACCTGGTGGTGCGGTGACCCGGCGTCGATGTCGCACGTGCTCAGCAATCTCGACTCGCTCGTCATCCGCAGCCGGGAGCGGATCGACGGCCGCCACGCCAGCTTCGGGCGCTTGCTGTCGACCGACGAACTTGACGGGTTTCGGCGGCGCATCATCGCCGAACCGCATCATTTCGTCGGCCAGGAAGAAGTCGAGATCGACGAGCAGCCGTCGTTCGACACGCCCAACGTGGTGGAACGTCCGACGATCTCGAGGGCATTTCTGGTGCGCGAGGACGACGGGTACCGCTGCATGAAGGGCGGGCTCACGCTCACCGCGGATCGCGCCGAACGCATCACGTTCTCCGAGCACCTCACCAGCAAGGACACGTGGGTCACCGCCGCCGAGCCGGTGGCGGCGCTGCCCCCGGCTCCGGTCCCCCAGCTGGCCCCGGTCGATCTGCGCGCCTCGATCACGAGCCGGGCCGCCGAGTCCATGTTCTGGATCGGCCGCAACCTGGAGCGCTCCCACACCGCCATCCGTCTGGTTCGTGCCGTGAGCCTCATGAGCGAGACCCGCCATGACCTCAAGGTCGAGAACGTTTGGCGATGGTCCTGGACGGTCGACCGGGTCATCAACGCCGTGGTCGGTCACGGCTGGCTGCCCACGCCGGTGCCGCCCCCGCCCAGCACCGCCGAGCTGCTCACCGACGCGCTCGTCGACCGCGGCCGGGTTCGCAGCCTGTCCACGTCGCTGCACTTCTTGTTGAGCAACGCCGCCTCGGTTCGGGAGCTCTTCTCGGCCGACTCGTGGCGGCTGCTCAGCCAGATCAGCGACCTGCACGTGAAGCTGAGTTGCGGCGAACGCGACACGGCCTCGGAACTGGCGTACTCGACGGTGACGCCCCTGCTCGCTCTGTCGAGCCTGGTGAGCGATTCGATGGTGCGCGATCCCGGCTGGCGCTTCCTCGACATCGGCCGCCGCATCGAGGGAGCGACGCTCGTCGCCACCACCCTGGGCGCGGCGCTCGTCGATCCCACCCCGGCCGAGTTGGCTGCGCCGTTCCACGAGGCCATTCTCAACAGCTGGGACGGCCTGGTCGCCTATCGCCGCCGCTACCGCAGCGACATCGACCCGGCGCTGCTCGTCGACCTGCTGGTCACCGACATCAGCAACCCCCGCTCGATCCGTTCCCAGCTCACCGCTCTGTCACTCGACCTCGAGGAGGTCCCCGGCTCTGCTGATCGTCAGGCCGAGATGCTGCTGACAGTACGCACCCTTGAGGCGCTCATCGACGCCACCACCGCCGAGGCACTGGTGGTGACCGATGCCAACGGACGCCGCCCGGCGCTGGCGGTGCTGACCGACAGCGTCACCGCCACCCTGTCGGCAGTGGCCAGTGAGATCGAACTCACCTATTTCGCCCACATTCGGGCCACGAACCTCTTTGCCGAACTCGTCATCGAGGACGACGAATGAGATATCAGGTCCGGCACTCGACCACCTACCGCTCGCCGAACCCGGTGACGATCGGGTATCACCAGGCGCACCTGGCGCCGCGCGACACGCCCGGTCAGCGGGTGGTGTGGCACAACCTCGAGATCTCGCCGACGCCTCATGATCGTGCCGATCACATCGACCTGTATGGCAACCGGTTCGCCTACTTCAGCGTCGAGGAACCCCACGAGTTCTTCGACGTGACGGCCACGAGTGAGATCGAGATCCTCAAGCGTCGGCCGTTGACCAACCCCATTCCCAGTTGGGAACAGGCCCGCGATCTGGCCGAGGCCGATCCGCTCGTGGGCGACTTCGTGTTGCCCAGCCGTTTGGTTGGCATCGATGCGGCCGCCGCGGAGTACGGCGCCAAGTCGTTTGCTCCCGGCCGGCCACTGCTCGAGTGCCTCACCGACCTCAACCACCGGATCTTCCTCGATTTCATCTACCGGCCCGGCTGGACCACCATCTCGACGCCCATCTCCGAGGTGCTCGCCACCCGCAGCGGTGTCTGCCAGGACTTCGCCCACCTGGCCATCGCCTGTGCCCGCTCGGTGGGCCTCGCCGGCCGCTATGTCAGCGGCTACATCGAGAACATCCCGGCACCGGGCCAGACGGCAATGGTCGGCGGTGACGCCTCGCACGCCTGGGCCTCGGTGCGCGACGCCGACGGCATGTGGATCGACCTCGACCCGACCAACGGTCTGATCGAGCCGGTGTCGCACATCACCGTGGCGTGGGGACGGGACTATTCCGACGTCGTACCGCTCAAGGGAGTGGTGACCTCGGTGGGTGGCCCGACAGACATGCAGGTCGAGGTAGAGGTGCGTCGGCACCGGACCGCGACCGAGCGACGTCCCCGCAACTCGAGCCAGCCCGACGATGACCTAGCCGCGAATCGGCAGGTCTAGTCTTTCGCCACATTCGTGTTCCGAGGGGGAATCTTGAGCGACGACAACAAGCCGGACGTGCCGAAACTGACGACATCCACTCGCGATCGTGCGGTGATGCGCAGCCAGCTGGAGGGCTGGTTGCCGACCCAGCTACCGGCCGATGCCGAGCCCGTCATCACCCACTTCGAGGCCCCCGAGTCCAACGGCATGTCGAGCGAAACGATCCTTCTCGATGTCGATTGGGCCGAGGGCGGCGAGCGCACCTCGCACCAGCTCGTCATGCGCCTGGCGCCGGCGGAGGATTCCTTCCCGGTCTTCGACACCTATGACCTGACCAAGCAGTTCCACACCATGCGCCTCATCGGTGAGTACACCGATATCCCGGTGCCCGAGGTGCTGTGGGACGAGCCCGATTCTGCGGCCTTGGGCGCACCGTTCTTCATCATGGGACGCATCGACGGCATCGTCCCCCCCGATGTCATGCCGTACCCGTTCGGCAGCTGGATCACCGAGGCCACTGACGAGGAGCGTGACCTGCTGACGCGCAGTTCGGTCGAGGTGCTCGCCAAGCTTCGGGCCATCCCCGATCCCGAGACCACGTTCTCGCTGCTCGCCAATCCGTCGACCGGCGATTCGCCCCTTCGCCAGCACGTTGCGGCCAGCCGGGCCTGGCTCGACTGGTCGACTGCCGGTGAGGGTTCTCCGTTGCTCGAACGAGCCTTTCAGTGGCTTGATGACAACTGGCCCGATGAGTCCCCCACCATCGTGAGCTGGGGCGACGCCCGCATCGGCAACACCATGTACCGCGACTTCGAACCGGTGGCGGTGCTCGACTGGGAGATGGCGGCGTTGGCGCCGGCCGAGGTCGACCTGGCGTGGTTCATCTTCCTGCACCGGTTCTTCGACGACCTCACGGTGTCCTTCGGCATGGAGGGCATGCCCGACTTCATCCGCCGTGACAAGGTCGAGGCGCTGTACACCGAGTTCACCGGGTACACACCCAAGGACATGGACTGGTACCTGATGTACGCGGCCACGCGGCACGGCATCGTGTTCACCCGCACGACGCGGCGGGCGGTGCATTTCGGCGAGGCCGAGATGCCCGAGGACCCCGACGACGTGATCATGCACCGGGCCACCATCGAGGCGATGATGGCCGGCACCTACTGGACGTGACGTCGGCGAAGTAGGGTTCGCCGCATGGCAACCATCACGCTCGGCGGAAGTCCCATCCACACCTCGGGTGAACTGCCCGACACCGGGACGGTCGCTCCCGAGTTCTCGCTCGTCGAGTCCGACCTGGCGAGCATCGACAGCGCATCACTCGCTGGTCAGCGGGTGGTGCTCAACATCTTCCCCAGCGTCGACACTGCGGTGTGCGCCACCAGCGTGCGCACGTTCAACGAGGCGGCGGCCGGGCTCGAGAACACCACCGTCGTATGCGTGTCCGCCGACCTTCCGTTCGCCGCCGCTCGGTTCTGCGGCGCCGAGGGCCTCGACAACGTCAAGACCGGCTCGACCTTCCGCACCCCGTCCTTCGGCGAGAACTTCGGGGTCACCATCGTCGATGGCGCGTTCGCCGGGTTGATGGCCAGGGCGGTCGTGGTCCTCGACGAGACGGGCAAGGTGCTGCACCGACAGCTCGTTGCCGAGATCGCGGATGAGCCCGACTACGACGCCGCCATCGCCTCGCTCGGTTGAGCCTGAGTCGGGGCTGAGGCCGAGTCGGGGCTGAGCCTCCGGCGGGAAGGATCTATTCGGCGTTGTCCGGAGTGACCCGCCCATCGTGGGCAGCCGCGTCGGATGCCGAGCTATCCGCGATGGTGAGCTGCAGATTCTCGGCGACGCGAAGGACGTAGCCCAGGAGCGCCTCGCGCTCTTCGTCGGTGAACCCGAGGAGCGCCTTCTCCTCGATCTCGGATCGCAGCGCGGTCAATCGTGGCTCAGCAGCCGCGGCGATTGGCGTCAGGTTGATGTGGCTGCGACGACCGTCGAGTGGGTCGCGGGTGCGGGTGATGAGGCCATCGCGTTCCATCCGGCGCAGGGTGAGCGCCATCGTGGGTTGTTCGACACCGACTCTGCGGGCGATCTCGGTCTGGGTGAGCCCCTCATTCGCAGAGAGGATGAGCAGCACCGGCAACTGGGCGATGCGCAGTCCGAGCCGACCCAGCTCGGCGCCCACGGTCTGGGCGATGAGGCGCGACGCCATCCTGATGGCCGTAGCCACTCGGTCCTCGAGGATGTTCGGCTCCATCGCCGGCGGTTGCGCGTATTCGTCGAAGCGCTCGGACAGGTCGCTCGATGGACTTTGCATGACATGGCCTCGAATGCTGAGTGGCGCGCTACGTTCCTCGCGCCAGTTCTGGTTGAGATGGCCCCGGCGGGGTCGTCTCGACGATCCCGTTCGGAGTCTTGCCCACTTCGGATACTGCCGAAGTGGTTTCCTGGCGATACAAACATTCTGTGAACGGGGAGGCGGCTTGAATCGTTGCCCTCGGAAGCGACGCCCCACCGGACGTGGCGCAAGGTCTAGCGTTGTGCCGCTCGCCCGGGTGGCGGAATGGCAGACGCAGAGGGCTTAAACCCCTC
>Ga0105047_10008101_pt1 | contig 17598 bp, 20 predicted proteins | sample MAT04_FD_78384 | JGI IMG/M metagenome (GOLD analysis project Ga0105047, IMG submission 78384) | Freshwater microbial communities from Lake Fryxell liftoff mats and glacier meltwater in Antarctica - MAT-04 (megahit assembly) | ecosystem: Environmental > Aquatic > Freshwater > Ice > Liftoff...
ACGAATGCGTCACTTACAGCTTCATCGACTCCGCTGCTGCGATGGTGTTCGGGGGCGGGGCCGAGGCGGTCCGGATCGAAAACCCGATCTCGTCCGAGATGACCCACCTTCGCCCCGACCTGCTGCCCGGCCTGCTGCGCGCCGCCGCCCGCAATCAGGCGCGCGGCTTTGGCGATCTGGCGCTGTTCGAGGTCGGGCCGGTGTTCAGCGGCGGTGAGCCGGGCGAGCAACTGGTGCAAGCCGCCGGCCTGCTGATCGGCTTCGCAGCCCCGCGTGAGCCGCACGGGCCGCGCCGGGCCGTGGACGTTTATGACGTGAAGGCGGATGTGGAGGCGGTCTTGGCGACCTTGGGCGCCCCTGCGCGCGTGCAGATCACCCGCAAGGTGGCGGACTGGTTCCATCCGGGCCGCGCGGGCGTGATCGGACTTGGCCCGACCGCCATCGCGACCTTCGGCGAATTGCATCCGCGCGTGCTGGCAGCGATGGAGGTGAAAGGTCCGGCAATGGCCTTCACCGTGACTTTGGCCGCCATTCCCGAGCGAAAGTCCAAGGTGCCAACGCGCCCCGCCTTGATTCTGGCCGATCTGCAGGCGGTCGAGCGGGATTTCGCCTTTGTCGTGGATGCGAAGGTCGAGGCGCTCACCGCCGTCAATGCCGCCCAAGGTGCCGACAAGGCCATGATCGAAAGCGTGCGGCTGTTTGACCAGTTCGCGGGCGAGCAGGCCGAGGCGCAGATGGGCGCGGGCAAGAAAAGCATCGCGCTGACGGTTCGGTTGCAACCTTCCGAAAAGACGCTGACGGATGCCGAGATCGAGGCGGTGTCCGCCAAGATTATCGACAAGGTCAGCAAGGCCACGGGCGGAACTTTGCGGCGCTGATCGCTTTGCTCCCGCCAACGATTTTCCTTGTGAAAGATCAGGCGGACCAAACCGAACCTGCGAAGGTGGCCGGGCCGGAATTTTCGAAGGAAATTCACAGGCCGCGATCTCAGCCCGCGTCGTTGTCGCGCCCCATCCTCAGGGCCTTGCGCCGCTCGATGCCCTGCGCCCGCATCAGCCAGACCAGCAGCCACACAGGCCCCCAGGCGGTGGCCAGCCGCGTGGACCGCTGGATCAGATCGCCCGGCATGGCGCGGGCGGTTGCGTCCACCTCCCCCGTCAGGATCGCCAGGATCGCCGCCCCGACCAACGTTACGTCCACCGCAACCATCAGCATGATGACCAATAGCCGCCCTTGCCGGTTCCCGATCCACCCGGCCAGCAGATGGGGCAGCCAGATCGTCAGGACGATCAGCGCCAGGATCGGCAGAATGCCATTGGTGAAACCGAACGGCTCTGGAAGCAGGGATTGAAACATGCGGATCTAGACCCCGATATTGTCGATAAGCCGGACATCGTCCAGCCAGGCCGCCGCCAGAAGCCGCCCCGGCCTGCTGGCGTCAGTCCAGTCCAGCAGCGTTTCGGCATCTCGGATCACGATGTATTCCACCCGGTCGAACCCCGCCTTCAGCACGCGCGACCGCGCGCGGGGCAAAGCCGTCGCGGGCGACTGCCCTGCGCGGATCGCCAAAGCTGCCTCGGACATGGCGGTGAACAGCGCCGAAGCCACAGCCCGCGCCTCGGGCGAAAGCCTTGCGTTGCGGGACGACATCGCCAGCCCGGACGGCTCGCGCAGGATCGGGCATCCCACGACCTCGGTCGGCAGGTTCAAATCTGCAACCAGACGCCGGACAACCTGAACCTGTTGCCAGTCCTTCTCGCCGAAATAGGCGCGGTCGGCCAGCGTCATGCCAAACAGCTTGGTCACCACCGTTGCCACACCGTCGAAATGGCCCGGACGCAACGCACCCTCCAAAGGCTCGGCCACGCCAGAGATCGACACGTTGGCAGCAAAGCCCGGCGGATACACTTCTTCCGGCGGCGGCGCGAAGATCACATCCGCACCGATCGGCGCAAGCATCCGCAGGTCGGTGCTTTCGGTCTTGGGATATTTCGCCAGATCCTCGGGCGAGTTGAACTGCCTTGGGTTCACGAAAATCGTCACGATCACCCGGGCGCAGTCCGCCTTGGCGGCGCGGACAAGGCTCAGGTGCCCGTCGTGCAGCGCGCCCATGGTCGGCACGACGCCGACCACCTGTCCGACGGACTTCCAGCCCCGGACCAAAGCGCGCATTTCGGCGACGGTGCGAAGGATCATGCCTTCCCCGGCACGCTATCGGCAAAGCCATGTTCGGGCCCGGGAAAGCGCCGGGCGCGGACGTCTTCGGCATAGGCCGCAATCGCCTCGGCGGCCGTTTGCCCCAGGTTGGCATAGCGCTTGACGAACTTCGGGCGAAACTCGGTGAACAGGCCCAGCATGTCATCGACCACCAGAACCTGCCCGTCGCATTGCACCCCGGCGCCAATGCCGATCGTCGGGATGGTCAGGCTTTGCGTCACCCGCGCCGCCAGCCCCACCGGCACCTTTTCCACCACCACGGCAAAGGCCCCGGCGGCTTCCACGGCGCGGGCATCTTCCATCACCCGGTCGGCTTCTTCAGCGCGCCCGACGACCTTGTAGCCACCCAGCGTGTTGACCGCCTGCGGGGTCAGACCGATATGCGCCATCACCGGAATGCCCCGCCGGGTCAGGAATGCGATGGTCGAGGCCATGTGGACCCCGCCTTCCAGCTTGACGGCAGGCGCCCCGGTTTCGCAGATCAGCCGCACCGCGGCATCGAACGCCTGCTCGGGGCTGCGCTCATAGGCGCCGAACGGCAGGTCGATCACCGCCATCGCCTTGGTCAGCCCGCGCATCACCGCCTGCCCATGCAGGATCATCATCTCCAGCGTGACGCCAAGGGTCGAGGGCAGACCGTGCACCACCATGCCAAGCGAATCGCCGACAAGGGCCATGTCGCAATGCGCGTCCACCAGCCGGGCCATCGGCGTTGTATAAGCGGTCAGCATGACCAGCGGCGCCTGTCCCTTGCGGGCAGTGATGTCGGGCGGCAGAACCGGGCGCAGCGGCGACGTGGCGGACATGGGCGATCCTCTCCCCGAAGTTGGCGTAAAAGACCACAGCTTGGCCTTCCCTTCAACCCCGCTGCGGCGCAGCATGGGACCGTTCGTCACTCCCACTCGGGTGATGCTCGCGCCAGGCCAGCCCCCGGGCCGCGAAAACCACCCGGAAAGAAGCGACAAGCAGGCTTGACGCGCGCACCTGCGTCGGCTCGTCTGGCCCAAAAGGAATGGTACATGACCCTGATTTCCCTGACCTCGGACGGCATCACGCCGGACGTCTCGCGGCCCGATCCTTCAAAGGTCGTCGCCGGGGATCCGGTGCATACAGCCTGGAACCTGGAGGATCAGGACGGGCTTTATTGCGGTCTGTGGCATTCCACCGAAGGCGCGTGGCGGGTGGCCTACGAAGAATGGGAATACTGCCATTTGCGCGAGGGCGTCTCGGTCCTGACCGACGAAAAAGGCCATGCCACTACCTATCGGGCAGGCGACAGTTTCATCATCCGTCCCGGCTTTGCCGGTATCTGGACCGTCATCGAGCCGACGCTGAAAGACTACGTGATCCTGCTGCGCTGAGCCGCTTCACGGGTGCCCCAGCGGCGGCTCATAGCTTTCGGATTCCGAACCTGCCAGCGCGGGGTCAGCCTCAAGCGCCGCGGCGCGGTCGGCCTTTTGCTGGTCCAGGATCGGCAAGTCCAGTTCAAGCTGCGCCTGATTCTCGGGTGTGTCCGGCACGGCACGGCCCCAGGCGTCGTTCATATAGGGGCCTTCCATCTCAAGGCTTTGGTCCAGGCTGCGGACTTTGACCTTGGCGCCGATCCCGACCCGCTCATACAGGTCCATCGCGTCCTGATTGAACAGCCGGATGCAGCCCGCCGATGTGGCATGGCCGATGGAGTTGTTGTCGATCGTGCCGTGGATGCGGAACTTCGAATCCTTGCCGCCCCGATACAGATACAGCGCCCGTGCGCCCAAGGGATTGGTCAGCCCGCCGGGCAAGCCCCCCGCGTATTCGGCATAAAGATCGGGCCGGGTGCGCAGCATGTTGGCGGTAGGCTGCCAGGACGGCCACTTTTCCTTGCGGCCAATCACGCCGCTGCCGCGAAACGACGTCCCCTCGCGCCCAACGGCGATGGCATAGCGCGTCGCTGTGCCGCCCTCTTCCACGAGGTAAAGCCGTCGCGCAAAGGTGTCGATCACGATGGTGCCGGCACTTTCCGGCCCGTCATACGCGACTGTCGTCTTCGCGGCTTCGTTGCGCATGTAATCCACCGTGACCGCCGGGATATCGAACCCCTCATCGGTGACGGCTTCATACCCCGGCAGAACCGCGGGGGCGACGACCTTCGGCTCTTCTTCCTGCCGCGGGCCGCCGCAAGCGGCGAGCGTCAGAACAGCCAATAGCGCGGCGAGCCGCGGAAGCGATAAGATCACGGGCAAACCTGTGGGCGAGTTGCTTGGCAGCAAATGGAACCGACGAGTCGGAATTGTCCGAGCAGAACATCGTAAATCCCGGCGTTACAAGGGTTGGGCCCCTGCGAGGGCCCGGATTCATGACAGTTTGGCGCCCATATGTGCCCAAAAATACCCGGTTTTGCCGTTCTGGCGCAATCCGGGGCCCGGTTGGGACAGATGGCCTCGCGACCAAGTGGTAAGCTTGTCAGGGCGCCGGAACTCACCGCGCTGATCGTCAGTCTGTCGCTGCAGGTCGCCGCCATCCCATCTGGCCCCCAAAACCGGAGGGGGTCAGAGCAGAGAAATAGGCGACGTTGTGTTCAGAGGTCAGCACACAGGCGTCCAGCCCGTGCACTTCCATCGCCTCGCGCAGGGCTTCCAGGCGGCCCTGGTATTCCTCGGGCAAGAAGGGCAGCAAGTGGGTCACGTCCGACCTGCCGCATCGCGGATGGGCGCCTCACCCGTCCTGCGGGCTTCGGGGTCAAATCGACTTGCCGATGAAATCCGCCGCCGAGTGCCGCTCGCGCAGCCGGCTTTCCGGCGCGCCCTGCCCGCGATTGACCATCTGGCCCCGCTTCACTGCGGGGCGTGCGCCGATCTTCTCGGCCCAGGCGATGACATTGCGATAGCTGGCCGCGTCCAGAAACTCCGCCGCATCATAGCTGTTGGCCAGCACCAACCCGCCGAACCACGGCCAGTTTGCGATATCGGCGATCGAGTAAGTCTCGCCCGCAAGGTAGGGGGCTTCGGCAAGACGGCGGTCCAGCACGTCCAGCAAGCGCTTGGTCTCCATCGTGTATCGGTTGATCGGATATTCGTATTTCTCGGGAGCATAAGAGAAGAAATGCCCGAAGCCACCGCCGACAAACGGCGCCGATCCCACCTGCCACATCAGCCAGTTCAAGGCTTCCACCCGCTCGCGGCCAGTCGGCGCCAGAAAAGCCCCGAACTTCTCGGCCAGATGCAACAGGATCGACCCGGATTCGAAAACCCGGATCGGCTCTGGTCCGGAATGATCCATCAGCGCCGGAATCTTGGAATTCGGATTCACCGCCGTGAAGCCCGACCCGAACTGCTCGCCGGTGCCGATGTTGATGTACCAGGCGTCGTAGTCCGCGCCGGTGTGGCCTGCCTCGAGCAACTCCTCGAACAGGATCGAGACTTTCTGCCCATTCGGAGTGGCCAGCGAGTAAAGCTGGAACGGGTGATGCCCGCGCGGCAACGCTTCGTCATGGGTGGCCCCGGCAATCGGCCGGTTGGTCGCGGAAAAGGCACCGCCATCGAGTTTGTCCCATGTCCAGACTTTGGGCGGAATATAATCGTTCATGGTGGTCACTCCGGGGTCAGACAGAACCAAAAGGCAGAAGCTCTGGTTTCGTATCCGGACGTAAGACTGCCATCCCCCTGCGACAATGGGCCTCGGATCACTTGTTTGAACAGCAATTCACCCTATCTGTGTGAAAATGCAAAGGAGATGACATGCTTTGTCCCACAGATGGCGAGACCCTCGTGATGGCCGACCGGGCCGGGGTCGAGATTGATTATTGCCCGAAATGCCGGGGCGTCTGGCTGGATCGCGGCGAACTCGACAAGATCATCGAGCGCGCGGCTGCGGCACAGGTCCAGCAGCCACCGGCTGCGCCGGTCTATCAGCCCGAACCGGGCCGGGCGCCCGCGCAGGCCCATTCAGCGCCTCGGCGCCACGATGACGATCACGATGACGACGATGATCGCCGCGGCAGGCCCCATCGGAAGCGCGAAGGCTTTCTGGGCAACCTGTTCGATTTCTGATTAGGCTGCTCCGAAAGGTCGGCCTCAGACCGAGCGGGTGATGCCGCCGTCCACCCGCAGGTTCTGCCCGGTGATGTATCCGGCAGATTCCGAGGCCAGAAAGGCAATCGTGCCGGCAATTTCCTCGACCCGGCCGTAGCGGCCCATCGGGATGCGGGCCTTTACCGCCTCGGTTTCGGGGAACGAGTCGATGAAGCCCGGCAACACGTTGTTGATGCGAATGTTCTGGGGCGCGTATTTGTCGGCGTAAAGCTTGATGAAGACCGCAAGGCCCGCCCGGGCGACGGCCGAGGTCGGGAAGGCCGCGTCCGGTTCAAAGGTGGCAAAAGTTGAGATGTTGATGATCGACCCACCGCTGCCCTGCCGCTCCAGAATCGGGGTCACGGCGCGGATCGGGCGGACGGCGGACAGGAAATAGATGTCGAAGCCCTGATGCCAGACCTCGTCCGAGATCTCGGCAATCGGCGCGCGCGGGCCGTGGCCGGCAGAGTTCACCAGCACGTCGATCCGGCCAAACCGCGCCATCGCCGCATCCACCAGCCGCTGCACATCATCGCCCGACTGGTTCGATCCGGTCACGCCTACGCCGCCAAGCGCTGTCGCCAGCGCCTCGCCCTTGCCGGAAGAGGACAGGATCGCCACCGCGAACCCGTCCGCCGCAAGCCGTTTGGCCGCCGCAGCCCCCATGCCCGAGCCGCCCGCCGTGATCAGCGCCACTTTTTGCATTTTACCCTCCCGCCATTTCGCGCGAAGCTGGCAGAGGCTGGCGCAGACGTCCAGCCCCGGGGCGCTGCCCCGGACCCCGGGAATATTTGGGGCTTCGGTGAGGGGACAGGACATGAAGACAGGGGCGCGGAACCTGATCACCGATGTGCCGGGACTGTTGGTCGGGCAGGCCGAGGACAGGCGCCTGCGGTCCGGCGTGACGGTGCTGTTGGGCGAGGTGCCCTTTGTCGGGGCCGTGTCGGTGATGGGCGGCGCGCCGGGGACGCGGGAGACGGATCTTCTGGCGCCAGACCGGCTGGTGCAGGCGGTGGATGCGTTTGTGCTGTCGGGGGGCAGCGCGTTCGGGCTGGATGCCTGCTCGGGCGTGGCGAATGGGCTTCGCGCAATGGGGCGGGGATATGCGGTCGGCGACCAGAGGGTGCCGATCGTGCCGGGGGCGATCCTGTTCGATCTTCTGAACGGGGGCGACAAGGGTTGGGGGCGCAATCCCTATGCCGATCTGGGCTTGCAGGCGCTGGCGGCGGCCGGGTTGGAGTTTGCACTCGGCACCGCCGGAGCCGGGTTTGGCGCCATGACCGGGCGCTGGAAGGGCGGGCTCGGCTCGGCCTCTTGTGTGCTGGACAGCGGGATCACAGTCGGGGCTTTGGTCGCGGTGAATGCGCTGGGATCGGTGACGGTGGGGGATGGCCCGCAATTCTGGGCCGCGCCGTTCGAGATGGATGCAGAGTTCGGCGGGCTGGGGATGGCGCCAGCAGCGCCGCTACAGGACGACCCCGAGCTACGCAAACGACTGGGCGAGGCCACCACCATCGCCATCGTGGCGACGGACGCGCGCCTGACCAAGGCCGAGGCGCACCGGGTGGCGGTGGCGGCGCATGACGGCATGGCGCGGGCGATTGTGCCCTCGCACACGCTGCTCGACGGCGATCTGGTGTTTGCTGCGGCGACCGGGCAGCGCGAGATGAACGAGCCCTTGCGCGATCTGTTCCAGATCGGCCATGCGGCGGCGAGTTGTCTTGCCCGAGCCATTGCGCGCGGGGTTTATGAGGCAAAGGCGATGGAGGGGGATTTGCAGAGGAGTTATCGGTAGGATGGGCATTCATGCCCATGTCTTCGGCCAAGATGGGCATGAATGCCCATCCTACCAGCGGTTCAGTGCATCCTCGTCGTCGTCCTTGGCGGCGACCCATTCCGCCCCATCAGCCCCGATTTCCTTCTTCCAGAACGGCGCGCGGGATTTCAGGTAATCCATCAGGAACTCCGCCGCCTGGAACGCCGCGAGGCGGTGCGGCGCGGCGGCGCAGACCATCATGATCGGCGCGCCCACCACAAGGCGGCCAAAGCGGTGGATGACCAGCGCATCCGTCAGGGACCAGCGTTCCCGCGCCTGCTGAATGATCGCACCGATCGCGGCTTCGGTCATGCCGGGGTAATGCTCGATCTCCATCGCCTGGAGGCCGCCCGACACGTCGCGCACAATTCCGGTGAAACTGACCACGGCCCCGGCGCCCGGCACAGCGGCGGTAAAGGCGTTCAACTCCGCGCCGGCGTCAAAGGCTTCGGACTGGACGCGCAGGATCATCCTAACCCCCCGTCATCGGCGGGAAGAAGGCAACCTCTCGCACGTCGGCCAAGGGCGCGTCGAAGGACGCCAGCTTCTGGTCCAGCGCCACACGCAGGCCCTTCAGGTCGGCGAAAGCGGCGGCATACCGGGGCGCGCGCGCCGATAGCTCGGCAATCAGGTCAGCGACGGTGACGGCCGAGGACTCGACCTTTTCGTGCGGCAGGCCGATCCTTTCGCGCACCCAGGCGAAATACAGGACGTCCATGCCCTAATCTTTCAGGAAGGGCAGCGATTTGCGGAAGTAATCCCAACCGGTGATCGCGGTCAGTGCGGCGGCGAACCAGATCAGGAAAAGGCCGGCCCAGGTGGCATAGGACGAACAGCCCCGCATCCCGCAACTTCGGATCGGATCGGCGAGGCCCTGGGCCACAAGGCTCGCATATTCCTCGATGGTTTTGCCTTGGCGGGCGATCCCCTCAAGATGTTCCAGCCCAGTCCCCAAAAACAGCACCGCGATCGCGACCATCTGGGCCGAAGTTTTCCACTTTGCCAGCCGCGTGACCTTCAACAACCCCGCCTTGGAGCCGAGGTATTCACGCAGGCCCCCCACGAAGATCTCGCGGAACACGATCACCGTGGCGGGCAGGATCAGCCAGGGGTTCATGCCGGAATAGCCGGTCAGGATCAGCAAGGCGATCACCACCATCGCCTTGTCGGCAATCGGGTCCAGCATGGTGCCGAACTTCGACTCCTGCTTCCAAAGCCGCGCCAGATAGCCGTCAAAATAGTCGGTGATCGCGGCCGAGACGAACAGGGTCAGCGCAAACCAGTCGGCGATGGGGCGGTGGAAATACAAAAACATCACCGGCACGCCCGGGGCGGCCAGCAGGCGCATCGTCGTCAGCACGTTCGGGATCGTCCACTTCATCCCTGTGAGATAGCCGAACGCGAAGGCCGGGAAAAGAGGGGGCGAAACGCGGGGGTGAATATCGGCGAAACGGGGATGAGGGCAAGACGGCGGGTCAGGGCAGGTTGGAACTGCGCAACTTTGGGATTGCACGCGTGCAATAGGATGTAATATATTGATATTGTTATGTTTTTAAGTTCGAGTTAAGACTCTGGTAAGATGGGATTACACGGTTTGAGCGGGAGAACCGTCGCGCCACAATCGGTAGGGTGCGTGATTTCACGCACCTTTGGGATCGGCGGTGCGTGAATCACGCACCCTACACCCTTGCGGGCTCGGTGCGCCCCGATGGCCGCGCGACAATCGGACAAGCCATCGCGAGCGGTCTGGCGCGTCAGAACTTCGACGGCACATACAACTCGGGCGGAAGAACAGCGCGTTCGTAGTCTGGATTGAACACCCGCTCGGGCAGGTTGATGTCGTCATGCGGAACGCCCTGATACGGGATCAGGCTGAGCAGATGCGCGATGCAGTTCAGCCGCGCCCGCTTTTTGTCATTGCCTTCAACGATGTACCACGGCGCTTCGGGAATATTGGTCCGGGCGAGCATCTCTTCCTTGGCCTTGGTGTATTGCTCCCACCGCACGCGGCTTTGCAAGTCCATCGGCGACAGTTTCCATTGCTTGAACGGATCATGGATGCGCATCAGGAATCGCATCTGTTGTTCTTCGTCGGTGATCGAGAACCAGTATTTCACCACGGTGATGCCCGAACGCACCAACATCCGTTCAAATTCCGGCACCGAGCGGAAGAATTCCTCGACCTGATCCTCCGATGCAAAGCCCATCACGCGCTCCACCCCGGCGCGGTTGTACCAACTGCGGTCGAACAGGACCATTTCCCCGGCGGCCGGCAGATGCGGCACATAACGCTGGAAATACCACTGGGTCTTTTCCCGGTCGGACGGCGCAGGCAAAGCCACCGTGCGGGCGACACGCGGATTCAGGCGCTGGGTGATGCGCTTGATCACGCCGCCCTTGCCGGCACTGTCGCGCCCTTCAAACACCACCACCACCTTCTGACCCGAATGCTGAACCCAGTCCTGCAGCTTGATCAGTTCGGCCTGCAGATGGATCAGGCCGGTCAGATAGCTGTGGCTGTCCATCGCATCGGGATGGCGGTCACGGTAAATGCGCGCGATCTCGCGGCTCAGCGCCGCGTCTTCCAGTTCCAGCTCGAAATCCTCGTCCAGAACATCGGCGAGTTCTTCGGCCAGCCAATCCTTCGCCAGTCCGTTCGGTTCGTCGTTCATCGCAGTCTCCCGTGTCTGTCCCCTCTAAGGCATGATTCTGTTACAGTTCTGCGACATTGTAGCGACCTATCCTTTCGGATAATGGACCACAGGCCGCCTCTCCGACTAACCTGCCTCTGACGAATTGGTCAGCCCGGCGATAAAGTTCAGGCAGCCATGACCTGGCCTCAGCGAGAACCGCTGGGGCTTTTTCTTTCCCCCAACGCTTGCGCGGGCCGAAGTTTTCCGCGGCCCGCCGGATGTGCCCGCTGCCGATGCCCCCTTGGCGGCGTGCCCGGCACATTGCCTCGGCCAGGTGACGGTCGGCTCGCCCGCGCCCGTCAGCCCTTTTCGCGGAAGTGGTTGTAGACCGTCTCGCCGATGGCAGCCGAAATGCCCGGCACCGCCTGCAGATCGGTCAGCGTCGCCCGCGCCACTGCCTTGGCGCTGCCGAAATGCGCCAGCAGCGCCCGTTTCCGCGTCGCGCCCACTCCGCCGATCTCGTCCAGCGGCGAGGCGACGATGCTTTTCGACCGCTTCGCCCGATGCGCGCCATTGGCCCAGCGGTGCGCCTCGTCGCGCAGGCGCTGCACGAAATACAGGACCGGATCGCCGCGCGGCAGGGCCATCACCGGCAACCCCTCGCGGTGGAATTCCTCTTTGCCGGCATCCCGGTCGATGCCCTTGGCGACGCCGACCATCGCGATGTCATTGACCCCAAGCTCGGCCAGTATTCCGCCGACAGCCGAGACCTGCCCGGCCCCGCCATCGATCAGCAGCAAGTCTGGCCATATGTCGCCCTTCCGCTCCGGGTCCTCTTTCAGCAAACGTTCAAACCGCCGCGTCAGCACTTCGCGCATCATGCCGAAGTCGTCCGAATTCGCCCCCGCCGCGGTCTTGATGTTGAACTTGCGGTATTGGCTTTTCACGAACCCCTCCGCCCCCGCGACAATCATCCCGCCCACCGCGTCCGAGCCCTGAATATGCGCGTTGTCGTAAACCTCGATCCGCCGAGGCGGACCATCCAGATCGAACGCTTCCGCCAGCCCCTCCAGCAGGCGGTTCTGCGTGCTCGTCTCGCTCATCCGCCGGGCCAGGCTTTCCCTGGCGTTGCGCGCGGCGTTCTCGACCAGTTCCGCCTTCTCGCCCCGCTGCGGCACTGCCAGTTCGACCTTCCGCCCCGCCCGGTCGGCCAGCAGATGCAGCATCAGGTCTTCATTCTCGATCCCATGGCTCAAAAGGATCAGCCTGGGCGGCTCCTTGTCGTCATAGAACTGCGCCAGGAACGCCTCCATGATCTCGGGCTCTTCCGCCCCCGCGCCGGTCTTGGGATAGAAATCCCGGTTGCCCCAGCTTTGATGCGCCCGGATGAAGAAAACCTGCACACAGGCTTGCCCGTGCTCCAGATGCAGCGCCACCACATCCGCCTCGGCCACGCCCTGCGGGTTGATGCCTTGCGAGGACTGGATCTGCGTCAGCGCCTTGATCCGGTCGCGCAAGGCGGCAGCGCGCTCGAACTCCATCGCCGCGCTCGCCGCCGACATCTGCGCGGCAAGGTTCGACTGCACGGTGGTGGTCTTGCCTTGCAGGAACCGCTCGGCATCGCCGACCAGCGCGGCATAACCCGGCCCGTCGATCTTGCCGACGCAAGGCGCCGAGCAGCGCTTGATCTGATACTGCAGACACGGCCGGGTCCGCCCTTCAAACATCGAATTCGAGCAATTGCGCAGCAGGAACACTTTTTGCAACTGGTTCAGCGTCCGGTTCACCGCGCCCGCCCCGGCAAAGGGGCCGAAGTAGCTGCCCTTCTCGACCTTCTTGCCCCGATGCTTCTTGATCTGCGGGAACGGATGCTCTTTGGCGATCAGGATGTTGGGAAAGCTTTTGTCGTCGCGCAGCAGCACGTTGTAGCGCGGCTTCAGCTGCTTGATCAGGTTTTGCTCCAGCAGCAGCGCCTCGGTTTCCGACCGCGTGGTCAGGAACATCATCGACGTGGTTTCAGCGATCATCCGCGCGATGCGCAGCGAATGCCCCGACCCGCGCGCATAATTCGACACCCGCGCCTTCAGGTTGCGCGCTTTGCCAACATACAGCACTTCGCCCTTGGCGTTCAGCATCCGGTAGACGCCGGGCGAGCCGTCCAGCGATTTCAGCTGGTCCTGGATCACTTCGGCCCCAAAGCGCATCGGGGTATCTGGCGGGATGCCGTCAGTCACGAAAGCCTCATTCCAAGGGCATCGATTCTGCCTCTGCCTGCAACGTTCTTCGGGTTGGAGCAAGAGGGAAGGAATCCACTGTTTCTGTGGATAAGTTTATGGAGAAGTTTTCGACAAGGCGAAAATTCCCTTGTTCTAGGGCAACTTCGTTGACTTGCACAAAAATTAGGCAAAATGATAACCGATTGATTTTAATGGAAAGATTTCTTACCCACAGGTCAACATCCTGAAATTGATGAACAATTTGTAACGGAATGGTGAACGCGGGTCAAAAGTGGACAACTCGCAGATGTTGCGCAGGCTTTTACTCCACGCCCAGCACATCCGGGGTCTGCCAGCCCAGATGTTGGCCGCCATCGACGGCTATCATTTGCCCTGTCACCGAGGGGGAATCAAGGAAAAATCCAATCGCCGCCACAACATCGGCGGGTCCGGCCCCCCGCTGCAGGATCGTCGCGGCGCGCTGGCGGGCGAAATGGGCGTCGGTTTGCCGCACACCCTGAACCGTGGGGCCGGGGCCGATGGCATTGACCCGCACATTCGGCGCCAGCGCCTGCGCCGCCGTGCGGGTCAATGTCCACAGCGCCGACTTGGCCAAGGTATAGGTCATGAATTCCGGCGTCAGTTTCCACACCCGCTGGTCGATCATGTTCACGACCACGGCCTGCGCCACCGGCTCGCCCTGGGCATCGGGCACCGCTTTGGGCGCTTGCGCGGCGAATCCCTGGATCAGGAGGAAGGGTGCCCGCAGGTTTGACCCGATGTGGCGGTCCCAACCGTTTCTGGTGGCGGTGTGCAGGTTGTCATATTCAAAGATCGAGGCGCTGTTGACCAGCACCGTCAACGGCCCGCCCAAGCCCGACACGGCCGCCGGGATCAGCGCCACCGTCGCCGCCTCGTCCAACAGATCGGCTTGCAGCGCCACAGCCTGCCGACCCATTCCCCTGATTTCCGCCACCACCGCCTCGGCCTCAACCGCCGAGGTCGCATAATGCACCGCCACGTCATGGCCGGCCCTCGCCAGATACAGCGCCATCTCGCGCCCCAGCCGCTTGGCCCCGCCTGTCACCAGCGCCCGCATCAGGCGCTTTTCCCGCAGTCGCAGCCGGATTTGCCCAGCAAAGGCCGCCCGCATTTCGCACAGCGCCGCAAGCCGGTGGCGCGGCCCATCTGCCGCCAGAAACTGCCGGGGGATATCGCGTTGCCGATCATGGCAATCGCCGCCATCACCACCAGAAACAGGATCACCGCCTTGATCATGTCAGACCCCGAACCTGTCAAAGGCGGCGCGTTCTTCCACGGCCTGCATCACTTCGGACGCCAGACCAAAGCCGAACCGGCTGAGCCAGCTTTTCCTGGGGCTTGCCACCTGAAACCGCACCTTCTCGCCGTACAGCTCTTTCATCTTCGGCACGACATGGCCGATGCCGTCGGCCAGACCGACGGCCACCGCCGCCGCGCCCACCCAGATATCGGCATTGAACAGGTCGGCACCGTCTTTCAGCCGGGCATCGCGCCTCGCCTTCACATGCGCGATGAAGGCCGCGTGGATCGGCGCCTGCAGGCCCTTGATCCGGTCCACATCCTCGGGCTTTTGCGGCAGAAACGGGTCGCCGAAGCTTTTGTTCGCCCCCGCCGTGATCACCCGCCGCTCAACCCCCTGCCGCGCCATCAGATCCTGAAAACCGAAGCTGGACGAGATCACGCCGATCGACCCCAGAATGGAACTGTCATCCACCCAGATCTGATCGCCCGCGCAAGCCAGCCAGTAGCCGCCCGAGGCCGCGACATCCTCGACAAACACATGCACCGGCAGCTTCTTTTCATCGGCCAGCCGCCGGATGCGGGCGGCGATCAGGCTGGATTGCACCGGCGAGCCGCCCGGCGAGTTGATCACCAAGGCCACCGCCTGCGGTTTGGACCGGAACGCCCGCTCGATCAGCGGCGCTGCCGACTGGTCCGACAGCCCACGGCCCGAGGAAATCATCCCGGTCAGCCGCACGACGGCGACCATGGGCGGCTTGGGCAGAAACGGAATGGAAATGCGCATGGTCGACAGGTAAGCCCGGCAGGCCCGCCCGACAAGGCATAACTGCCGTTGCAAGGCGTGGTTTTCAGGGCCACCCTGCCCGCATGATCGACAAGCTGGAAATGTTCATCGCGCTGGCGCAGGAACGCCACTTCGGCCGCGCGGCCGAGGCCTGCGGCATCACCCAGCCCTCGCTGTCCTCGGCGATCCGCCAGCTTGAGGACCAACTCGGCGTGCAACTGGTCTATCGCGGCGCGCGCTTTCAGGGCCTGACGCCCGAAGGTCAGCGCGTTCTGGACTGGGCGCGGCGCATTGCGGGCGATGTCCGCACGATGAAGGACGAGATGCGGGCGGTGCACCGGGGCTTGTCCGGCCTGCTGCGGCTGGGCGTGATCCCGACCGCCCTGCCGATGGTGGCCGAACTGACCGCGCCCTTCCTGACGCGCCATCCCAATGTGCGCGTCACGATCCTGTCGCGCACCTCGGGCGAAATCCTGACCGGCATCGAGAGTCTGGAACTGGATGCCGGGATCACTTACCTCGACAACGAACCGCTCGGCCGCGTCGCCCAGGTGCCGCTGTTCGTGGAATACTACCGCTTCTTGTGTACCAACACCTCGCCCCTCGCAGGCCAGGCGCAGGTCCGCTGGGCCGAAATCGCGGCGGAACCGCTGTGCCTGCTGACCGGAGACATGCAGAACCGCCGCATCGTCAATGGCCTGCTGGCCGACGCCGGCTTGAAAGTCGCGCCGTCCGTCGAATCCAACTCCTCCATCGCGCTGATCGCCCATGTCCGCTCTGGCCACTGGGCCTCGGTCGTGCCGCGCAGTCTGGCAGAAATGTTCGAAGGCCACGGCCTGCGCGCCATTCCGATCGTCGAGCCGGAAGCGGAGCATTCCGTCGGCCTGATCACTGCGCGCCGCGACCCGCAAACGCCGGTTTTGGCGGCGCTGATTGACGAGGCGGTGCGATATGGCGCGCGTCACGCGGGCTGACAGACTGGAGGGTTTCACACCCCCAGACCCCCGGTGCCAGACCCACGGTGCCAGACCCCCGGTGCCAGACCCCCGGTGCCAGACCCACGGTGGAGGTATTTTCTCCACAATGATGATAGGTAGAAGCTATCACACAACGGTTCTTTCATATTGCTTTGCCTATCAAGCCGCGTATGAGAGACGTGAAGCTTCGCGAGGCCCACATGCTCGATTCCGCCGCCGTCACCCAAAGGGTGGAGGATATCCTTGCCCGCCATCAAGGCCGCGAGGGCCCGCTGCTGCCGATTCTGCATGACGTGCAGGCCGAATTCGGCCATGTGCCGCAGGCCGTGCTGCCGGTGATCGCCAAGGCGCTGAACCTGTCGCGCGCCGAAGTGCACGGCGTCGTCACCTTCTACCACGACTTCCGCGAAGCCCCTGCTGGCCGCCACGTGGTGAAGCTGTGCCGGGCCGAGGCCTGCAAGGCGATGGGCGCGGACGATGTGGCCGCCCATGCCAAGGCGCGGCTGGGGCTGGACTGGCACGAAACCTCTGCGGACGGCACTGTGACGCTGGAGCCGGTGTTCTGCCTGGGCCTTTGCGCCTGCGGGCCGGCAGCAATCGTCGATGGCAAACTGATGGGCCGGATCGACAATGCGGCCATTGACGCTTTGGTGGAGCGGTTGACATGAAGATATACCTGCCCCTCGACAGCGCCGCCGTCGCTCTTGGCGCCGACGAGATTGCCGCTGCGATCCATACCCACGCCCGGGCCCTGGGCATCAAGGTTGACCTGATTCGCAACGGCAGCCGCGGTATGGTCTGGCTGGAACCATTGGCGGAAGTCGCCACTTCAGACGGCCGCATCGCCTTCGGCCCGATGACCCTCGCCGACGTGCCCGCCCTGTTCGGCGATCTGGCCGCCCATCCAAAAGCGCTTGGCCTGACCGAGGATCTGCCTTGGATGAAGGGCCAGACCCGCCTGACCTTCGCCCGCGTCGGCGTGGTCGATCCGCTGAGCCTTGATGATTACCGAATGCACGGGGGTATTGCGGGGCTGGAGCGGGCGATGGCGATGTCACCGGCGGACATGGTGGCAGAAGTCACCGCTTCGGGCCTGCGCGGACGCGGCGGCGCGGGTTTTCCGACCGGGATCAAATGGAAGACCGTCTCGGAAGCCAAGGGGACGCAGAAATACATCGTCTGCAATGCCGATGAAGGTGACAGCGCCACGTTCGCCGACCGCATGCTGATGGAGGGCGACCCCTTCACCCTGATCGAAGGCATGGCGATTGCCGGGCTCGCTTGCGGGGCCAACAAGGGATTTGTGTACATCCGTTCGGAATACCCTCTAGCGATCCGCGTGATGCAGGACGCCTGCCGCATTGCCCTGGAGGAAGGGCTGCTTGGCCCAAGTGTGCTGGGCCGCGGCGCAGCTTTTGACATCGAGATTCGCGTCGGCGCGGGCGCCTATGTCTGCGGCGAGGAAACCTCGCTTCTGAACTCGCTGGAAGGCAAGCGCGGGGTGGTCCGGGCCAAGCCGCCGCTGCCCGCGCTGCAAGGCTTCATGGCGCGTCCAACGGTGGTGAACAACGTGATCTCGCTCGCCTCGGTCCCGGTGATCTTTGCGCAGGGCGCGGCAG
>Ga0105047_10008102_pt1 | contig 17597 bp, 10 predicted proteins | sample MAT04_FD_78384 | JGI IMG/M metagenome (GOLD analysis project Ga0105047, IMG submission 78384) | Freshwater microbial communities from Lake Fryxell liftoff mats and glacier meltwater in Antarctica - MAT-04 (megahit assembly) | ecosystem: Environmental > Aquatic > Freshwater > Ice > Liftoff...
ACTTACACCAGGGGAAATTGTGCGAGATTTTATGAGTGTGCTGAATATTCTTCACCAAAATCCAGGAATTGCCTTTGCTGAATTAATTCATGGCTCTAAATTTAAACCTACTGCTATGGGTAACGATGCAGATGTGGATGAGGATAATGCAGTAGAATTTAGTTTGTGATATTATCATTAGGTTTTTCAACAGAGCGATTGTTCCGATTTTTAAATGCTTTAGGTTGTGATGTGGAAATCGTGGTGAAGTTGAAACCAAAATCCCAAATACAGGCTCAAACTAAAGTTTGTAGTTATATGTTAGAAAACTAGGGTTTTCCAAGAAATAAATTATCTAAGAAAACGAACCACAGAGGCGCAGAGGGCACAGAGAAATGAAGAAGAGAATCGCACCTCGCACCAACAAAATCATTCACTAGCACTCTCTGGAAACAATCGGCTCAAGTCTAATAATGCATTTTCAAATCCAGGAATCGCCACTGACTGATTAGATAGAGAAATCTGCTTGCTGAGATAGCTAAACTTATTTTGAGCATTTTTATATGGCTGGCTATGACGCTCAAGTTGACTATCTGGTAAATTCACAATCCAGTAATGAGAAATTCCAGCTTCTACATACAAAGACAACTTGGTTCTTTGATCGTAATCTATGGTTTTATCCGAAATTTCAATTACTAACAAAATATCTTCGGGATACGGATGATGAGCAAGATAATCTTCATCTCTTCCTCGTGCAATGACAACATCCGGCTCCGGCTCACTCTGATTAGGAAGGGTGATAGGATCTTGTCCACGGATGACTGCTTGATCGCCTAAAAGCCGATCCAATTGACGGCATAGGATAGAACTACAAACTGTATGAGGTGTTCCCTTTGCGGTCATTTGAATCAGTTCCCCTCGAATTAACTCAATATGATTGGCCTCTGTCAGAAATCCGAGTTCAATCAATCGATGGTATTCAGCGATCGTAAATCGCTTAGGTGTCACAGCATTCATGAGACATCTTTCCAATAGTACTTGTACACTAGCAGAGATTAAACTGACTGCGTTGTTTACCGCCGCAGGCATCACAATGCCTCAAATTGCTGCCAGCAAAGGTACAATGCACGCGGGACGTGAAAACACCCTTTCCATTTGCCGCCTTTGAGGTTCAATAATACTTCTCCACGCCGATTGAGATAGCCAAACCACTCACCGTATTCTGAATCAGCAAAGTGTGACCAGGCGTAATCGTGCATCTTTTGATACCATTCCCAACATACCTCACGCCCAGTCAGGCGATAGCCCATCGCTAATGCAACTAAAGACTCTAGGTGAACCCACCACAACTTTTGATCCCATTCCAATTGTTGTGGGGGATAACCATCTGCATCCATAAAGTAATACAATCCGCCATACTCGCTATCCCAAGCAAAATTCAGGATATTTAGCACCACATCAACGGCTTGGTTAATAGTTTTGGTGTCGTTTTGGCGACGGGCGATATCCATGATGAACCACATAGCTTCGATACCGTGACCGGGGTTAATCAGGCGTCCCTCAAAAGAATCTATGTGGGAACCGTCAGGGGTAACGTTTTCGTACATTAGTCCCCGTTCTTGGTCGAGAAAGTCGGTCATCACTTCGCGGACAGTCTCAGCTAGAACATTCTCTAGTGTTTCTTTTGGCAGCAACCATTCCATTTCTAGAGTTAGGTTAGCTAAAATCATCGGTACAGCCAATGATTTCATCGGGCGTGTGCCGGGATAGGTTTTATTATATTTGCCTTTCGGGTTGTCTTTGCGGCGTAATACGTTGTTATAAGCCTGCATTGCGACATCCTTTGCCCATTCTTCGCCGCCAGCGAGTGCATATTGACTAAATGCCATTGCTGCAAAGCAATCAGAGAAGATATTGTAAGGTTGAACTAATGGTTTCCCTTCACGGGTGAGGGCGAAGTACCAGTTACCATCACTATCTCTGCCATGTTTGGCGAGAAAATTAGCGCCATTGCTGGCAATTTTTAACCAGTTTTCACGCTTTTCTAGCTGGTTGTAAAGCATCGAAAAAGTCCACACCTGGCGGTTTTGCAGCCAGATGAATTTGTCTGTATCATAAATTTTGCCTTCGCGATCGAGGCAGGTGAAATAGCCGCCTTGTTGCCAATCGAGAGAATATTTTTCCCAAAAGGGGAGTACGTCGTTGAGGAGAGCGTTTTTGTAAAGTTCAGCGAGCGCTCGAAAATTATACTCCATAAATTTCCTCCCCTTTTGTACCAAAACCAACAGCTTAACAGTTATCACATTTTGGCTCTAATATGGGGCGTAGGCGTAGCCCGTCGTAGACATCGCGTCAGCCTTGTACAAGATTTAGTCAGCAGCAGGTATACTTCTATCTTGTATGTTGCACCATTCTCAATAACTGTAGGGTAGTTTTTTAGAGATGAGGTTGTTATGAGTCAGATTGAACGAGTTGCGATCGTTGGAGGAAACCACGGTAATGAGTTAACAGGAGTACATCTTGTCAAAAAGTTTCAGCAGTATCCAAATTTAATCGACAGAGCAAGTTTTGAAACTCTGGCATTACTTGGTAATCTCAAAGCTATTGAAGAAGGCAAACGATACATTGATAAGGATTTAAATCGTTGCTTCACTAATCAAGGCTTACAAAATCCTCAACTCTCAAGTTATGAAGATACGCGGGCAAAAGCAATCCAACACATATTGCAACCGCAAAATCAGCCGTTTGTAGATGTAATTGTTGATTTGCACAGCACAACTGCCAACATGGGGTTAAGTCTGATTTTTTGTGATATGCATCCTTTTCTACTCCGGTTAGGCGCTTATTTGACTTCGATAAATCCGATGGTAAAGATTTTTGTTAATCCACAATCTAGAAAAGGTGGTTTTCTCCGTTCTTTGTGCGAATTGGGTTTTGTGATAGAAGTTGGTGCTGTGGCTCAGAATATCTTAAACGCCGAATTGTTTCAGCAAACAGAACAGCTTATTTATGCAATTTTAGACTATTTTGAAGGGTGCAACCAAGGTAATATTCCGCAGATAAACAGTACGCTTACATTCTATCAATACATTGAGACGATCGATTATCCGAGAAGCGATGCCTACGGCGGGCTGCGCCTACGCGGGGAGATTCAAGCCATGATTCACCCTCAGCTTCAGTTTAGGGATTATGAACCTCTGCATCCAGGCGATCCAATGTTTGTGACTTTTGAAGGAAAAGATATTTTATATGAGGGAGAGTCTACTGTTTATCCTATTTTTATTAATGAAGCAGCTTACTATGAGAAAGGAATTGCGATGTATCTAACTCAAAAACAACAAGAGAGGTTTCAGCGATCATGAATTAGGAGTATTCACTATTGGTTTAGGAGCGATAAGCCTGACTAAGGTAGCTAGAAGTATCGCCTGAAATAGTGACTAATAGCTTGTTTTGTGGTATCCCTGTATTTAGCTGAAATGTCTGCATAGCAAGACTTCTAAAAAAGCTTTTAGTTTACTGATAAAGATTACTGATTTGGGAACAATAAATTCAGAAATCAGCAGGATTAAGCAGGAAGTATGATTAGCACTCTTATCAGTATTCCCGGATATCGCATCAGTGAAGAACTCTACAATGGTTCGAGAACCCTAGTCTATCGAGGATATCGAGAGGCTGACTCTTTACCTGTAGTCATTAAACTGCTGAAAAATCCTTATCCGAGTTTCAGCGAACTCTTGTCGTTTCGGAATCAGTACACTATTACCAAAAATCTCAACTCACCTCTGATTGTCCAAACTTATAGCCTCCAAGCCTATCAGAATGGTTATGCGCTGGTGATGGAAGACTTTGGGGGGATTTCTTTGAAGGAGTGGGGAGTGAGGGGAAGACAACAATCTCTACAGGAGTTTTTAGAAATAGCGATCGCACTGTGCAATACCTTAGATGTACTCTACCACGAGCGGATTATTCATAAGGATATTAAACGCGCTAATATTTTAATTAATCCAGAAACTAAACAAGTTAAATTAATTGACTTTAGTATCGCATCTTTATTACCACGAGAAACGCAAACGTTAGTTAATCCTAATGTGTTAGAAGGGACACTAGCTTATATTTCCCCAGAACAAACAGGTAGAATGAATCGGGGAATTGACTATCGGACTGATTTTTATTCATTAGGTGTGACATTCTACGAATTACTCACGGGAGAGTTACCTTTTGCATCAAACGATCCAATGGAGTTGGTACATTCTCATATTGCAAAAGTTCCAGAGCAATTGAGCAGTAAAAGGGAAAAAGATATTCCCCAAGTTATCTGTGATATTGTAATGAAATTGATGGCAAAAAATGCTGAAGACCGATATCAGAGTGCGTTGGGACTGAAATTTGATTTAGAAAATTGTTTACATCAGCTAGAAGTTTCTGGTAAGATTAAAGATTTTGAAATTGCGAGTAGGGATGTGTGCGATCGCTTCATCATCCCTGATAAACTCTATGGACGAGAAGCTGAAGTATCAACTCTACTTCAAGCATTTGAGCGAGTCAGCCTGGGTGCAACAGAAATGATGCTGGTAGCAGGTTTTTCGGGAATTGGGAAAACTGCGGTTGTCAACGAAGTTCATAAACCGATTGTGCGGCAACGCGGTTATTTTATTAAAGGAAAATACGATCAATTTCAACGGAATATTCCCTTCAGTGCATTTGTGCAAGCATTCCGAGATTTAATGGGGCAATTGTTAGCCGAAAGTGATGTACAAATTCAACAATGGAAAAGCAAGATATTAAATGCTGTAGGTGATAATGGACAGGTAATTATTGAAGTAATCCCCGAACTAGGAATAATTATTGGTCAACAACCCCCAGCCATAGAATTATCAGGAACGGCGGCACAAAATAGATTTAATTTATTGTTTCAAAAATTTACCCAAGTCTTTACCAGTGCTGAACATCCCTTAGTGATATTTTTAGATGATTTGCAATGGGCAGATTCGGCATCACTGAAGTTAATACAGCTTTTAATAGCTGATACAGGTCATCTTTTGCTAATTGGTGCGTACCGTGATAACGAAGTTAATCCAGCACATCTATTAATGTTGACTTTGAGTGAAATCCAAAAAAACCAAGCAACGATTAATACGATTACTTTAGCACCACTGAGTCAAGAACAAGTAAATCAATTAGTTGCTGACACACTTAAATGTACAGAAACCTTGGCATGGAATCTTTCTCGATTGCTATATCAAAAAACTCAAGGTAATCCGTTTTTTGTAACCCAGTTTCTCAAAGCATTGCATCAAGAGAATTTCATTCAATTTGATATGAAGTCAGGCTTTTGGCAATGCGATATTGCACAAGTGACAACTCAATCGGTTACGGATGATGTTGTTGCCTTTATGGCATTTCAATTGCGAAAACTCCTGCCATCAACTCAACAGGCGTTGCAGCTAGCAGCTTGTATTGGCAATCAGTTTGATTTAGCAACTTTGGCAATTGTTTCGGAACAATCCCAAATTGAAACGGCTGCTGATTTGTGGAAAGCATTACAAGAAGGGTTTATTTTACCGATTGGTGATGTTTATAAGTTTTATGTTGGGCAAGAAATTATTGCACGTACACCGGAAAATAAAGAGACTGTTACATACAAATTTTTACACGATCGCGTCCAACAAGCTGCCTATTCTCTGATTCCCGATGACCAAAAACAGAGGACTCATTACCAAATCGGACAACTGCTTCTCCAACAGATTTCCCCAGAAGCAACAGAAGACCGCATTTTTGAACTGGTTAATCAATTAAATCACGGAACTTCTTTAATTACCCAGCAAACAGAACGAGATAAACTAGCACAACTTAACCTCACCGCCTGTCGCAAAGCTAGAGCCGCCACCGCCTATCAAGCAGCTGGTGAATATGTCGCAGTGGGATTATCTCTGTTGGCAGAAAAAGCTTGGCAACAGCAGTATGAAATGACCCTCGCTTTACATGAATTAGCGGCGGAAGTGGCAATGTTAGGCGGTGACTTTGAGGCAATGGAACAGTTCATTGATATTGTTACCCAACAGGCGCACTCCTTACCTGAACAAGTTAATGTTTATCGGATTAGAATTCAATCTCATATCTCCCAAAGTAAATTTACCTCAGCGATCGCGATCGCGCAAACAATTCTGCAACAACTTGGCGTAACGTTTCCCGAAACACCCACACCAACTGATATTCAACAGGCAATCCAAGAAATTCAGGAACTGATTGCAGATAGGGAAATTGAAGATTTGGTTCACCTGGGCGTGATGATAGATGCAGAGAAACTAGCAATTGTCCAGATTGCCAGTAGCATCATCTCAGCAGCTCATATCACTGGCTCCCCCTTGCTCCCGTTGCTGGTTTTGTTGTCGGTTAAACTATCCATTCAACATGGCAACACAGCAGTTTCAGCCTATGTCTATGTGATGTATGGCATCATTCTGTGTAACATGCTCAAGGATGTAGATACAGCAGTCAAGTTTGGTCAATTGGCACTCCAGGTTGTCTATAAACTGGATGCTAAAGCGATTAAATCTGAAGTATTAGCTGCGCTGGGAGGATTTCTCCTGCACCGCAACTCACATACAAAAGAAACGCTACCACTGGCGCAAGAGGGTTATGCAAATGGACTAGAAGTCGGAAACCTAGAGTTTGCTGGAAATAATGCCATCAATTTTTGTAACAGTTCTTTTTGGTGCAGTCAGCCTCTTGCCATCTTAGAGCAGGAGACTCGCATCTACAGCAATGGTTTTGTGCAACTGCACCAATTGACAGCAGCTAATCGTTGTCGAATCTTTTGGCAATCAACGTTAAATCTGTTAGGTTTTGCAGAGCATCCCTGGATTTTGTCGGGTGAAGCTCTGCAAGAGACAGAATTTCTGCCATTGCTGGTGGGGAGCAATGACTTTTTTGGGCTGTATTTTTTCTATTTGTATAAGCTGATGCTTTGCTTCTGGTTTGGGGAAATTGAGCAAGCTATAAACTACGCAGTTGAGGTGAGACGCTATTCAATTGCTGGGGCTGGATTTGTTGGTGAACCTGCATTTTATCTCTACGATTCTCTAATCGCCATAGCACAGTTAAGTCCACAGTCAGAAGAAGCTTCAGTTGCATTACAGAGAGTGGCACAAAACCAAACGCAGTTACAGCACTGGGCGCACCATGCTCCGATGAATCACCAGCATAAAGTTGACTTAGTAGAAGCAGAAAAATGTCGAGTGTTAGGACAAACAGCAGAAGCCATTGAGCTATACGACAAGGCGATCTTTGTAGCCAAAGCCAATGAATATATCCAAGAAGAAGCACTTGCTAACGAACTGGCGGCAAAGTTCTACCTCGGCTGGGGTAAACAGCGCATTGCCCAGGAATACATGACGAACGCCTACTATGGCTATGCTCGCTGGGGTGCTAAAGCCAAGGTTGCCGACTTGGAATGCCGCTATCCCCAACTGCTTGCTCCCATCTTAGAGCAAACCCGTTTTCCCCTCTCCACTAGCGAAACTATCTTCGCCTTGGAGAGTGTCACATCCACCAGTTCCGCCACTTCCAACAGTAGCAGTGTCTCTGTGGCTTTAGATTTAGCTGCCATTCTCAAAGCTTCTCAAACTATCTCTTGCGAAATCGAATTGGAAAAACTGCTTTCATCGTTGCTTTCTATCGTCATTGAAAATGCTGGAGCTGATAAGTGTGTGTTAATGCTTGTGGAGTCAGATAAATTACAGATTCGGGCATTAGCAAAGCTGGGTATACAGAACAATGTAAATACCAAAGTTGATTTTTCTCCAATGCTGACCAATCCAGAGCCATTTGAAGAGTCTATTGATGTACCAGTTGGCTTAATTAATACTGTCAAACGCAGTTTACAACCAGCAGTAATTATTGATGCTACAGTAGAAGCGCAATTAATTAATGACTTCTACATTCAGCAACAGCAGCCCAAGAGTATCTTGTGCAGCCCGATTTTGCATCAAGGGAAGTTGCTGGGCGTATTGTACCTAGAAAACAATCTGGCGACTGGAGCGTTTACGAGCGATCGCGTCGAACTGCTCAACTTGCTGTGCGCTCAAGCGGCAATTTCCATAGAAAATTCCCAACTTTATGAGCGATCGCGAGAATATGCCCAACAGCTAGAGGAGTCATTCGCCCAATTGAGTGCAAGTAACTCTCGCTTTGAGAAACTTGTAGACAATGTTCCTGGCGTTGTTTATCAATACCGGATATCTGCTGATGGTGCAATGTCTCTACCGTACATCAGTGCAGACTGTTATAAAGTATACGAAATTACGCCAGAGCAAGCGATCGCTAATGTGGGCTTTCTCTTGGAGAGAATACATCCAGATGATGCCGCAAGTTACCAGCAGTCTCTTACCAACTCAATGCAAACTCTAACTCCTTATGAGTGGTCAGGGCGAATTATTACACCATCTGGAATCGTCAAGTGGATTCACGCTGAAGCTCGAGTCGAACAAGACGCAGATGGAACTCTGGTTTGGGATGGATTAATTTTGGATATTAGCGATGCCGATCGGGAAGCTACGCAACGGAAACTTGCTGAACTTGCCTTGCAACAAAAATCACACGATTTAGAACAAGCACTAACTGATCTACAAAACGCCCAATTAAAAATGGTGCAAAGTGAGAAAATGTCTGCACTGGGCAATTTAGTTGCTGGGGTAGCTCACGAAATGAATAATCCGCTCGGTTTCATTGCTGCTAGTCTCAAACAAGCTAAACCAACGTTTACTGATATTATCGAACATTTAAAACTCTATCAAGAAAGTTTACCCAACAAAAGTGATAAAATCATTGATCACGCCGAAGAAATCGACTTGGATTATAGCTTACAAGACTTACCCAAGATGATTGATTCCATGTCTATGGCGTGCGACAGGTTAAAAAACATCAGTACTAGTTTACGTACTTTCTCTCGTGCCGATCAAGATTATAAAGTGCGTTTTAATATCCACCAAGGCATTGATAGCACCATCCTCATTCTCAAACATCGTCTTAAGGCTAATGAACACCGTCCTGCTATTGAAGTTGTCACAAAATACGGTAATTTACCTCAAATTGAATGCTTTCCTGGTCAATTAAATCAGGTATTTATGAATCTTCTCGCTAATGCTATTGATGCATTAGATGAATCTAATCAGGGACGCAAGTTTGAAGAAATTAATGCCAATCCTAACCGCATTACAATTACAACCTCAGTCGAAAATCATCTAGTTAAAATTGCTATTGCTGATAATGGTAAGGGGATGAATGAAGAAGTAAAACAGAGAGTATTTGACCATTTATTTACTACGAAAGCTGTTGGTAAAGGAACGGGATTAGGACTTGCGATCGCTCGTCAAATCGTTGAAGAAACCCACGGCGGAAAATTGAGTTTTAACTCAGTTCTCGGTGAAGGTACAGAATTTATCATGGAAATTCCAGTATGATTTTTGGTTGGTAAACTACAGAAGCAATGCCTACTCTCCGATACGCTGCGCGTAGCTTTCCTGGGGAACGCTGCGCGATCGCTAACGCACTTTTATCTTGCTACTAACCAAGCTTGTAAATCAACCAAACTAGTAAAATCTAATACTGCTTCGCTCAAATCTTCTAGAACAGGTAGGGTTAAACCAGAAATTGAGGAGCGTATTTCTTCAGAGAGTTCTCCAAAGCGCTTAGTCAACAATCGAATAATGAGGTTAGCAGCCTCTTCTCGTCGTCCTTCTTCTCGTCCTTCTTCTCGTCCTTCTTCTTTAATTTCGCGGTAAACCCTCGTTTCCTTAAGCGTGATTCCTAGCATAGATTCTACCTCCATTCGGCTTAATTGTTCAAACTTGTACACCATTATCGTCGTCACTAATTCTATTATGACGCTACTTGATGGTTGAGCTTGTTCTTGGCGCGATCGCTCAACTAAATATCTAGCTTCTTGTGGTGCTTGTTCTTCTTCCACAGTAGTTAACACCATTAGCGCTAACCATAAAGGTAATTGACGAATATCCCCTAATTCATCCAAATACACTCGATGTACTTGTCCACCATTCAGGAATGAGCGATGGGGATAAATATCCCTTTGTTCAAGACTGCGAGATGGGTAAATTATCACTGCTTGCCAGTCGCTAAATCTGATTCGGTTGCGGTAGAAATATAGTGAAGATTCTGCAAATACTCTCTCGTAAAGCTGTTCATCTTTTTGAAACTGTACTTCACAGAAATATACAACACCTGCACCTTCATTTTCTGGTGGGAGAAATACACCATCTATCTCAAATTTAGGTTCTTTGACAGCTACTGAATCAAATCGATAAGCATCTGCATTTGTGGGCGGATTTGTCAATAATTCAAATAGCAAAGTGGGAGATTGTTGAAAGAGTTTGTAAAAAATGGAGTCTCGCCGCATGAAGCATTATGCTTAATTTATTTATTCAACCTGCGATACATTTAATCACATAAACCATGTCCACCTTGAAAACTGTAGTTCTTTCCGTATGAAAAGAAATAAACCCTCATCCCCCAACCCCTTCTCCCAAATTTGGGAGAAGGGGAGCCGCAAAGTTGTCCCTCTCCCAAGTAGGGAGAGGGATTTAGGGTGAGGGCAAAAACTACGGTTCTCAACATAGATGAGGTTTATCTCTCTACATATATAGCAGTCCTATTTGATTGGTGAAAAATATAAATAATAAAACGAACCGCAAAGTACGCTATCGCGTAGCGTCTCGTTAGAGAAGGGCGCAAAGGAAAGAAAGAAAAAAGAGATATATAGCGGTTCCCATTCAGATGCGGTACAACATTATATCGCCTGGTGTAGGGGCACGGCAGTGCCGTGCCCTTACGGGTGTACCTCACTCTTCGATTTGTTTGATAAGTCGTGGATCTGGACACCACAAATTTTTACAAATCAGATAGGATTGCTATAGCTATTCCCTAAACTTTTTTTAAGCGCACATGATATTAAACGCTTACCCCGGCAGCTGATAGATAATTACTTTTCCTTTCCAATTTTCTTCCACAAATACCAGATACTCACCATTTGAACGCCGAAAAGCGCGGATACCGTAGGGTATATCAATCCAGCCACTTTCGCCTCCAACTTCTGGGCCTGGTTTTAACTGTTGTACTTGCGCTCCCGTCTTGGCATTATAGACATATACCTCTGCGGTTTTGACTGTCACGGCAAATACATAGTCTCCCGCCACACTCATGGCTGCCGTAGACACTTCACGTTTGCCGGTGGTGTCATAGGGAATTACAATCCGCCAACGGGGAGTACGATTTCCTTTACTCCAATTGTCAAAACGGACAATCTCAGATCCAGCAACTCCAGTATCGTCGCCGAATGCAGGGTGATCTACTGTGAATCCTGACAAGTACATACTATCTGTTTGGGGGAAATATTCGATTCGCCGCAAGTCGTTAAATATTTTGGGAGTAGTTTGCTTTTCCATCGAACTATAACTGTAGATGGGGTTGCCTTTAGGATCTATTCCCTGTAAAGGATAGTGTCGAATGCCATCTTCTGTTCGCAAAGCTTTCCAAACATCTCCTTTGCTGTCTACCCACCATCCGCCGATATAAGGATAATCTTTGCTGGTATCATATTCGTTGTTTTCAAATTTGCCATTACCGTTGCGATCGCGCCAGATCCATTCGCCTTGTTTTGGTTGACTCGGTGGCCATTTTCCCGCTATTGATTTTTTATCGCCATTGGTACCGACAAACATTCCGGCTGGTATGGCAATTTTCCCATCTGTGTCTGGATTAAAACGATATATTTGCAGGAAACTGCTATACATATCTGTGAGAAACAAAAACGGCTTCCCTTGGATGCGGCGAACAAAGGTTCCATCTGGCGATGTATGCAGACGGGGATCTTGAGGATATTTGAAAGGATTTAAAGTGTAGGCTTTATAAGTCCATTGCTTACCAGCAGCCTTACTGTAGTCCATGAGATAGTGTTCTTGTTTGGTGAATAAATCTACACCATCAGTTTTAGGATCGGCATCTGCATTATCGACGAATATTAATCCCAGCGATCGCCACATTAGTTTTCCCGATGGCGAAAATTTCCGCAAATCTGTTCCTGATTTGTTGAAACCATTACTATTTATATAAATATTGCCTGAAGCATCTGTACCAACTCCAGTAAGTCCATAAAGTTTTAAATCTCCAACTTCACCAGCAACTCCTGCATAGATACCGCCTTTAGAACCAAAACTAGCCACCTGCGTCGGCTTATCTTTGATGTCATAAACCAGCATTTGCTGACGTGGCCCATTTTCTGCTACTAACAGCTTACCTTGATGATCAATTGCGATCGCAGTTGGTTCAACGATATCTGCAATCTCTTGGGATAATTGCTTTCCCCTCTGGGAATAATGGATAATTTTGGCAGGTTTACTACCATTTTTGCTTTGAATAATCCACAGATTTTTTTGTGGATCAACAGTTATTGCTCCTGGATTGGCAAAGTTAAAACTGCGGAGTTCCTTCATCGTATCAGTATCATAGACACGAATCTGGTTGGTAGCAACATCACTAACATATAACTCACTTCCCACAGTTGCCAATCCAGTGACTTCACTTTTAGTACTGGTAATTAACATACTTTTATCCCAGCCACGCCCTTCAGGAAACGGTGCAGGTTTTCCCGACAAGTCATAACGTCTAACGCAATGCCAAGTTGTTCCTTCAGGGGGGTAATCTTCATTTGTTTTACCCCTCGATCCCTGAGTCATGGCAAGGTAAATATATTTACTATTTGCTGTTACAGCTATGCCACCACCACGACTCCAGCCGTGAGTATCTCCAAGGGCACCAATAACCTTACCATCCTTATATATTCCTGCCTCCATTCCCGCCTCATCCCAATGGCTGTTAGTATAAACTGTGCCATCAGGGGCAACATCCATTGCCTCAATATTGTTTTGTACCCGCAGATTTCCACTGCCAATCGTGTTACCTATCCACGATGTTTTATAGGTAGGTGTGGATGTTCCCGTATTGTTTTGTATCGGCATATTTTCACTGCCAATAGTATTACTTATCGAGATTTCTTTGTGTGTAAGTGTAGGTGTTTCAGTATTGTTTTGTATTAGCATTTCACTGCCAACAGTATTACTTATCGACGATGTTTCGTAGATAAGCGTGCGTGTTCCGGTTGTCGCCCAGTCTGTTGTAATTCCAAGAGCAGTAACAATTACTCCAACAGTCAGACTGAGTAAAAAGTTGAAAGGTTTACTTTTTTGTATATATCTAATCTTAAATATTTTTTTGATGTGCTGGTTGAGTTGGTGACGGAGTTTTATTAACTGCGCCAGTAATTTATTTTTCATATACTTTTTAAGCTTTTAATTATTTATATACAATCATTTTTTCGGTAATCCGCAAAAAATATAACTATTTTGAAGCATAGACATGACATTTAATGGCAAGTGAACCCGTAAGGGCACGGCACTGCCGTGCCCCTACACCTCGTAATATAATGTTGTACCGCATCTAAATGGGAACCGCTATAAGCTTTATAAAACTCACCTAATTCTTTGAATTTTCAGCTAATACATTTAATGTATTAATATTTACTCATTGTTTGATACTAATAGTAAAAATTAATACGAAATAGTTCTAAATTTATTACTTAATAGCGGCTTTTTTCTTTCTCCATATAGCATTCAGGTTTCTTAATTAGCAGGTATAATATATATCTATATCGGTATTGTTTAGTTAATAAACACACAGTTTTAATTCCTTGTTGACGTTGACATATAAATAGTTTATAAATTGGTTTTCTATACAAAAAATATTATTGGTAATGTCTATTCGTAAATTTTAATGATTCAGGTTTGAATACAAACGTAGAAGCGCATAGATGTGCGCCTGTTTTAATATATTTATAGGAGATACATCAGTGGAAAATAAACCAGAAAATTTTACTTCATCATCTGCATCTATTCTCACCCTTGGATTAGGGTGGTTTCCCAAAAATCCCGGAGGATTAGAAAGGTATATTTATGAATTAACTCATAAATTAGCTGCAAATAAAGACCAGGTTGAATTATGCGGAGTCGGTTTACCAGAGGCTGAGATAAATTCGCCGATTAAGCTGACTAATTTGGCTTCTGTTGATAGTGCTATTTGGCAAAGATTATGGTCGATTCGCACTAATTTCCAGAAAACAAGAACAAGCAAACCAGATGCTATTAATTTGCACTTTGCATTATATAGCTTCCCTATTTTAGATATTTTACCAAAGGGAGTACCAGTTACTTTTAACTTTCATGGCCCTTGGGCTTCTGAGAGTCAGCAAGAAGTGGTTAATAAAAACCTTAGTCTTTTAATCAAACACTGGGTAATAGAACAAAACACTTATAATCGGTGCGATCGCTTCATTGTTTTGAGCAAAGCATTTGGTAAAATTCTACATGATAAATATCAAGTACCGTGGAGCAAAATTAATATTATTCCTGGTGGAGTTGATATTAACTGGTTTCAACCAAATTTATCACCCCAGGAGGCTTGTACAAAGCTAGGCTGGCCAACTAATCGTCGTATCCTATTCACATCACGCCGCTTAGTACATCGAACCGGAGTTGACAAATTATTGCAAGCGCTGGCTATAATTAAGCCCAGAATACCAGATGTTTGGCTAGCGATCGCAGGTCGTGGTCACATCCAAGCTGCATTACAACAACAAGCTATAGAATTAGGGCTAGCCGACAACGTTAAATTTTTAGGTTTTCTACCTGATGAGCAATTGCCTATAGCTTATCAAGCTGCTGAATTAACTGTCATGCCTAGCCAATCTTTTGAAGGATTTGGATTAGTAATAATCGAATCTCTAGCGTGTGGTACTCCCGTTTTATGTACCCCAGTGGGAGGAATGCCAGAAATTTTATCAGGATTTTCACCCGATTTAATTACTACTTCAACAGAAGCCTCAGCCATTGCTGAAAAATTAGAGCGAGTGCTTTTGGGAAATATCCCCATACCTTCACGAGAAGCTTGCCGCCAGTATGCCACCACACACTACGACTGGAATCAAATCGCCCAACAAGTACGGAAGATTTTATTAGCTTAAACAAGTGATTGACTTTTCACGTTATGTGGAAAAGCCACAAAACACCTAACCCCCTAACCCCCTTCCCGACGCGGGAAGGGGGAAAATTCAAAGTCTCTCTCCTAAGAGGAGAGAGATTTAGAGAGAGGTTTTCCAGATACCGTGAAAAGAAAAGTCAGAAACAAGTGATTTTAATAGATATTAGGGGCACTACGTGGGTCAAATTAGATAAAATAGAGGTTTAATGAGAATTCTTTTTCTAGACCAAAGTGGTAAACCAGGCGGCGCAGAATTGTGTTTAATAGATATTGCTAAACCTTATGGCGATCGCGCTTTGGTAGGTTTATTTGCAGATGGGCCTTTTAGCACTTTATTGCAGCAAAATAATATTCCAGTAGAAGTTTTCGTAACTCAAGCAATCCAAGTTCGTAAAGAAAGCAGTTTGCTACAAGGATTAAAGAGTCTGGGACAACTTGTACCTTTGATTACTAAGGTAGTTAAAAAAGCACGTGAATACGATTTAATCTATGCCAACACCCAAAAAGCATTAGTTGTAGGAGCATTAGCAAGCTTCTTCAGTCGTCGCCCTCTGGTTTATCATTTACATGATATTCTTTCCACAGAACATTTTAGTCAAACTAATCTTCGTATTGCTATTAACTTAGCTAATCGTTTTGCATCATTAGTAATTGCTAATTCCCAAGCTAGTAAAACAGCCTTTGTGCAAGCGGGAGGACGCCAAAACATCATCGAAGTTGTCTATAATGGCTTTGATCCAAAAAATTATCAAACTGATGAGTTTGAAATTAATAAATTACAGCAACAGTTAGGATTGCAAGGGAAATTTGTAGTCGGGCACTTTAGCCGTCTTGCACCTTGGAAGGGGCAGCATATTTTAATTGATGCTCTTGCCAAATGTCCGCCAGAGGTGACAGCAATTTTTGTGGGTGATGCACTGTTTGGCGAACAAGATTACGTCCAAAAGTTACACCAACAAGTTGCTGAACTGGGGCTAGAAAACCGCGTCAAATTTTTAGGATTTCGTTCTGATATTCCTCAGTTAATGACAGCTTGTGACTTAGTAGCACATACCTCTACTTCCCCAGAACCCTTTGGTAGAGTGATTGTTGAGGCGATGCTATGTGGAAAACCTGTAGTTGCAGCAAAAGCTGGAGGTGCAATGGAATTAGTAGAACATGGACTTAATGGTTTTCTAGTGACACCAGGAGAACCCCAGGAACTTGCACAAGTAATTATCACCTGTCTTCAGGAGACGGAAATAACTGCAACTATAGCCAATAATGCCCGGACTACTGCTAGTCGGCGTTTTGATGTTGCAATTATTAATCAGCAAATTGCCCAACTGCTGTCCCAAAGATTCTAGTAGTCTGTCCCAAAAGTTTTGAGAGGTTAGTAGTGTTCAGATCCCCGACTTCTTGAAGAAGTCGGGGATCTAGCAGCCCCGCAAAACTAATGACATAGACTACTAGTAATGAAAAGTTTGTAGTAAGGACTTTAGTAGAAAATAAGGACTAAAGTCCTCACTACGAACCCTCCTTAGCTAGACTAAACTGGTTACACAGATATTCTAGGCGGCATCAAGCCGCTTCCCGCAGTTGTGGTTGTAACGGCACACTCACTTCTGGAAATGAAAGCGAGAGTTGTTCAGCTTGAGGGACTGCGGCTTGCTCCAAAACTTGAACTTCGATATTCACGCTCACTAAATAACTGCCTGTATCAGCACCAACCGCTTCAGCAATTAATTTGGCAATGTCTGGGCGTTTGGCAGTCAACGGGTCACGTAAAATACACCGATCCCATTCATGCTTGGCAGTCGGATTGAGGTTGAGAATGTAATGCTTCATCATTGAACTAACCCTTGAATCCATCTTCCAGAAGGTTTTCACAGAGCCGTTATACATTTCACTAGGCTTTGTGGACGCTATATCTATTATAGTATATTTGTACTAAAATGGGCGATATCTGAGTGAGAAAGTAGGGAATATAGACCATTGGTAGGAGCGCACAGGTGTATATTCTGAAAATTCAGGTCTGTGGAGAAGCCCACGAAAAACCTAACCCCCTTCCCGACGCTCTAAGGGGGAAATTCAAAGTCTCTCTCCTTTTAGGCTACGGTGTACACACAAGCCTTGCTCCGGCCATATCTTTATTAATAAATCTCGCACTGCGTTTCTATCCCGCCTCGGAATGAATTCCGAGTCTCATAGCCCAAGTCCACTAAGCGTGGACTAAATAATCTAGTACTTATGCAAAAGTACACGCTGTAGGGGCAATTCATGAATTGCCCCTACGTGAGAATAAGGGTTTCGGCTATTGTTTGCGTAAGTCCTGTAATCAATTCAGTCCACGCTTAGTGGACTTCAGCTATCAGCCCTGAACTTTAGTTCTGGGCGGGATGTGGGTGAATGTGGCAGTTTCACTCTGAGAAAAATGTGGGTAGAGGATTTTTCGACTTGTGCGTACACCGTAGCCTAAAAGGAGTGTAAATTCCCAATCTCCAATTCCAGAAAATATACCCATAGGTAATTTA
>Ga0105047_10008104_pt1 | contig 17596 bp, 14 predicted proteins | sample MAT04_FD_78384 | JGI IMG/M metagenome (GOLD analysis project Ga0105047, IMG submission 78384) | Freshwater microbial communities from Lake Fryxell liftoff mats and glacier meltwater in Antarctica - MAT-04 (megahit assembly) | ecosystem: Environmental > Aquatic > Freshwater > Ice > Liftoff...
CAATTAATTCGATGGTGCTGTTCGTGGCATCGTCGAACTGAAGGGGAAGCTCGGATTTTAGCCGCGGAATCTCTGCGAACTTGTGGTCTTTGTAGGCGCGTCCGCGATCGTTTCTCGCCACCCAGACGTCAAAACCCATGTCTTTTCCGAGCTTCAGCAGCATCCATTGAATGAGGGTGTGTTCGCTCGCCTCTTTCGGGAGAACAGCCTCGCTATCGTCACCGTTCTCAAGTCCCGGAATCGTGACATGTCCAATCTTTGCCCTAACGGTCTTCGGCCGATATCTAAGTTTCGCCGGATCGATGGGTATCACTACGGGATTCGCAACGGCGACTTTCAGAGCGGTGACAACGGCTTCCCCATCCCCTTGTTTCCATTTCGTCGGTGAGCCCCGAAAATGTCCTGTCCATGCAGGGGAAACTTGTCCTTCGGGCAGGAACGTGAGTTTTCCAGTGAGTTCCTTCACAGGCACCGCTGTTTCGGGCGTCAGTGAGGCAATGACCTTGACGGTTAGTCGGCAGGGAAAGTCATCGTCCGACCATATCGGTTTCGTATCGCGGTGACCGGTGCCGACAACCTCGAGAACCCCGATGAACCTAGAAACACCGGTGAGATAGCAGAGCAAGTAATCACCTTTGGCGATCTTCTTTACGCGATTCCACTGACCTTCTCGAAAGCCGGACACGGTTCCACCCGCAGCCCAGAATTCCTCCCAAGACTTCGCGGTGAAAAGATCGAGCCAGTAATTACGCGATGGCATCGAGATTGCTACTTACACATCCAGCCGCGCATTCAGCGCGTTGTCTTCGATGAATTGGCGGCGGGGTTCGACGATGTCGCCCATGAGGATGGTGAACATGCGGTCGGCTTCGACGGCGTTGTCTTCGTTCAAATCCACCTTCAACATCTTGCGTTTGTCGGGGTTCATCGTGGTCTCGTAGAGCTGCTTGGGGTTCATCTCGCCGAGTCCTTTGAAGCGCTGGATCGAGAGGCCGCGTTTGCCGATTTCGAGCACCTTGATGAGGATGTCGGGGATGGCGAAAAGCGGATGGGTGACGGACTTGTCGCCTTCGCCTTCGATGAGCTCGAAGATGGGCGTGTCGCTGTCGGCGTAGTGCTCGATTTTGAGACCTTTCTTGGCGAGTTCGTCGATGAGCTTTTGGGCGGAGATGGATTCGTGCAACTCGATGAGTTTCGCGCGACGACGGTTTGCGGGATCGAGCTTTTCCTTTTTCGCTTTCGCGACGGGTTCAGTGAGGACGAGGTCGCCGTCGATGATGGGTTCGGGCGCGGGGTCGTCGTAAAGATTGAGGTCGCGGTTTTCCTCGTGGAAGGTGCGCACTTCGGCTTCGCCGGGGAAGTAGCTCGCCCACTCAGTATTGCCCTCGCGCACTTTGATCATGAAGGTCGGGAGCCTGCCGGTCTTCGGGTCGCGGTCGGCAAGATAGGATTCGAAGTCTCCGCCGTGCCGCCGGATGGCGTCGCTGAATTTGGCGAGGCGCTCCAGTAGTTCGAGCATGTCCTTGAGCTGCGTGGCGGTGAAGACCTTGCCGTCCGCAAGGTTCTTCAATTTCACTTCGTCGGCGCCGATGCCGATGAGGATGCGATTGAGCTGCGCGTCGTCATCGACATACTCCTCGCGCTTCTTGCGCTTGATGAGATAGAGCGGCGGCTGGGCGATGTAGATTTTGCCCTGCTTCACCAACTCGGGCATCTGGCGGTAGAAGAAGGTGAGGAGCAGGGTGCGGATGTGTGAGCCGTCCACGTCGGCGTCGGTCATGATGATGATGCGGCCGTAGCGCAGCTTCTCGATATTGAAAGTGCCTTCCTGGTCCTTGTCGCCCTTCTCCCCACTGGCGGTGCCGATGCCGGTGCCGATGGCGGTGATGAGCGTCTGGACTTCGGTGTTTTGCAGCACCTTATCGAGGCGCGCTTTCTCGACGTTGATGATCTTGCCCTTGATCGGGAGGATCGCCTGAAAGCGCCGGTCGCGGCCCTGCTTCGCGGAGCCACCTGCGGAGTCGCCCTCGACCACGTAAAGCTCGGTCAGCGCCGGATCGCGCTCCGAACAATCCGCCAGCTTGCCGGGCAGACCGCCGCCGGTCAGCGCGCCTTTGCGCACGGTCTCGCGCGCTTTGCGTGCGGCTTCTCGGGCGCGGGCCGCCATCAGGCATTTCTCGATGATGCGTTTTCCCACGTTCGGGTTTTGGTCGAAGTGCAGCATCAAGCCTTCGTAGCTGATCGAGCCGACAATGCCGTCCACCTCGGGCGAGATGAGCTTCACCTTCGTCTGGGACTCGAAGCGCGGGTCGGGGTGCTTCACACTGACGACCGCGGCAAGGCCCTCCAGCACATCATTCCCGGTGATCGGCACGTCCTTGTCTTTGAGCAGCGAATTGTTCTTCGCGTACTGATTGATCGCCCGCGTGAGCGAGCCGCGGAAGCCGCTGGAGTGGGTGCCGCCGTCCGGGTTGGGCACGGCGTTGGTGTAGCAGAGAAGCTGCTCATTGTAGGTGTCGGTGTAGTGCAGCCCGATCTCGACGATCACCTTGTCGCGCGTGCCCTTGATCATGATCGGCTTCGGATGCACGAGCGTTTTGTTTTCCACGAGCCGTCCGACATATTCCTCGACGCCGCGCGGATGCACGATCTGGACGGGCTTCGAGCCTTCCTGCCGCTCGTCGAGAAAGGTGAACGACAGTGGAGCGTTGATGTAGGCGAGGTCATTCAACCGCGTGATGATGCGCTCGGCCTTGAACTCGATCGTCTCGAGGAAAATTTCCGTGTCCGGCATGAAGGTGATGAGCGTGCCGGTGTGTTTCTTCGACTTCACCTCGGCGATGACGTGCAACTGCTGCCTGGTCGCCCCGCGCTCGAACGACATCGCGTGAATCTTCCCATCGCGCGTCACCTCGACCTTGAACCACTCCGAAACCGCGTTGACGCACTTCGCGCCAACGCCATGCGTGCCGCCGGAATACTCATAGTTGCCCTGGCCGTATTTGCCGCCGGAATGCAGGCGGGTGAGCACGAGTTCGACGCCGGGGATGCCCTCCTCTTTGTTGATGTCCACCGGGATGCCGCGCCCATTGTCGCGGATGGAGATGGAGCCGTCGGCGTGGATGGTCACGTCGATGTGCGTGCAATAGCCGGCGAGGAACTCATCGACCGAGTTATCGAGCACTTCCGAGACGCAATGATGGAGCGCGCGCTCATCCGTTCCGCCGATGTACATGCCGGGTTTTTTGCGCACCGCTTCGAGGCCTTTGAGGGAACTCAAATCATCGGCGTCGTACGTGCTTTTTTTGGATGCGGTTTCGGATTTTGGAGCTTCGGAATCGGCCATAATTGGGTGGGAAAAAATTGCTCGCGAAGTCTAGGTTTTGCGGCCCCCGGTCACAAAGCTTTTTTTCCGCTAAAATCGCCGGTTTTACGCAAGGAATTGCGGTTCGCATTTTTGCTGACCACAATATGTTGGTGGACACAGCACGAAGCCCCTATCCAAATCGACCCCGGTGAAAACCGCCCTTCGCATCGGCTGGATCCTGCTCTGCCTGGCCCTCACCCTGGCCGCGCGCTGCTGGAATTTGCGCGAGGTTTTTATCGAAGGCCGAATCTACTTCGTGGATGCCGATTGCTACTCGCGGATGATGCGGGCGCAGATGGTGGCAGACCATCCGGGAACAATCATCCGCCATCACGATTTCGAGAACTGGCCGCAAGGCATCACACCCCACACGACCGCGCCGCTCGACTATCTCATTGTCGGTTTGAAAAGCGTGCTCGAGGCGGGCTTCGCGGTGTTGGATTCGGACCGGACGAGCGTGCTCCGCGACCAGACGCTCGACCTCGCAGGCGCGCTGATTTCGCCCCTGTTGGGTTTGGGTGGGGCGCTGTTCCTCGCTTGGTGGCTGTGGAAATTTCGGGTGCGCTTTTGGGGAATGGCGCTGCTGCTTTACGCGATCAGCCCGATCCTCGTGCATGGCACACTGCTCGGGCGACCCGATCATCAGGCGCTGCTCATTTTTTTGCTCACCATGGCCGGTTGCGCCGAACTCGCCCTGGCCGCGCCGGAGGTGGCGACCGAATCCAGGACCAGGCGGACGTGGGGCCTCGTCGCAGGCGTGGCTTGGGCGCTCAGTTTATGGGTCTCCTTGTATGAGCCATTGATTCTGTTGGTGAGTGTCTCCGCGGTTTGGCTGATCGCCAATCGGCGGGCTTGGTGGTCGCGGGACCGGCGCGCTGGCGCGCTCACCGCCCTTGCGATGGTGGTGATCGTCTTGAGTCTCGAAGGCTGGCGCATCGCGCTGCCGGACGCGGTGGGACGCGCTCACTTTGCGAACTGGCAGCAAATGATCGGTGAGCTGTCCCCCCTCGATCTGCGTTCGCCGCTGCTTTTCGGCTGGCTGGGTTGGATGATCGGTGCTGCTCCCGTGCTGCTCTTCCTTGCCCGGAAGACCGACCGCCGCGCGCTGTCGTTGCTCGCCATGCTCGCGGTCACGTTTGCGCTCACCCTCTGGCAGGTGCGCTGGGGATATTTTCTCGCCCTTGTTTTTGTCTGGACGTTGCCTTGGCAAATGCTGGCGCTGCGGCGCGCGGGGCTCGCCTTGCTGGTCTTTCTCGCGAGCCTCTGGCCGGTCATGAAGGATTGGGACATCCGTCTTTTCCCGGACGAACTGGCGCAGGATCAGGCGGCGATGCACGGCGCCGAACTGGCGGCTTTGCGGGACTTGGTGATGGCGACGACGGCCGGGAATGCCGGCCCTTTCCTCGCCCCGTGGTGGCTTTCCCCACCCGTCGCCTACTGGACGCGCAACCCGGGTGTGGCGGGCAGTTCGCATCAAAGTCTGCCGGGAATCGTGGACACGGCGCGTTTCTTTCTCAGCCCCACGCCCGAGTCCGCCGCCGCCATCCTGCGCGAGCGCAAGGTGCGGTGGGTGCTTGCCGACGAGCCATCGCGCGTGATCGCCACCTCGGCGACACTGCTCGCCGTGCCCCCGCCAGCGGAAGCTTTTGCGACCACCTTGATGGATCACCCCGAGGAGATGCCCGAATTCCTCCGCGAATGGAAACCGCCGCCGACTGCCCCATCTCACGGGCTGCGCTTTTATCGCCTCTATCAAGTGGACGATGCTAAACTTCCGCCATGAACGACGCTTACGATTTCATGGTGATCGGTGGGGGCAGTGCGGGTTACGCGAGTGCGACGACGGCGGCGCGGCTCGGGCTGAAGACCGCGGTGATCGAGAGTGGCGACGAAGTCGGCGGGCTGTGCATCCTCCGCGGGTGCATGCCGAGCAAGACGCTGCTCGAATCGGCGCATCGTGCGGAAGCCATCCGCGGGGCGGGGGAGTTCGGTTTGCGCGCGGAATATCTTGGCGCGGATGCCGGCGCGATCCGTGCGCGGAAGCGGCGGCTGATCGGCGAGTTCGCCGACTACCGGCGGGAGCAGTTGGAAGATGGGCGCTTCGATTTTATCCGCGGGCGCGCGGAGTTTGTGGACGCGCAGCACGTCGAGGTGCGGTTGCGGGACGGTGGGTTGCGCCGCCTCCACGGTCGGGCGTTCCTGATCGCCACGGGCTCGGTCATTCAGCGGGTCGCCATCCCCGGTCTCGCAGAAACCGGCTACGTGACGAGTGACGAAGTGCTCGACGCCGACCGCATTCCCGCATCGGTGATCGTCCTCGGCGGCGGGGCCATCGCGCTGGAACTCGCGAGCTTTTACGCCGGGGTCGGATCGAAAGTGACAATCGTGCAGCGCGGTCGTCAGTTGCTGACGGGAACGGACGATGACGTCGCCGAGGCGGTGACTGCCGGGCTGGAACATCGCGGGATCGAGATTTTTCGCGATACGGAATTGCTCCGGGCCACCAGCGCGGACGGTCGGAAACGGATCGAGTTCAAATATGGCGGCCAGGAGCGCGCGGTCGAAGCCGAGGAGATTTTGTGCGCTTTCGGTCGCAAGCCGAATCTAACGTCACTCGCCCTCGATCGGGCCGGCGTGGCGACTGGCAAATCCGGGATCGTCGTCAATCCCAGCCAGCAAGCTCAGCCCGGCCATATATTCGCGGCGGGCGACGTGTGCGGGCCGCACGAAATCGTCCACATCGCCGTGCAGCAAGGCGAACTCGCGGCGCGCAACGCGGCGCGAATCCTCGGGAAACTCGCCGGCCCGCTCGAGAAGATGGACTACGCGCTCAAGTTGTTCGCGGTCTTCACGCAGCCCGAGGTCGCGGTGGTCGGGATGACCGAGCGTGAGGCCGCGCTGCTGCGGTATGATTTTCTCGCCGCCAGGTATGCCTTCGCCGATCACGGCAAGGCGCTCGTCCGCGGCCAGCCCCACGGCTTCGTCAAGCTGATCGCAAGCCGCGATACCCGGCGGATTCTCGGCGCGGCCTGCGTCGGCCCGGAAGCCTCGGAATTGATTCATGAGATCGTCGTCGCCATGAGCTTTGGCGCCACCGCCGGAGCCCTTTCCCGCATCCCGCATTACCACCCGACGCTGAGTGAAATCTGGACCTATCCGGCGGAGGAACTGGCGGCGGATTGAGGCGCGACGGGCTTCTCCATCGCGTCGTCGCGTGCCGCGCAAAACTCGCAAGACCAAAATCTTGACACCCCACTGAGCGCGCAGAATAGTCGCCCGTGTTTAACCGACTCCGCTCGGGTGAAGCGAAAATTCCTGAAGCGGCTGAACCGCCCGGAGCCGACGCAACTCCCGCACCACCACTACCCAAAACTCATCAAATGGCTGACATCACCACCGGCAAAAATCTCCTTTCCGCCGACGTCGAAATCAAAGGCGACATCAAATTTCAAAACGAACTCACCATCGACGGCAAGGTCGAGGGGACCATCACTTCGGCGGGCGTGCTCACCATCGGCGAGAATGCCGAGATTCGCGGGGAGATCAAAACGAAGACTGTGACCGTGCTTGGCAAAGTGACGGGCAACATCACCGTCGATGAGCGCTGTGAACTGAAGGGCCGCGCGGTCCTGCAGGGCGACCTCAAAGCGGCCCGGCTCGTCATCGAAGACGGTGCCACTTTCGTTGGTAAGTCGGAAGTCACGCCGGTTAAGGGCGGCATCAAGCAATCCGAAGGTTCCCGTCCTCCGGCTCCGCCCCAACCCGCCCCTGTCCGGTAACCGCGGCCCTCTGTGGCCAATCCGCACACTCCCAAGCAGCCCGAGAAGATAAATGCTGATTGTCCGCACTGCGGATTCAGCCAGTTGGAGTCCGCGTACGCAAAATCGACCTTCTGTCGAAAGTGCGGCCAGCACTACAGCATCGAGAAGCTCCTCGCCAAGGAAGCGATAAGCCTCAAGACGCCTTCGATTTTCGATAAACTGTCGAAACTCGTCACGGGGGAAAAGATCCGCGACGTCTGCTGCTTCAGTTGCAATCATCGTCAGCGTGTCAGCAGCTCGGCGCAGTCGAGCCTCTGCCCGCAATGTGGCTCGTACATCGATCTCAAGGATTTTAAGATCAGCGGCTCGTTTGGGCGCAGTATTCAGACGCAGGGCGAGGTCACCATTACGTCCAAGGGAGAGGTCACGAGTGCCAAAGTCGCCTGTGGGGCTGCCTATATCGAAGGCAAGTTACGCGGCAACCTCTCCTGCACGGGAACCGTGTCGGTGAAAATGCAGGGCAAGTTGCTCGGCAGCGTGGAGACGCACCACCTGGTGATCGAGAAGCGGGCCAACGTCGAGTTCGTGCGGCCCGTAAAGGTGCACACCGTGGAAATCCTCGGCAAAGTCTCCGCGCGCATCATGTGTGAGACGGGCGTGACCATCTCCAAGGGTGGATCGCTGGAGGGAGTCGTCTATGCGAAGGCGATCAACATCGAACGTGGCGGCATTTTCAGCGGCGAGCTTTTCATCGGCCAGCAGGAGCTCACGCAGCCCGAATTGCTCGGTGCGGGCGAAGAGCATCCGGGTTTATTTGGCGACGAGACGCTCGGCTTCGGTCCGGCGTAAGGTTTCCGGGGAGTCGTGGATGAAAACGGCGATCCTGGTTTCCGGTCAGTGCCGAACCCTGGACCTTTGTTTGCCGAATCTCCACGCGCCTGTGGCTAACAAGTTGCCTGCCCGGCGTCCGCTCCACGCGCCACGCTGAGGTAATTTGCGCTCGCCCGCGCCCGCTGCCCAATCGTCTTCACCCCCGCCCTTGCGGCCACTCTCAAGCGGAATCCGAACGGGCAAATTATCGTCCGCCAACCCGAAGTTTTGCCCGAGGAGGTCATGCCGGCGCCCTTTTCATGACAGCGGACTGGGGAAATATCCCGCCGCGCCGATGGCGGAAACCTACCGGCGTGAAACCGCCGGCTGGAAGAAATTCCAAGCCGTCAACCAAGGACGGGCCTCCTCCACGGTGGGCCAGAATAACGGTCCTCGCGACTGCACCAGCCCTCACTTCTTGAGTCGCCGGATCTCCTGTGTCGCCTGTTGTGCGGCGATGTTGTCCTGGTATTGCGTCATCACCTGTTCGTAAAGCCGTCGGGCTTCCTCGGGTTTGCCCTTTGCGGCGTGCAATCGGGCCTGCGCCAGGAGTGCGGCGGGCGCGCTGAAGCTGTTTGCGTAGGCGGTCGTGACTTTTTGATAGGTGGCCAGGGCTTCGTCCACTTTGCCCTGCGCTTCGAGATTTGCCGCGATGCTCGTCCAAGCGCCGCTGATCAACTGGTGTTCGGGATACTTCTCGAGAAAGGCGCGGAGCGTCGCCGTCGCTTCGTCGAACTTGCCTTCTTCACGCAGCTTTTCCGCAAGCATCAGATGCGCGTTGCCGGCCGCAGCGGTGCCGGGATAGTCCGTGATCACCTTGCGAAAGCTCTCGGCGGAGTTGGCCTTGGCAAAAAGCTCCTGAGCCGCGGCACCATTTTTCGTCCGGACGTATTCGGACAGGGCGAAGGTGGCGAGTCCCACGGCCAGAAGGACGGCCAGCAGCACGATCTTGGTTTTGTGCTGAATCCAGAAGACCAGCGGATCAAATCCGGTGTCGGCGGGAGGGGTTGTCGTGGTAGGGCTGGACATAGGGGCGGGCAAGGTTCCAAAAGACCCGCGCGCGCGCAAGGATCAATCGCGCCGGGGGAGAATCTGATGCTCCTGCCTGGTCTTCACGATGCTGTCCGCCGGGACAATGCCGCGCCAGATGGTGCCGGGGTAGAGGATCGCACCGCGCCCGATGAGCGAGCCGGGATTGATCACCGAGTTGCATCCGATCTCGGCGCGGTCGCCGATGATCGCGCCGAATTTCTTCAACCCGGTGGGCACCAATCCCTCGGACGTGGGAATGACGATCTCGCCGTGGTCGAGTTTCACGTTGGAAAGAATGACGCCCGCGCCGAGGTGCCCGCGATAGCCGATGATCGAGTCGCCCACATAATTGAAATGCGGCACCTGCGCTTCGTCGAAGATGATCGAGTTCTTGAACTCGCACGAATTTCCCAGCACACAGCCCGAGCCGACGATCACATTCTCCCGGATGTAGCAGCCGTTGCGAATCTCGCAGCCTTCACCAATCCACGCCGGTCCTTTGATCATCGCGCCCTGCTCGATCACCGTGCCTTTGCCGACGAAGACCGCGCCGCTGACGAACGGCTTGCCGACGAGGCGTCCATGGATCGCCGGCTTGAGGCGGAATTGCAGGTAGCTGGTGATCTGCTTCAGCGCGTCCCAGGCGTTCACCGAGTTCTCGAATAGCATCCGATGCTCGGTGTGATTCAGGTCGAGGAAGTCGGCGGGAGGGAACGTCATGTCGGGAGAGTTAAAGACGATGCCGCGATTTCAGGAAATGATGAAATACGGCGTGGGGTGTTCAGCGCGGGGTTAGTTTCGGGCCGTCTTTGGTATCTTTCACAACCCAGCCGAGGCGGGCGATTTCATCCCGAAGCCGGTCGCTTTCCGCCCAGTTCTTCGCGGCGCGGGCCTGCTGGCGCTGCTCGACGAGGGCGAGCACGTCCGCGGGAATCGCCGTGACCTCGCGCTGAAAGGCGAGCACGGCATCGATGCGCCGCCATTCGGATAACAAGTACGCCGCCTGCCCGGCGGATAGTTCGCCCCGGTCGAGCGTCGCGTTGCTTTCGCGGATCATGTCGAACAAATGACCCAGCGCGCCGGAGATGTTCAGGTCGTCATCCAGCGCGCCGAAAAACTCCTCCGCCTTGTCCGCAAGATGGGTCGTCTCCGCAATGGCCGAGCCGGCCTGCTCTTCCAGCCGCGTCACCCACTCGTCGATCCGTCCGAGCGCCGCGCGCGCGGATTCCAAACCGGGGAGCGTAAAATTCAGCGGCAGCCGGTAGTTCACGGTCAGCAAAGCGTAGCGCACCTCGCGACCGGCAAAGCCCTTCGCCAGCAGATCGCGCAGCGTGTAAAAATTGCCAAGCGACTTCGACATCTTCTGCCCGTCCACCATCAGATGCGCGCAGTGCAGCCAGTAGCGGACGAATTTCTTTCCTGTGCAGCATTCGCTCTGGGCGATCTCCGCCTCGTGATGCGGAAAGATATTGTCCACGCCGCCGCAGTGGATATCGAGTTCAGGCCCGAGCAACTCCGTCGCCATCGCGCTGCATTCGATATGCCAGCCGGGCCGGCCCGGCCCCCACGGAGACTCCCACTTCACGTCGCCGTCCGCTTCATCCCACGCCTTCCACAACGCGAAATCGCCGACGCTTTCCTTTTCGTATTCGTCGTTCTGGATGCGACCCGTCGGACGCAGTTCATCGAGATTCAGGTGTGCGAGCTTTCCGTAGTCGGGGAATTTCGCGAGACGGAAGTAAACGGACCTGTCATCGGCCTGATACGCGACGCCCTGCTCCTCAAGTTGCTCAATCATCGCGATCATCTTCGCGATGTATCGGTCTTCGGTCGCGGCCGGGTAATGCGCCGCCGGCTTAATCCGCAATGTTTTTACGTCTTCAAAAAAGGCGCGCTTGAATTTTTCCGTGAACTCCGCGAGCCGCATCCCGAGTTGCCGGCAGCCGCGGATCGTCTTGTCGTCCACGTCGGTCAGGTTCATGACGCGCTCGACTTCGAAGCCGCGCGCTTCGAGGTGGCGCTGAAGCAAATCCTCAAAGAGGTAGGCGCGGAAATTGCCGATGTGCGCATGGTTATAAACCGTCGGCCCGCAGGTGTACATCCTCACACACTTGCCCGCCGGATCGAGCGGAGCAAAGGGGACGATCGCACGCCCGTAGGATTCGAAAAACTGCACGGCCATGGCGCGTTAGAGATCGGGTTCTTCGACGCTCGCCACCGCCATCGCGGCGATGCCTTCACCGCGTCCGAGGAAGCCCATCCGTTCATTCGTCGTCGCTTTGACCCCGACCCGACGCGGGTCCAGCCCGAGCGCCGCAGCGATATTGGCCCGCATCTCCGCGACGTGAGGGCTGATCTTCGGCGCTTCCGCGATCAGCGTCGAATCGATGTTCACGATGCGCCCCCCCTTTTCCACGACCAGCGCGGCGGCTCGGCGCAGGATATCCAGGCTGCTGATGCCGCGGATGGATTGATCGGTATTCGGAAAGTGAAAGCCGATGTCGCGCTCCCCGATGGCGCCGAGGACGGCATCGGCAATGGCGTGCGCCAGCACGTCGGCATCGCTGTGGCCATCGAGGCCGTGCGTGTGCGGAATCTCCACGCCCCCGAGAATCAACGGCCGCCCTTCGACAAAGCGATGCACATCGTAGCCAATCCCGGAGAGCGTCATGGCCGAACCTCCAAATCCAAAAGACCGCTCGAAGCGCGCACGCTGATTTTGTCGGGATTGTCGGTGCGCGGCTCCATCTCGAATTTTCCGCCCGCGGCTTCGACCAGCAGCTTGCCCGCCGCGACATCCCACAAGCTCACGCTGGACTCGATGTAAGCGTCGAGCCGGCCGCACGCCACGTAAGCCAGATCGAGAGCGGCGCTGCCCATCATGCGGCATTTACGCGCGCGCCCGACGAAGTACTCCAGTGTCGGCAGGCCGGCGGCGATCGTGGTCTTGGATTTCGCGAAGCCGATCGAAAGCATGGCGTCCTTGATTTGATCGCGGCTGCTCACGCGAATCGGTTGCCCATTGAGCGTGGCGGGTCCGCCGCGTTCCACCTGCCAGAGTTCATCGCGCATCGGATCGTAAATGACGCCGAGGATGATTTCGCCCCGCTCGCGGAGGGCGATGGAAATGCAGAAGTGCGGGATGCTGTAGAAAAAATTCACCGTTCCGTCGATGGGATCGACGATCCATTGGAAGTCGCTCTCCTGATTTCCGGCAATGCCCTCCTCGCCGTAGATCGCATGTCCCGGAAAGCGCTCCAGCAGTAGATCGGTGATGAGTTCCTGCGAACGCACGTCGAGGTCGAGCTTAATGTCGTGCGCCGCAAATTCGTTCACGTCGAGCGTAGTTCCGAAGTGAGCGCGCAAGAGTTCTCCGGCGGCGCGCGCGGCGCTCACGGCGGTTTCGAGATACGGGGAAATTTGCATGGACGGTTTGAGAGTCGGGGATACTCGACAAAACAAAACGGGAGGAGAAATGAATTCTCCTCCCGTTTGTTTAAGTCGCAGGGGTCTGCTTACTTCTTCTTCGCAGCCTTCTTGGCTGGCGCAGCTTTCTTGGCCGGAGCAGCTTTTTTCGCCGCTGGTTTCTTGGCCGCCAATTTCTTGGGTGCCGCTTTCTTCGCAGGTGCAGCTTTTTTCGTGGGTTTAGTTGCCATCGATAATCCCCCCTTTCAATCCGCAGTAGCGGGTCGCATAAAATTTCTCGAAGTGTGTAATGAGATACATCTCGTTGCGTTGTTGTGTGGGTAATGAAGATGCGGAAAACCGTCAACGAATTTTTTCTTGCGCGGGCGGAAAATTTTTCATTTCGCGCGCGAATGACGGCGCCAGGAAATTGGAAACGAGCAATTGCGAAATCACCCCGCGATGCGCGAAGCCTTTGTCCATCGGGATCGCGGAGCGATCGGAACATTCCGTGCCGATGTTTTTCGCGCTCGCGATGTGTCCCGCGCACTGCGCGAAAATTTTCGCGCTATTTTTTCCGCGCGATGATCTGCGCAGCGCGATCGACGATCTCATCCACGCTCCACAAACGCCCGAGACCTTCATATCCGCACGCGAGCAACCCATCTTCGGGGCCGATGAATTCGACGCCGCGAGACTGGAGCAGCGCGACGTTGTGCAGCGTCGCGGCGTGCTGCCACATCTTCCCGTTCATCGCCGGCGCGATGAGCACGGGCGCGAGCGTGGCCAGCGCGATCTCGCAAATGGGATTGCCCGCGAGACCGTGCGCGAGTTCGGCGATGATGTTCGCAGTCGCGGGGGCAACGAGAAGAAGGCTCGCGCGATCGGCGAGGTCGATGTGTCCGGGTTTCCAGCCGCGTCCGCCGTCGAAGACGCTGGTGACCACGGGATTCTTCGAGAGCGTTTGGAAAGTCAGCGGCGTGATGAATTCCTGCGCGCCGTGCGTCATCACTACATGCAGCTCGAAACCGCGCTTGCCCAGCTTGCTCACAAGATCGGCGGCCTTGTAAGCGGCGATCGATCCGGTGACGCCAACGACGATGACCGGCGCGCTCATCACGAAAGATTCATCCGCTGGCTCAGGTAGCGCTCGGCCCGCATGATCGCGCGGAATTTCTGCAAGTCCTCCTCCACCGAGCCGCTGATGATCGTGTAGCGATAGTCGAGCCACACCTCCATCTCGGTGGCCGCGTTGCGCAGGCGGACTTCGATTTGCTCGGGCGTTTCGGTGCCGCGCTTGGTCAGACGCCGCCGCAGTTCCTCCAGACTGGGTGGCATGATGAAGATGTCCGCGACCGAGGCGCGGATCGATGGATTGGCATCCTCACGAATGGCGCGGGCGCCCTGCACGTCGATGTCGATCATCACATCCACGCCAGCGTCGAGTTGCTCCACCACGGTCGCGCGCAGAGTGCCGTAGTAGTTCCCATGCACCTGCGCGTATTCGAGGAACTCTTCGTTCGCGAGCCGGCGCTGGAATTCCTCGATGGCGATGAAGTGGTAATCTTCGCCATCGATTTCGCCGGGTCGCGGCGCGCGGGTCGTGCAGGAGACGGAATAAACGAAGTCAGGCGTCTGGCGTAGGGCGTAGAGCAGGGTGCTCTTGCCAGCACCCGAGGGCGCGGAGACGACGAAGAGAATGCCGTGCCGGCGAAACTGGCGCGGCGGACTGACGCTGTCGGTGGGACTCGTAACCGGGTTACTCAATGTTTTGAATCTGTTCTCGGATCTTCTCCATCTCCGCCTTGCACGTCACTACGAGTTGCGAAATTTCCACGTCGTTGGCCTTGGCTCCGAGGGTGTTGAATTCGCGCCCGATCTCCTGGCACATGAACTCCAGCGTGCGGCCGACGGGTTCGTTCTTCCGCAGGTGATGCGCGAACTGCACGAAGTGGCTTTCCAGACGCGTCAGTTCCTCGGAGACATCCGACTTGTCCGCGAAGAAGATGACCTCCTTGACCAGCCGCTCGTCATCAAAAGAAAGCTCGATGCCGGCGCGCTGGATGCGGTCGTGCAGCGCCTGGCGATGCCGCTTGAGCACGCCGGGCTGAAGCTGGCGGATATTGCGGACACAACCGCGCACCGCCTTCAGTCGATGAATCAAATCCTTGGCCAGATGCTTTCCTTCGCGCTCACGCATCTTCACGAGATCGGAGAGCGCCTCCTTGAGCGAGGCTTCGACATGCGGCCAGGCTTCTTCGATGGAGATCTGTTCCTCCGGCAGACGCAGCACCCCCGGCGCGCGCAGCACCGTCTCGATGTTGATTTCGCCGACCGCCTTCAACTCCTTTTGCAGGTCGAGCATCGCGCGGTAGTAGGTCCGCGCAAGATTGGCATCGAGCGCCAGATTCTGCGTGGAGGAAGGGCTCTGGTGGCAGGCGATCACCACATTTAAGCGTCCGCGCGAAACGGCGGCGTTGATCACGTCGCGGACGCGTGCTTCGAGTTCGGTCAACTCGCGCGGGAGCGTGACGACCACATCGCTTTGCTTCCGGTTCACGGAGTTCAATTCGACGCTGAACTTGCTGCCATTGTGAGCGCTCTGGCCGCGCCCGTAGCCCGTCATGCTGCGCATCGCTACTTCAGCAAATACTCGGCGGCCTGGGCCACGTCCTTGTCCCCGCGCCCGGAGAGATTGACGACGATGATCTCGTGTTCCGCCATCTTGGGCGCCGCTTTCAATACGTGGGCGATGGCGTGCGACGACTCGAGCGCGGGAATGATGCCTTCGATGCGCGCGAGTTTCTGGAAACCGTCGAGTGCCTCGTCGTCGGTCGCGAAGTCGTAATCGATCCGCCCGAGGTCGCGCAGATGCGCGTGCTCCGGCCCGATCGCTGCGTAGTCGAGTCCGGCGGAGACGGAGTGCGTGAGCTGGATTTGTCCGTCGTCATCGGCGAGCAGGTAAGTCTTCGTGCCTTGCAGCACCCCGAGCTTTCCGCCTTGGAAACGCGCGGCGTGATCGCCGTTTCTGATCCCGCGTCCGCCCGCTTCGATCCCGATCATTCTCACGTCGGCATCGTTGAGGAACGGCCAGAACAGCCCGATGGCATTCGATCCACCGCCGACGCAGGCCACGAGCAAGTCGGGCAAGCGCCCTTCGCGTTCGAGAATCTGCCGCCGCGCTTCGTCCCCGATCACCCGGTGAAAGTCGCGGACCATCATCGGATACGGATGCGAGCCGAGCGCGCTGCCGAGGATGTAATGCGTCGTCCGCACATTCGTCACCCAGTCGCGCATCGCCTCGTTGATCGCCTCCTTCAGCGTCTGCTGCCCGGCGGTCACTTCCACGACCTTCGCACCGAGAAATTTCATCCGCGCGACATTCAGGGCCTGCCGCTGCGCATCGACCGCGCCCATATAGATCACGCATTCCAAACCGGCGCGTGCAGCCACGGTCGCCGTGGCCACGCCATGCTGGCCCGCGCCCGTCTCGGCGATGATCCGCTTTTTGCCCATGCGCTGTGCGAGCAGGATTTGGCCGAGCGCGTTGTTGATCTTGTGCGCGCCGGTATGGAGCAAGTCCTCGCGTTTGAGGTAAATCTTCGCACCGCCGAGTTCGCGCGTCAGACGCTCGGCAAAATAGAGCGGCGTCGGCCGGCCAGCGTACTCCTGAAGCAGCCACGAAAGCTCCCGCTGAAAGGCCGCGTCCCCGCGAGCTTTGGTGTATTCCACCGTCAGTTCGTGGAGGGCCGTCATCAGCGTCTCCGGGACAAACATTCCTCCGTACGACCCGAAGTGGCCGTGTTGGTCAGGGAGCGTGGCGAGATCGATCATGGGACGCGGAGCCTAGGCGCGGCCCGAAAGCGCTGCAAAGGATTTTGCTTTGGCGCGCGGCTGGCCTCGCCGCAGATGCAACTACGGAGCCAGCAGCGGGGTGGCCGGCATCTTGATCGCATCCAGATCGGTGATGCGCACCTTGAGCACTTCGACCGATTGCTTCCCGCCGGCGAAGGCGATGAACAGATCCCCCTCGTGCTCGATCACATGCGGATAGTCCACCCAGCGACCGCCCACCAGGCCGACCATTTTCGTGAACACCAGGCCGTCATCGCTGATCGAGAGGACCAGCGGATCGCGCTTTCGTGGCCGGGGATTCGAGACGAGCACGTAACGTCCATCGCTCAAGCGCAGTCCGCTGACCTTGGAGGTCGCATCGGGGAAGTTCGTTTTGACCGGCTTGCTCCAGGTGCGCCCGTCATCAGCGGAGAAGGAGCGATGGAGGAAGCCACTGCCGCGATTGTCGCGGAAGACGGCCATCAGGTTTTGATCCGGCAGAATCCACCAATCCGGTTCCTCGGCCTTCAACTCGGCGCTGGAGCCGAACACCGGACGCGACTCCCATTGATCGAGCGCTTTGGCGCCGCCGAGGAGGAAGTGGACGCCCGACTTGGTGTAGTCATGAGCCCGCCGGGACATCATCCATTCGCCCGTCCGCAGTTTCAGCGGCGGGAAATTGTTGATCGCGTCCTTAAAGACCAGGCCGGCGTCCTGCCAGGACTCGGCGGCGGCGTTCCACCGGAAGACGCGCAGCTCGAGGCTCGGTCCGAAGAATCCCGCCGCCTCATCGAGCGCCGCCAGCGCCAGCAGCTCGCCATCGCGTTTCCAAAAACCGCGCGCGATGTAGCGGAAGCCTTTGTCGGTCCGGGTGCCGTAGTGCGGCGAGTCCGGGCCGGACTGCGGAGGCTCCGGCGTGATGAACTGCGGCTTGCTCCAGTGCAAGCCATCGGTGCTGGTGGCGAATTTCACGCGCTGGCCCACGCGGTCTTCGATGCCAGGGCCATCGCTCCACATCGCCCAGAACTTTCCGTGGTGATGGGCAAGGTAGTTGTGCTGATTTACCCCGCCGCCCTCATTGTCGAGGATCGCCCGTGGGGTGCCCGCGGCGCGGACTTCGCTGACGATCGCGTGCCCGCTGGTCACCCGGGGCAGATTGCCGAAGTCGATCTGGTGCGCATCTGCGGGCACCCAGGCACCGGCCAGCATGAGCGGCGACTCCGGATTGGTCACGGGATGTGGCGTGACGGCTTGCTGTTCCGCCGCAAGAAGCGGAATCAAAGCGGCCGTCAGCAACGCCGAAGCGATGACGCCGGCGACGGCCAGG
>Ga0105047_10008106_pt1 | contig 17595 bp, 14 predicted proteins | sample MAT04_FD_78384 | JGI IMG/M metagenome (GOLD analysis project Ga0105047, IMG submission 78384) | Freshwater microbial communities from Lake Fryxell liftoff mats and glacier meltwater in Antarctica - MAT-04 (megahit assembly) | ecosystem: Environmental > Aquatic > Freshwater > Ice > Liftoff...
CGCCCTGCATTGTTGCTCGAGTCTGCTACAGGTGTGCCGCTACGCACGGTCGTCACCCGCATGGTCGAGCGTGACGGCCGCGAGCTGGCCGTCTGCTTTCACCATCTTGGCGAGGCGGCAGGTGAGATGCCGCTGGATTCAGAACGCTACGAGATCATCACCCCGCTGGCCAGCGAGGTGAGTCCGCTGGCACAGCTTTCGAGCCGTGAGCTTGAGGTGCTGCGGCTGATCGCAATGGGTGACAGTCAGGCCGAGATCGCCCGCAAGATTCATCGCACTGTAAAAACGGTCGAGTGGCACCGGGCAAGTCTTGGCAGAAAACTTGGCGTCAACTCGCGCGTTGAACTGGCGCGCCTCGCGGTGCGCTACGGGGTGGTGCGAGAGGGACATCCATTGCCAAACCCTATCGCGGAGCAGGCGGCAGGTGCTGATGACGGGCCCGCGGCCTAGCGTTTGACACCATGTCCGGCTGGACCATCGCTGCAATCGTGATCGGGTGCCTGGCGATCGACATCATGATCGTCGGGGCCGTGTTTAACGTGCTCCGCCAGCAGTGGAAGAGACTGTGCGATGCTCACCCCCAGAATGTGCTCCTGACGCCGCATGAGATACGTAAGCGGCAGTCCATTCGCCTGGGCATCTGCAACATCGGAGGCGGGCTGGCAATCGTGCGCGATATGGCCTCCGTACACATTCTCCCGTACGGGCTCACGGCCAAGATCATCGGTAAGTCCGGCATGACCATCCCCGCGGCGGAGTTTTCTCCCTCGGGCAGATATGCCGTGGCTCGAGTCAGTGGTTCTGAGTTGAAAGTGCCGGGCTGGGTACTAAGCACAAAGATTGACAGTGCCGGGCCGGTAGGTGGATAGGGGGCGAGATAGCGGGCGGTTTAAGCGGCGGGCTAAGCGGCGGGCTAAGGGACGGGCTAAGCCATGGGCTAGGGGACGGGCTAGGGGGTGGGATAGGGGGCTGGGGTGGTTCTGAGGGATAATTGACTGACCGAAGTGGCGGTTTTGTGGCCAGTTCGCTGGCATTTCGCGCCGGGCGCGTCAATCTTCTAGCACCTCTGCATGGCACACCTACCCCTTAGATCTCAACATCGCTCGCTCCCACAACGTGCCGCTTTCCGCGGCCTAGCACTGTTTTTTATCGGGCTTTTGGTTCGAGATGGCGCGGCTCAGCCGCTGGTCGTCGAGCAACTGACGCTGACGACTGCCGGCGGCACGGCTCGGGGCTATTTTGCAGCCGTCGCGCTGCAAGACCCGGCGGTGGAGTTGGTGGTGACGGCCGCGGCGTCGCCGCCAGCGGGTGGCGATGCGGTGCTGACGACCACCACGAGCTTTCGCTCCGCAACCGGGTCTCGACTGGCGGTGAACGCCAATTACTTCTCGACGATATCCGGAACGGCGGCTGATGCTCTGGGCTTGGTCGTTTCGAACGGCGTGCTCGTCTCTCCGGTGCGAACATTCAACGGCGCGCCGGACCCTGCAATTGTGTTTGATCGTTACCGGCTCGGCACGGTGGGCAACATCGCAGCCGCTGCTGTGGGCGACGCGCGTCACGCGCTGGCGGGCATCGGCCCGAGCACTACCGATGCAATCGCTGGCACGCTGCTGGTGACCGACGGTGTGAATACCGGAGCAACGGCACGGGTGGAGCCGCTGGTGCGCAACCCACGCACCGTGATTGGTGTGGATCGCACCGGCACGACGCTCTATATCTTTGTCATCGACGGTCGGCAGCCCGGCTGGTCGGTCGGCATGACGTTGCCGGAAGTCGCCGACTTTATGATCGCTCGAGGATGCTATCGCGCGATCAATCTCGATGGTGGCGGCTCATCGAGCTTCGTCTACATCAACGATGCGGGCAGCACTGTGCAGAATCGCCCATCGGATGGCTTGTTCCGCGGGGTCTCCACGAATCTTGGCATCAGACTCAATACGGGCGTGAACACGCCCAACCGCCTCACGCGGCCGATTCGTGGCGCATGGCTGAGGCCGCCGACTTCACTTGCCACGCTTGATACCACCGTTGCCCAGCTGGCCGCCGCCGGCATTACCGACTTGTTTCTTGAGACGCTTTACTGGGGGCAGGATACGGGCACCACCGGCGTCTTCCCGGCGCGGTTTGGCACGGCAAGTGACTACTTGGCGGGCGCCATCACCACCTGCGCGCGGCACGGCGTCCGCGTGCACGCATGGTGCGAGACCGGATATCTTGATTTCGGCTTCAACCCGTCGGCGATTCTGGCGGCCAATCCGGGCTGGGTTGTCAAACATCGCGACCCTGCGGTGACGACGACTGGCGACCAAGCCAACCAGCGGTTTGTCAACCTCGGCAATCCGGGCGTGCGCACTGTGCTAAATGACTACTTCGGCGAGCTTGCTGGCAGATACCCGGGGCTCGAGGGCATTCAGGCAGACTATCACTTCTTTCCGCTTGCCGGCACGGGGCTCGCGCCCTGGAGCTTTGACATTTGGGCCCGCAGCGCTTACCAGGCCAGATACGGCGTTGACCCGATTACAGAAGTCGGCCTTACCGGCTCATCACCCAGTGCCCGCTGGCTCACGTGGAACCGCGACAATGTCACTGAAGCGCTGCGGCAGCTGCGCGTTGCGGTGCGAGCTGAGCAGAGCACCATGCCGATGTCGGCCGTGGCCTTTGCCGACTGGTCGGGCACTTTTCACACCAGCAAGATGATCGACCTGCCGAGCTGGTCGCGCCGCACGGAGACAGATCTGTTCTTTGTAATGTCGTATTTCACGGGCACTAACCAGACCGCCATCGACAACATCGCTAACGACATTGTCCGCGGTCAGGCCGCCGCGCCGGGCCGGCGTGTCATCGCCGGGCTGGCCAATTTCACCAGCAGTCCGCGACCAACGGTGACGCAGCAACTCAATGCGGCCAAAGGCAAGAACGTGGAGGATTTTGCCTGGTTTGAGGCGAACACGTTCATCGCCAATCCGACCATGCTCACCATGCTGCGCACCTGGATTGACACCAGCGCCACGCCGCAGCGCGGAGATGTGAATAAGGATGGCTTCATTGATGCGCGCGATCTCGCAGCCATGGTCGCGCTGCTGGCCACGGCCAATCCGCCGGGCACGCCCATCGCCATCACGGTGGGCAACGCGCGGTTTGATGTTGACGCATCAAGCAGCATTACCGCCGCTGACATGACGCGACTGACCACCGAGTTTCGCCGCTACAAGTTCGGTGAGGATGGCATCGTCGATGGACGCGATCTGGCCCGCATCATCGCGTGCTACCCGAGTGGCAATCCATTTACGGCGGCGCCAGCATCGCCACCCCTCGCCAGCGTGCTGCTGCACTTGTGGGATCTGACCGGCGATGGTGTCGTGAACTACGACGACTTACTGATCGCGCACGCCGCGCTGAGCAATCGCTCAAGCATTGCGCCCGATGCTGATGCCAACGCCGATGGTGCGGTGAACATTGAGGATGTCTACACGCAGTATGGGCCGATGCCCGCGGCGGGAAACACCACGCAGCGCAGGCCGCGGGATGTCAACCGTGACGGTGTGATCGATGCGCTTGATGGCGCAGCATTGGGTGATCTGGTGCGCGCTGGCGAGTCGCTCTCGATGAGTCGCTGAGGGCGAAAGCCAGGTCGATCACTCACACCGATTTAGCCGGGCTTGGTCGCGATGACGGCCTTGTTGATGACGACATCCTGCCTCGGCCAGTCCTGCATGCCATTCTTGATCGAGGTCGGCATGCCAGCGATGGCATCGACAATGTCGATCCCGCCGACGATCTTGCCAAAGACGGCGTAGCCGGCACCATCGCGTGGCTGATCGAGAAAATCGTTGTCAGCCACATTGATGAAGAACTGGCATGAGCCGGAATCTGGCTGGTTGCCCAGCCGCGCCATGGCCACGGTGTACTTGCGATTGCTCAGGCCGTTCTTCCACTCATTCTTGATGCCGGCGTTGGCCTTGCGCTGCACACCCTTGGTGTCAAAGCCGCCGCCCTGCACCATGAAGTTGGGAATGACGCGATGGAACACCAAGCCGTCGTAGTGACCGGCGGTGACATAGCTGGCGAAGTTGGCGGTCGAGAGTGGTGCCTTCTCAGCTTCCAGCTCAAGGGTGATCAATCCGGCGGAGGTGTGCAGTTCAATACGCATAAGTCGGTGATCGTGGCAGACTCAGTGGCAAGGTCAAGCCAACGATGCTGCAATATGTCAGTCACGTTTCCGCACGGATTTCTTGCTTGCGGTGCCACTGCCGGATTGAAACCATCTGGCAAGCCCGATGTCGCGCTGATCGTTCGCGTTGATGACCCCGGCGCAGACCCGATTCTGCCTAAGGGAAAGCACGCAGCGGTCTGTGGTTCGGCGATGGTCTTCACCACTAATGTCATCGTTGGTGCGCCAGTGATCATCGGGCGCGCGTTGCGCTCCGCGGTGCTTGCAGGTACGCAGAGCGAAGTCCGCGCAATCATCATCAACGCCGGCAACTCCAACGCCGCCACCGGCCAGGAGGGCGTAGAGCGCGCACGAGCATGCTGCGCGGCAGTCGCCGCCGCGCTCGGGATAGCGGCGCATGAGGTTGCGCCAAGCTCCACGGGCATTATCGGCAGGCCGCTTCCGAGTGAAAAAATCATCGGCAAAGTCCCTGAGTTAGTCGCGGGTTTGGCCAGCGGATACGGCGCTGATCTGGCTGCGGCAGACGCGATTCTGACTACTGACACGGTGCGCAAGATGGCCCGGTACGAAGTCGTCATCGGTAGCATGAAGGTGCGCATCGGCGCGATCGCCAAGGGCTCGGGCATGATTGCGCCGCGGCTGGATAGCGCTGCCGGACCAACACCGGCTGCGGGCACCATGCTTGCCTTCATCACCACCGATGCGCCGATCGGCTCGGCGGCGTTGCAGCACGCACTGGAACTGGCATGCTCGGGCAGCTTTGATCGCATCAATGTCGACGATCACCCGAGCTGCTCCGATACGGTAATGATTCTCTCATCCGGCCTTGCTGGAAGTGTCAGCGGAGGTACCTCAACGAGTGGGTTTCAAACAAAGAATGGACTGCAAGTCGGCACGCCGGAGTTCGCCATTTTCGCTCGCGCGCTCGAAAACGTGTGCGAGGAAGTGGCGCGGCAGGTGATTGTCGATGGCGAGGGTGCCAGCCGCATCTTCCGTATTGAGGTGCGCGGCACTGCGGATGATGGCTCGGCCCGGCGCATGTGCGAGCGAGTGGTGAGCTCGCCGCTGGTCAAGTGTGCCATTCACGGCAAGGACCCGAACTGGGGCCGCATCGTCACCGCGGCAGGCAACGCTGGCGTTTACTTCGCGGCTGAGGAAACCTCGCTGACAATCGCTGCGGAAGGTATTGATGCGGTGGAGGTCTATCGCCGCGGCATGCCGGTGGCCAGTGCCTTGAGCGATGCGGAGTTGCTGGTGCGCTTGCGAGCGGCAATGGCAAGCAGTGAAGTGCGATTGACCTTGACTGTGGGGGCTGGCCCGGGCGCGTGGTGGATGCTCGGCTGCGACCTGAGCAAGGGATACGTGGCGATCAACGCCGAGTACACAACCTGAAGGTTGCATGCTCGGCAACACGCATATACGGCAGAGCGGCTTGGCGGTGCTCTGCGGCGGCAGCTTCCACCGACAAAGAAAGCTCAACTAGCTTGGATTGTGAATCTGCGTGAGGTCTTGATCACTACTATTTTGGAACGTTCACCCTTCACCTCACCTCGTCAAAGCCACGGGTGAACATCGGGGCACTGAGCCCGGCTACCGGTCGTGCACGCATGGCAAATGTTCACCATCACAAGCGAATGGGTAACCAAGCGGGTAGCAGCGGCATGTTGGCCGGTTCACCCGCCGCGACCCTCGCGGATTTGGAGCAGCTTGCCACCGAGGTAGGTGGGGCGTTCGGCACGCTGCATGATGTGATTCGCCAACTTAAGATGGGCATCGGGCGCAATCGTGCGCTGGTGGTGGCCGAGCGGCTGGAGCGCGATCTGGCGATTGCCGGCATTAGTCCGCGCGGCTCGCTGGTGTTTCGCGCCCAGTTCGCTGAGGATGCGGTGCTGTATCAGTTGTTTGCCGGGCAGTTTACCGGGCTGTGTGTAGAGGCGGGTGCGTTTGATGGGCTGACGTACTCGGTCTCCTCGGTCTTTGAATCCATCGGGTGGGACTGTCTGCTCGTCGAAGGCATTCCGGAGAAGGCGGCGTTGTGCGCACAAGCGCGCCCGCACAGCACCACGGTTCATGTGGCGATCGGCTCGCGCGCTGATGCCAGCAAGCCCGGCGCGACGGCCAACTTCACTCTGACTCAGGACAAGTTTGGCGGCATGCTCTCATACGCCACCACGACGGCGCTGCACGCCGAGGCCGCCGCGACACTCGCCAAGCGCACGATCCAAGTGCCACTGCGCACGCTAAGTTCACTGCTGGCCGAGCACTTCCCGGCTCGCATGGTGGACTTCGTCTCGCTGGATATTGAAGGGGGCGAGGCGGCAGCGCTCGATGGGCTGGATCTGGACGTGGTTCGCCCGCGCGTGCTGCTGGTGGAGGACAATCACCCTGATGCGGACACGGGCGTGACGCTGGCGCTGCGCGACAAGGGATATGTACAAGCGGGATGGGTGGAAGTTAACCGCCTGTACATCGCCGAGGAAGAGCAGGTGTTGCGCCAGCGGGCACACATGGCCGGGCTGATAGAGCCGTAAGGGGTGGTCACGGATCGGCGCGTTGCTTTACCCGCCCCACCCGCGCTTGTGCGCTGGCCCGCGCAGCGCCTCATACCCCGTCCACATCTCAAACCAGTAGCTGCGAAACTGTTGATCCTTGAACTTTGCAAAGTGCCGCCCCACGCGCTTCATCACGGTGCGCGAGTTGCCCCGCAGCCCGAGCACCGTCCGCCCATGACGTACGGCCTCGGTGTCAAGGGGCAGTTGTCCATAGCGCCCGAGCAACTGCAAGATGTTACTTGCCGCATACGGCCCAATGCCGGGTAGCTCGATGAGCACCTCACGCAGGTGCGCATCGCTCAGGGTGGCATCCTCAAGTGTGTCCTTCAGCACGTCATCTTTTGCAAACCGCTTGGCAAGCTCAACGATGCGCACATCGCGGTAGCCCACGCCGCAGCTGGCGCGCATGTGCGCGGGGCGTGCCGCGGCGAGCGTGGCGGGCTGGGGAAATGCGCCGCCGATGCCATAGACCTCGCACAGGCGCGTGTTCATGCGCTTGGTGCTGCTCCACGCCACGTTGCAGCTGGTCACCGTCTTGATGATGTCCTCAAAGAGTGTCGGCGAGCGGAGCAGGCGGCCCTGGCCGCGGCGTCTCCAGCGCGGGTCAAGCTTGTGGAAGTGGGCGATGGTCTCGGCGGATTCATCCAGCCGCAGCATGCGGGTAAGCGCCGCACGCAGTTGTGCGCGGGCTAGCCCGCAGATGGGGCGAGCGGGAGTGATGCGCAGGGGCATGCCACGATGAGCCCGCGGCGTGGCGGGGCGGCAGGGCTTGCCAGGCTGGGCGGGGAGGCAGGGCTGAGTGACCTCAGCGCGCACAGCAATGCCGCCAAGGTCGAAGATGCGGCAGAAGGTGCCGGTGTCGCCGGCGACTTGCCCCGGCACCCAGACATTGGGGGCCAGCACGAAGTAGCCGTATGAGCACACATCACGATGCAGCAGATAGTCGGTCGGCGGCGTGATGCGAAAGGATGCCATGGCGTGCTTGCCAGGTGTGAAACCCGATGTGCGGTCAGGCCCGCAGGCGGCGCACGACTGGGAAGAGCGAGCCAGCGAGGTTCTCGCCGAGCCGATCGCCCACGATATCGAAGCGAGTCATGTGCTCAGCGGCCTGGCCAGCAAAGGCGGTGGTGCTTTGCCCAAGTTGTTCGGCAAGCTGGTTGGTGAAGGCGTCGCGCGCAAACCCGTCGATATCGCTTCGCAGCAGCTCGAAATGGAACTGGAAGCCATAGGTGCGCAGGCCAACGCGAAACGCCTGAAAATTGCACGCCGGGCTCGCCATGAGTGCGGTGGCATCGGGCGGGAGCTTCTTAATCTCCTGCGCATGGGCTTGAAACTGCATCGTCTGCCAAGGGATGCCCGCCAGCACCGTATCGGTCTGGCCTGGCACCAGCGTGGTCACTTGGCAGAAGCCAACCTCGGGCTTCTCACTTGGGGCAACTTCGCCGCCGAGGGCGTGCGCAATGATCTGATGGCCCAGGCAAATGCCAACTAAGGGGAGCGCCGCCGCGTGGGCCGCGCGCACCAGTTCAATCTCGGCGGCCATCCATGCGGGGGCTGGATTGTCACCCACGTTCATGGGGCCCCCGAGCACGATCAGGCCGTCAACATCGTCGAGATCGGTCGGCACGCCGCGGGCAACTTTGGGCGAGACACCAGCGCTGCTGGTGGCCAAGTCAACGCGACGCACATCGAGCTTGTGGCCAAGATCGCGAAAGATCGGTGCGAGACGACCGAGATGGTCGGTGGGGGCGTGCTGCAGGACGATAATGGCCATGCCGCAGGTTAGGGATGGCTTGCGGCAGTGTGCTACCGAGTTCAGGGCAGCGGTCAGTACCCGGCACGACGCTTTTGGGCGCGGTGACGCTGGTACTTGACAAAGTCGATGTAAAACCAGATGGCCATGGCAACGACAAACATGACCGAGGTGCCGAGCATTAGCAGGGCCCACCAGTAGCTACTGCCATCCAGACGGGAAAGGCCGCCGCCGGGCACAAAGTTGATGAGCAACATCCCCGGCAAGACGTATGTATCGCTGACGAGTTCACGTTCGAAGCGTTCAGCTCCAACCGCGGGGTCAGCGAAGGTGTACTCAACGTAACGACGGAAGCCGGAGCCAATTTGGCCACGGTGGGGTCGATGGACGACAACATCGGCCTTGGTTGCGGCAACTGTCTGGCCCCACAGCATGTATTGAACTTCAACGAAGCTGAAGATCACCGAGACACACAGCAGGATGAGTGCGGCAAGGGCGAGCAGACCCTTGAGCGTGTCTGATGACGAGGACGACGATGAAGAGGTCGAAATGGAGGAATCGCCAGATAAGCCAAAGCCAAACACGTCCGCACCTCCTGACCGCACGCCTCATCGCTGCCAAAACTTTCGCATCACTTGCCGCCGTCTTGCCGCAGAAGAGATCCCGCTGCTCTGCTAAGCACGCGATGGTTAGCTCACCGCGCCGGGCCGAGCAACTGCTCGGGGTCTTGCAGCATTTCCACCAGATTGGCCAGCATGAGCGCGGCCGATGCGCCATCGACCACGCGATGATCGCACGCCAGCGAGAGCGGCAGCAGTTTTCCCACGGCAATGCCGCCATGGCGAACTACGACGCCATCACGGGCGCGGCCCACGGCGAGAATGCCTACCTCGGGGTAGTTGATGATCGGCGTAGCAAACCGCCCGGCGTGACTCCCAACATTGCTGATGGTAAAGGTGCTGCCAGAGAGTTGTTCGCGGGTGGCGCTGCGGTTACGCGCGGCCTCGGCCACAGCGCTGATCTGGCGGCCAATCTGCAGCACACCAAGCCGGTCGCAATCGCGAATCACCGGTACCATCAGCCCATTTTCGGTATCGGTGGCGATGCCAAGGTGAACGGCCTTATGGCGGATGATCTCTTCAGCGGCATCATCAGTAGTCGAGTTAAGCTCAGTGAATGATGATGACAGTGCGCGGCAGACCGCCGCGGCGACGAAGGGCAGGAAGCTGACCTTCTCCCCTGATGCGCTGGCGAGCTTCTTGCGCAGTGCGTCCAAGGCCGACACATCGGCCTCATCCATCACGGTGAAGTGAACGGTCTGCGTGATCGACTGCTTGAGACGGTTGGCGATGGTGCGGCGCACGCCGCGGAAGGGGATGCGTTGCCCATCGCCGCTGGCGATGGGCATGACAGCGGAGACTGCGCCTGCGGCGGCAAGATCAAGCGAAGGTGCGGAAGCGTGCGCGACGGGCGTGTTTGAGCGCGCTGGGGCCGGGGCAGCGGCTGGCGCTGAAGTAGCGGCAGCTGGCTTTGCAATAGGCCTGCTCGCGGCGGATTTGACATCCTTATCCAGCACGCGGCCGGCCATGCCAGTGCCCGTGATAGCGTCGATATCAACGCCCATCTCCTTGGCCAGGCGGCGCACAGCGGGTGTGGCCAGTGCCTTGCCGTCGGCGCGGGATACGCCGCCGAGCGCGCCGCCCATGGCGCCAACGACGGTTCCGGCATCCTCGTGCGCGGGTGCGGGTGCGGCATTGGCAGGCACATTGGCGGCGATCTGAGCGTTCGTATCATTGGCCGGGCCGGTGCTTACGGGCGCGGGGGTGGAAGGGGCCACTGCGGTGGGTGTTTGTGAGGGCTTGGCGGCGGGAGAAACGGCAGCCGGGGCTTTGTTTTGCCCATTGCCGGGTGTGTTCGCGGTAACGTTGGTGGCGGTTGACCCTGCCGCGGGCACAAAGCTCACCAGGGCGTTGCCGACCTTGAGCACTTCACCCTCGGCTCCGTGCAAGGCGGCAAGGGTGCCAGCGCGAGGGCTGGGCACCTCGACCAAGGCCTTGTCAGTCTCCATATCGGCGAGAATCTGATGCTCTTCGATGACATCGCCGACCTTGACGCGCCACTTGATCAGCTCGGCCTCGTGTACGCCCTCGCCAAGGTCGGGGAGAATGAAATCGTTTGGGTTGCTAGCGGTCTTGGCGTGCGACATGGGGCGAACCAGAAAGGGGCGGAACCTGAACCAAGGGCAGTCAAACGGTTGGGGTGGCATGGTAAGCCCCCAAGCAACAAGGGGTGAACGGGGTGAACAAGCCCGGCCGGGCCCAGCAGGGGGGCTGCTCGATGGGCTCTGGGCGCGGTTTGGGCATGCTTGGGGGAGCGCACGCCAGCGGCCTGAACCAAACCTTGACCGAGTGCTCACGCATTCTGAACCATCGTGCGGATGCGCCTCGCCTTCTATCGACCGCTGGTTTACCGCGCTGTCCTCAGTCGAGCTCTCGACTTGCCCGGTAAGGCGCGGCCACTGTGTTAAAAAGGAGTTTTGATGCGAGCTATTTCGTTCTTGGCATGCTGCGGCCTTGCCGCGGCTTTGACGGCTTCTGCCCTTGGGCAGGATTTCCGCGTCAACCCGTATTTGATGAACCCGACTACTGATGCGATCACGATCAACTGGTTCTCGCCAGTGGCGATCGCCGGTGAACTGACGGTGACAGGACCTGGTCTGGCCTCACCGGTTGTGCTTGCCTCTGCGCCGCAGTTGCAGGCCGCCTTGGCCTACGACCTGCCCGGTGAAGACAGCCCAACGGCAGTCGCAGGCGACCAGCGCGTGCTGCTCAACAACGCACCCGCCAGCAACTTCAAGCACTCACTGCGCGTGACTGGACTTGCGCCCGGTACCACCTATACCTACTCGGTGGTTCAAAATGGCACCACGTTCTCACGCACGTTTAAGACTGCACCTCTAACTGGCAGTTTGCAGCCCATTCGCATGGTGGTGGTCTCAGATTCCGAAACGCTGGTGCTGGGCCGCACGCGTTTTCGTGAGTGGAACGTGGGCGCACAGGCCGAAGGTTCAACCGGTCGGCCGACGGGCACGGGTCGGGGCAGGTCAACATATTTCCTGACCGAGCGCGACGGCTATTTTGAGAACATCAAGGTGATGGATAGCCGCGAGCCAGATCTTGTGGTGATGCCGGGCGACCTGATCGAAGGTACGACCACTGAGCATCAGCGCCGCTGGGATGAGTTCTGGCGGCACAACGCGGGCGAGTTTGATGATCTGCTCAGCAAGAGCCCTCTGGTGGCCGCGATTGGTAACAACTGCATCTTCCTGGGCTCAGCCGGAGGCGTGCAGGGCACCAATCAGCGGATTCAGCGAGCCCGTCAGCAGTGGTCGGCGTACTTTGATTTCCCCGCCAGCGCCGATCCGGCGTTTCAGGATCTGTACCACCGCACAGACTATGGACCGGTGACGATCATTACGCTGTGCTCGGTCAAGGCCGTTGAAGAAGCCAACCACTTGGCGGCCCCGGCCACCGGTATTGCCAGCAGTGATCTTGACCCGGCCCGCGTCAACCGCGATACCAATCGGGCCTGGTTCAACGTGCTTTATCCATTTGGAGATATCCCTGACTTCAATGTTGGCACGCATCAGTGGAACTGGGCCAACGCCCAGCTTGACGATGCGCGGGCCAACAACCGCATCATCTTTGTGCAGTGGCACCATACCCCCTGGTCACGTGGTATTCATGGCAGCAGTGTCACCAGCAACCAGTCTGGCGAGGCCATGCGCATCTACATGCCGCTGATGGAGCAGTACCGGGTTGCCGGCGTCTTCTGCGGGCACAGCGAGGTTGCTGAGCGGTCGTACGTTGATACCGATGGTGATGGCTACGGCATCAATCTTTGGGATGTCGGCTTCGCCGGAGACGGCCTCCGCGGCGTGGAAGATGCGCCCGGGGCAACCACCGCCCCGGTTACCGCTTGGCGTAACACCGAGCCGGGCTTTGTGATGAACCCGCATCACGTCTGGTCGGCTGATCGCAGCGAGCCCGAGCTGTGGCAGAACAATCGCCTGATCTCTGGCGGCAAGCACTACGGACACCTTGAGGTGAACATCACGCCGCACAGCGATGGCACCTACACCATCGATGTGCAGCCGTGGCACATCTTTCCGATCAACTCCGGGGATACTGGCTTTACGGTGACCGGCTTCGAAACACGCAAGTACCGAGACCGCGTGCTGCTGCGTGGCACACCCGGCAACTTGTGGCCCACCACTGAGTCTGGCTGCCTTGCTGACCTCGCTAACGCGAGCGGAAGCATGGGCTCAGATGGCGTGGTGGATGGGAGTGACTTCATGGCCTTCATCAGCGCTTTCGCTGCCGAAGATGTCGCGGCCGACCTGGTTGGTGGTAATGGCAACCCTCCTCGGGATGGCACCGTTGATGGCAATGACTTTACCGCGTTCCTCAACGCGTTCGGTCAAGACTGCTAAACCGTGTGGCGGTTGATTAGACTGGATATCAAACACAATGCCCCGGCCAAATGGTCGGGGCATTGCTGCTTTTGTTTGCTTCGTGCTGCTGGCAAAGCAGCGTCAAGTAAGTTAGAACTTATCGCTCTTGGCGATCTGCCACTCTTCAAGCTCGACTGGTGCCTGACGGCCGAAGATGGTGACGAGCACGCGGACGAGGCCCTTCTCGGGGTTCAGTTCGTCGACGGTACCTTCGTAGCCTTGGAAGGGCCCTTCCTTGATCTGAACATGCTCGCCCTTTTCGAAAACGAGCTTGACGATTGGTTGATCCTCAACCTTGTAGCTGGCCGCCTGCATCTTTTCAATCTCGTAGGCCTTCATCGGCGTAGGGCGGCCCTTGGTGCCGACGAAGTCGCCGACGCCGGAGGTCTCCTTGATGAGAAAGAAAACATCCTGCGGGATGCGGCCATCGTCCTCGAGCTTCATCTCGACGAAGGTGTATCCGGGGTAGAGCTTGGTTTCGGTCACCTTCTGCTTGCCGTTCTTGATCGTCTTGGTCTTCTCGGTCGGCACCAGAATGCGGCCGACGAGGTGCGGCATGTTCTCTATCTGCACCTTGCGCAGCAGTGTGTCGCGCACCTGTGATTCTTTGTTGCTGGCCACGCGGAGCACGAACCAGTTCATGCCCTCGCGGGTGACGATCTCGCCCGGAGCAATATGGCCGTTGCGCAGCGCGGCCTCCTTGACGGTGGCGAGCGCTTCACCAGTAGGCGCCGGGGCCGGCGCGGCAGCCTTCCGGGGCTTTTTGCCGGGGGCGGTGGGAGTACTGGAGGTAGAAGTGGGCGCGGGAGAAGTGGGCGCGGTAGAAGTGGGTGAGGAAGTTGCCGCGGCGGCGGGGGAGGAGGAGGCAGAGAGGTTCTTCACTTCGCTGTGCTCACCGTGGGCCGCTTGATCGGTCTTCGCAGCGCTGCCGGTCTCGGCAACATTCATGGTCTCGGCATCTTCAGTCATGGGAAGTATCCAGCGTTGATCGCAGGGGAATGGTCAATGAAAACGGATAACAAGGCGGGCCTGAACTAGGCGCTTACTTGGGCAGCACGTTGATCAGCTTGAAGAACGCCTCGAAAATGCGGTCATAGGTAAACAGCAGGCCAGTGACGACAACGCAGACGAAGATCACTACGACGGTCGATCCCATGATCTCGCGGCGTGTGCTCCAGTTGACTCGCTTCATCTCAAAGTCGGTGGCGATCAGGAACTCAACAGTCTGCTGACGCACACCCACCAGCCAGTAGCCGATGATGGCGCCGATGATGATGACGATCGAGGCAATGACGCCCGAGAAGAGAGTCGGCTCGATCAGGGGCATCGCCGTGCGCCGCTGAACGCTCACGCGGGTGGGCTCGGCGACCGCCGCGGCGGTGAGCTCTGATGGGCCCACTTGCACAAAGCCAATCTGCGTCGGGTCGTTTTTCTCGGTCATCGCCAAGTCGGTGGCAAGCACCGTCTGACCAGTAATGCTCTTGATGCGGCCGGTGCCGATCTGGCTGGGCGTGAAGCCCTCACCTGGGTTGTTCAGCAGGGTCAGCGTCTCGCCGGGCTTGAGCTCTGGCGGAATCGAGCGAAGATCAAGCGACCAGCCAGCTTTGGGAAGCCGTTCGGCGATGAGAGTGGACTGATTCCAGAGCCATGCGGCGGTGGCGACGGTGATCAGCGCGATCAGGCCGGCGGTCATGACGCGGACCCAATAGCCCTGGCCGGGTTTATAGATACCAAAGGACATAGCGAGTGCTCACAGAAACCCGAAGCATTGCTGGCAGCAGCAAGCGCACGGGGCGCGCGAACTGCCTCTACAAGCAAACTCCGCAAACACGGCGGGAGGGAATCGAACCCGCAACCTGCGGATTTGGAATCCGCTGCTCTGCCAGTTGAGCTACCGCCGTTTCAAATCTTTCAAGTTTCCGAATGGCCAAATGGGAACCTACTCAAGCCAGCACGTGCTTCCCTACGCACCGACACCTGACCATTCGGCCACTTGGCCACTTCGTCCATTTACTTCCGCTTGATTTTGTGCAGCGTGTGTTTGCGCAGGCGGGGCGAGTACTTCTTAAAGCCCGCCTTCACCTTGTCGGGAATACCACCCTTGACTGGAATCTCGGTGCGGTAGTTGAGATCTCCGCATTCCGTGCACTGGAGCCACACGTATTCGCGAGCGGTTGATTTACTTTTAGCCATGAGTCGAACTCCGAACCAAATGCCGCCGGGCAACGCCGCGGCGGGAAACCAGAAAAACCTTCCGAGGGCCTCGGAGGCGAAGCGAGGGTCAACTGGGCCTAAGCCAAGTCGAGAGGCCGAACAGCTCGCCAGATGAAGGCCATGCTCACGACGCGGGAACGCCGGAAAGTGGTCTTCACTGGCTAAAACGGCCCACCGGGGGTAAACCCGATGGGCCGTGAATCTACCAAGTCTAGGCCCAAAGCACTGGTCTGGACGCACCGTTTAGTGACGGTTTGCCATGCCCGATGCCTGCTGCCTCAGCTCAATCAGGCGATGATTTCGGTCACAACGCCGGAGCCCACGGTACGGCCACCTTCACGGATGGCGAAGCGGAGGCCCTTCTCCATGGCAACGGGCTTCTCGCCGAGGTCGATCTCGACCTTGACGTTATCGCCCGGCATGCACATTTCGGCCTCTTTGCCCTCACTGGAGAGGAGCTTCAAGACCTGTCCGGTCACATCGGTCGTGCGGAAGTAGAACTGCGGCTTGTAGCCCTTGAAGAACGGGGTATGGCGGCCACCCTCCTCCTTGCTGAGCACGTACACCTCGGCATTGAACTTGGTGTGCGGCTTGATGGAGTTGGGCTTGCAGATAACCTGGCCGCGCTCGATGTCGTCCTTTTCAACGCCACGCAGGAGCACGCCAACGTTGTCGCCGGCCTGGGCCGAGTCGAGCGTTTTCTGGAACATTTCCACGCCGGTGATGGTCGTGGCCTTGTTGTCCTTGCGAAGACCGACGATCTCGCAGGCATCGCCGACCTTACAGACACCACGGTCAACGCGGCCGGTGGCCACGGTACCGCGGCCCTTGATCGAGAAGACGTCTTCCACGCTCATCAGGAAGGGCTTGTCGATCTCGCGGGTCGGCTCGGGGATGTACGTGTCGATCGCCTCGAAGAGCTTATCGATGGGCTCACAGGCCTTGTCGTCACGCGGGTTCTCAAGCGCCAGCTTGGACTGACCACGAATGATCGGCGTCGTATCGCCCGGGAACTGGTACTTGTTGAGCAAGTCACGAATTTCGGATTCGACCAGCTCGAGGAGATCCGGATCATCGACGAGGTCAACCTTGTTGAGGAAGACGACGATGTGCGGCACACCGACCTGGCGGGCCAGCAGCACGTGCTCGCGCGTCTGCGGCATGGGGCCGTCAGCAGCGGAGACCACGAGGATCGCGCCGTCCATCTGGGCGGCACCGGTGATCATGTTCTTGACGAAGTCGGCGTGGCCTGGGCAGTCGACGTGCGCGTAGTGGCGGTTGGCGGTCTCGTACTCGGTGTGAGATGAGGCGATCGTCACCGTCTTGTTGGCGTCACGGACCGTACCACCCTTGGTGATTTCGGCGTAGGTCTTTGGGGTCTGGCCGTTCTTGACAGCCGATCGGGCCGAAAGGGCGGCGGTAAGCGTTGACTTTCCATGGTCAATGTGACCAATGGTGCCAACGTTAACGTGCGGTTTTGTACGTGCGAATAAGGCCTTTGCCATGTTGAACTCCGATGAACTCCGATGAACTTCTGTCTTAAACCCGATGCATTTGCGAACGAATAACACGCTCGCACCGGCTCTTACACTTGATCATCAACCCGGATGTGCACCAAACGTGCATCTGACCGTGTCATGATCCGCCCGTTGAACCTGCCGTTGCAGGCGGTTCATCAAGCGTGCAATCACCATATTAGACGCCGACCCATCGAGGCGAAACAGCTCGCCTCAATCTGGGTCAAACGTACATGCCGCGGGCCAAATCCCGCACAAAAGCCGCTGATGGGATTTGAACCCATGACCTCAGCCTTACCAAGGATGCGCTCTACCACTGAGCTACAGCGGCGGTCAAAAACAAACTGTCACCGGTGGTCCGGCGATAGGGCGGGATGATACCGAGTTGTCCACAAGGGTCAAGCGGCTAAAGGCCCCATCCAGCGTGCTATCGCATGCATATTCCTTGCATAGCTTAGTTATCCGTCGCTTTCTCGCCACGGCGGCGCTACTTGTCGCTACACACGCGTACTCCACATCGTCATTCCCGACCCTGTTTGTCACCGCTTAAGCCCATGCTCACCTTCGCCACCGTTCGCTCCGTCTTGAGTATCTGGGGATTGCTGGCCGCGGCGTTGCTCGCAGCACCTGCCCCCGCCGCGAGCGCTGCTGCCGCGGGAGATCCACCCGCTGATGCCGCCAAACCTGCGCCAAAGCCGGAGAAATCCGCGTTTTTGGGCCCCGTCACTACGGAGCATTCCATTACGCTCGCAGGCGGCGTAACGCTTGCGTACACCGCCACTGCTGGCTATTTGCCAGTGCTGGACAATGTGACGCCAGACAAACCCGGCACCGCCAAGGCCAACATTTTTTACGTTTCTTATGTGCGCAAG
>Ga0105047_10008108_pt1 | contig 17586 bp, 17 predicted proteins | sample MAT04_FD_78384 | JGI IMG/M metagenome (GOLD analysis project Ga0105047, IMG submission 78384) | Freshwater microbial communities from Lake Fryxell liftoff mats and glacier meltwater in Antarctica - MAT-04 (megahit assembly) | ecosystem: Environmental > Aquatic > Freshwater > Ice > Liftoff...
CGCGCATCTCCTCCACCGCTCGGCCCAGGTCGGGGTCCGTCCGCCGCCACCCCGACAGGGGCACGAGGTCACGTTCCAGCCGTGCCCATGCCCCGCCGAGTGACTCAAGTGCCGGCCTCGTGCGGTTGACGAACTCGGCGCCGTCGACGAGGCGGAGCGTGGCGGCCGAGCCGATGACGAACTCAGCAGCGAGCACCCGCTGGCGCTCGACGCTCGACGCGAAGAGCAAGGTCGCGGGCGTCGGCGCCTTGACCAGACTTCGGCGCACCTGCACCTCCCAGCCGGCCATGGCTTGGTCGAGGCGATCAGGCACAGGGTCTCGGTGCTCACCGTCCAGGATGCCGGGCCACCGGCCGCGGAGGTACGCGCCGGCGAGCTGCTCGATGGGCGCAGTCCGATTCAGCACGTCCCTCGACGCGACGAAGGAGTCTCCGACGCCGATCACACTCCTGGCATCGCGGATTCGCTCGAGGTCCCGGACATAGCGACTGAGCGACCACCGCATGCCGTGCGTAGCGACGCTGACGACGTGCATGAGCCGAGTGCGGGTCGCTTCAGAGTCCAGATGGCCGGCTTCGCTGAGGCGCGCCGTGGGGTGACGCCGAGACGACACCAGTTGAGCCGCCCGACGCAGGTCGGCAGCAACACTGTCGAGGTGCGGGTCCGGGGGCACGTCAGCCGGCGGCCAGCCCATCCGCTGGTTCGTCTTGGCGACACCCAACGTGATCCGGTGAATGCGCTCCATCGCCGGATCCCTCGTGCGATCCGGGACGGCTGCCCACAGCGCGGCGGCCGCATCGACGACCTCGACCCACGACTGCACGCGCTGCTTGGCGACGACGCGGCCCGAGTCCCACAAGGCGTCCCGCACCGTCACGTCTGCGGCGAGGAGCAGTTCACCGACCGTGCGCTCGTCAACCGGCCGGTCCCCAGCCTTGGTCCGGGCGGCGGTCCTGGTCTGGTTCACAACCTGCACTCCCCCACCAGTGCCTCGAGCGCGTCGATCACTTGGCGCGCGCCGAGCGGAAGCTGGTTCACCGAGCAGCGCCGAGCGGCGACCGCGGCCGCGCGGATCAGGTCGGCTGGGGAGCCCTCCGCGTTCAGGCCCAGTGCAGCGTGGGCGACCGGCTCGGCTCCGCCTAGTGCCGCGAGCGCGCAGGTCGCGACCAGCTGGGCGCCGAGCGCGAGGGAGTGGGTGTGCAGATCCGCCTCGGGTCGGCCGATCCCCAGGTCGGCTGCGCGGGTCAGGAGCTCGACCATCTCGAGCCAGGCGGACTCCACGTCGGGTTCCAGGGTGACGTTCATGGTCGGTCCTCTCCGGTTGGCGATGTCACTGATCCAGCCACTCGGGCGCCGTGCTCTGGGGCGCCGGTCCCCTGCCTGTGGACGGCCGTCCTTTGAGTGGGGTGGTGGACGCCGTCGGCGCAGACGGACAGCAGCGCAAGGGCCCTCGACGCGACGATCTGGGCGCCGAGGGCCAGGGACTGCGGGTTGGGCTCGACCGCGCCTCTCGCCTGCGGGCTGTCGGCTGCGGCCGTCAAGATCGCGACGATCTGCATCCACGCGGTCGTCGGGTCGAGGGCGTTCCGCTCGCTCATCGTTCTGCTCCGTTCGTCTGGTTGGTCGCTCCCATGGGGCCACGTCCGGCCGTGCGCGCGGGGGCAACGGGGCCTGGTTGTGGATGACGCCGTCGTGTCGGTGGCTCGGTGGAGAGTTCCTTCACCGGCCGAAGGCCGGCCGACGGCGCCTGGGTGGTCAGCTGGAGTCGACTGGCACCGTCTCGCACTAGTGCGAATGGAGATAGGGATGATGCCGGTGTGGGTGGTGAAGGCCCTGGCGGTTGGTCCCGGGGTGGCGGTCAGCGTCGTGGTAGCCACACTCACGCTCGCGGCCGCACCGACGCCGGCGGCGGCTGGAGCGGCACTGGTGCTAGTCGGAGTCATCGCGGCGGCCGCCCTCGGCGCAACTGTAAGGGCCCGCGGCCGCAGTCCTGCTGGGCGCCCGCCGGCTGCGGCCGTCCGAGCGCGACGAGCTGGCGGCGGTGCTGACCCAGTTGTGCAGGGTCGAACTGGGACCGCCGCTGGTGGAGGTCCGCGTGAAGCGGTCCCGGGCGATCGGAGCCCTCGGCGCCGGTCGGCGCACCGTCGTCGTCTCGACGGGACTGATCCAGGCCGTCGTCCTCGGTGATCTCCCGAGCCGTCAGGCGGCTGCGGTGGTCGCGCACTCTGCCGTCCTGGTCCGCGAGGGGCTGACACGCGCGGATCTGCTCATCGGATGCGTGTCGGCGCCGTGGCGCGTGATGCGCGCAGCCGTCCGTGGCACCTGCGCCTGGGGGCGGCGGCTGCCCTTGGCTCAGGCCGCGTGGCGGCTGCGAGTCGTCGTCGTGACTGTGGCCGTCGCGCAGGCGGTCCAAGCCGGGCAGGTCGGGTTCGGGGTGGCGATCGCCGCGATCGGCGCGCTCAGCTACGCGCTGCCGAGGTGGGAGCGCAGGTGGCACGACCTGCTCGTCCGGACCGGCGACAAGGGCGTGGCGCGTGCGGGCCTCGGTGACGGCCTCGTCGCCTTCCTGCGTGCATGCCCGAGAACCGACGCCACGAGGGCACGCCTTCGAGCACTGGTCGCGACCGACAGGCAGCGACCAGCGCTGGGACTGGTGACAAGTTGACGATGGTCGGGGCAACCGGTTGAGCAGTCGACCAGGACCGCGACGACGATCAGCGTGGCACGCCGATCGCAACGGCCGGGTTGCTTGCCGGCCGACGACCCTGCTGCTCGGCCCGCAGCCGCTGCGCCACCCGCTCGGCCGTGACCAAGGGGCCCCGCCGTTGGTCGGCCGCGAGCTCGGCGGCCAACCGCCCGGCGGCCTGCGTGCTCGACCGCGCCTGCCCAATGCTGCTCAGGTCCGCCGACAAGCCGCGGCCCTGCTCGTATGGCACGGCAAGGTCCCGCGACATCGCGGCCAGGGTCCACGCGGCCTGCCCGCTCAGTTCGTCCACCATCGCGCACAGCCGCCCCAGCAGGCGCAGGTCCTCCCCCACCCGGCCGACGGACCCGGGCGCGACGTCGTCGGCGACGTCACCGATCGTTTGCTGCGCCGCGCGCAAGTAGGTCCGCGCCCGCTCCAGACCGACCGACGCCCGCCGCGCCTGCTGCGACGCCGAGAACCGGTCAGGCGCCTCGTCGCCAGCCGCAGACGGCGTGCTCAGCGTCGGGTCGACCCTCTCGAGATAACGCCTGGCCTGGTCGAGGTAGGCGTCCGCAGCGACCAGTCCGTCCTCAGCGAGCATCGGTCCTCCCCGGCCTTCGCCCAAGACGCCCCTCAACGCCCGCTTTCCGAAGGCGGCGACGACCCGGGAGGTGGTCACGCCCTGGCTCCGTCCCCGCCGAGTGAGGATGACGTTGTAGGCCGCGCTGGTCGGGAGGTGATCGCGAAGCTCAGCGGCCAGTGCGTCAGCCTCTTGGATTTCCGCGCTCTCCTCGGGCGTCAGCACACTGCGCACGAAGCGCCGGCAACTGACCTCCACCGGCGGAGCTTCGCAGTGCGTCACCGACTAGCTAGTCGACGTGCGCCCCCTGCCAGTGACGCACCGCAGGCGCCGGTTCGGCCTCGCCCGTGCCGATGCCCGCCGGCACGGCCGGTTGACGGTCATGCCGACGTCCGATGAGGTGTCGCCGGTTTCCGGACATGCCGATGAGCGAGTGGCACGCAGGGCGGGAGGGGGTTGTCGTCACGACGTGCCAGCTTGCCGGTGGGATGCTCAGAGGCGGCGGGCCGGAGGCAGTGGCGCCGCTGTGTCACGCGGGCGTGATGCTCAGCAGGTCGCCTGGCTGGCATTCGAGCGCGTCGGCGATCGCGGTGAGGGTCGAGAACCGGATAGCTTTGGCGCGGTCGTTCTTCAGCACGCTCAGGTTCACCACCGTGATGCCGGTCATGGCGGCGAGCTGGACCAGGGTCATGCTGCGCTCGTCGAGGAGCCGCCCGAGATGGCAGGTCACCCGATGGGGTGTGGCATCGCCGGCGCTCATACGAGCCCGTCGGTCTCCGCCGCGAGGCGTTCGCCGCGTCGGCTCGCCAAGGCGAGCCCGGTGAGCAGGAGCACGATCAGCAGCGGCCACCACGTGGTCTGGAAGTGAGGGGCGAGCCAGAGTTCTGGGACCTTCGGGCCCGCGTACAGGTGCCGCGCCAGGACGCGGGATGCTGCATGGAAGGGCAGCAGGGTCGCGAGCAGCCATGCGGTGAGGGTGATCGCTGCGGCGAGCCCGACCCGCCGCGCCGTGCCTGGCGTGAACGGCTGGGCGGCGGCGTAGGACCGGACCACCGGGATCAGGACCAGGATGATCAGGCCACCACCCACCAACAACGCCCAAAAGGGCGCGTCGGCCTCGACCGAGGTCAGCGGGTCGGCCTGGAAGAGCTCGGTGACGAGGCCGCCGGTGCGGTAGACGGGGAAGGGTGTGCCGCCGACCCACTGCGACGGGAACAGGCCATGCCCGGACGGGATGTTGCCGTCGTCAAAGCCCTGGACCTCCGGGATGAGGCCCGACTCAGTCCAGGTGGTCAGCCCGCCCATGCGGAGCGCGACGGTCTGGACCCGGTCCACGCCCAGCGCCGCCTGGGCGGCGTAGACCAGACCGAGGACGAGTGCCGCGACGCCGATGAGGGTCATGACGGCGACCAGGACCGCCGCGCGGATCGTCTGTCGTGGTGCAGTGTCGGGTTGTGCGGCGGACGTGGTCGCGCCTGCTCCTCTGTCGGTCATGTCACACCCATCGACAGTCGATGGGTCTGACTTGAGGAGTCGGACCAGGGCAGAACCGCGAACGCTCACTCGCTTCGGCCGCTGAGTGCGTGCGGACGAGTCTGTTCGGTTCAGTTGGGCGGCTCGGCGAACCAGCCGGCCTCTGGGCGCGGCGGCGGTGGTGGTTGTGGGGGTTCTGGCGCCGACTGTGGTGGCCACAGGGGCTGACTGCGGGAGGCCGCGGCGCGGATCGCGGCACCGTCGAGGAGCGTGCGGGACTCGTTCATGCCGAAGCTCGGCCAGGTGAGGATCCGGATCACCGGTCCCTCAGGTGGCAGGGGTGCGACCCACAAGGTCTGGTCGACGCTCTGCTCGCTGCCGCCTCCGCCCTGTTCGGCCAGCACCAGCTGCTCGCTGTCTGCGACGCCTCCCGGGCCTTGGATCCGCCTGTCCTGCAGGGTGGATGCCCGCCGGCCATCGGCGAACTCGATGCCGAGCAGCAGGCGGTCCGCCAACGGGATCTCGAGACCGGGTTGCAGGTGGGGGCTCAGGAGCATGAAGAGCCCCCCACGGGCGAGCTCGGGTCGTGGCTGGCGCACGCGGACGGCGAGGGTGAACCGGAAGCCCGTCGAGAACGCCTCGATCTGGGTGATCCCGACGGCCGCGTCGTCGGTGCTGTCGAGCAGGATGGTCGTGCCGACACCGGCCGGGAACTCGTTCTCCGGCGGCGACATCAGCCGCTGCCACTGCTCGAGCTGCTCGCGCGTCGGCGGATCCTCAGCCGAATCTGCCAAAGAGCTGGTCCACATCGCGCGATCCTCCCGCGCAGGTGAGCTCGGGCGCCAGGGCGAATCGGCGGGTCGGTCGCGCGTCCCGGGCGACCGACACAGAGTGCGCGACGCACGTCCGCACATGCCACTGAGCAGCGTGGCGGCAAACCGTTGCACGGCGCCTGTCGGCGCGTGACCGCCCGGCAGTCGCCATCCGGCATGCCGGGAAAGCGTTCCGCCTCGGTCGGAGGGGCCTTCGGCTCACTGGCTTCGCCTGGAGAGGGTCGTGCTGTCCACGACGGGCGTACGTCCGCTCGGTTCATGAGGCGAGCCGCCGGACCATGGGCAGGCGGGAGCGCGTGGTCATCCAACCGAGCGCCATGGCGGCGAGCGGTACGGCGATGAGCGTGGCGGCGAACGTCCACCACGGCATCACCACCTGCCAGCTGAAGTCCAGTGTGTTCGACGCGTTCAGGGTGACCAGGGCCCAGCCGAGCGCGAGTCCGGTGATCGCGCCGAGCCAGCCGCCCAGGGTCGCGATCACGCCCGCCTGACCGGCGGCGAACCGGCGCCGGATCCGGGGCGGTGCGCCGACCGCTGACAGCGTTGCGAGGTCGGGGACGGAATCGGCCGCGGCGAGGGCGACCGCGATCCCGGTGGTGACGATCCCGGCCACGACGGCCGCCACCACTAGGAGGAGCAAAGTGAAACCGGACCGTGCGGACACGTCGCCCTGCTCGATGACGACCGTGGCGTCCGGGCCGACCGCATCACTCGCAGCCGTAAGCTGCGCCGAGGTCGGCATGTTCGAGGTCGGTGCGACGAGCCCGGCGACCTGGCTGGTCATCCCGAGCGGCTCCAGCGCGGACGGCGGCACGACCAACCAGTAGAGGAGTCCCGATACCGCGGTGGCCGTGGCGGGGAGGTCGGCGCTAGCCAGCGTTGATCCGTCGGCCGGATCGTTGTCGGTGAGAACCAGATGTGCGTGCCGTCTGGCCACAGCGCCGTCGAAGAGGCGACGACCACCCGCCCTGCCGCGAGCGCTGTGGCCGCAGCGTCGGAACCAGGGAGCCCGAGCGCCTGCATCACCGTGCCGTCATCGACGAGCACACTCGAGTCCGTCCCGTTAGCCGTCCACGCGCGCCCGTTCGAGATTGATTGCTGGCCACAGCGGGGGTCGGACGCCGAGGCGCGCGCCTCGGCGAGGGTCGGGGTGCGCCCGGCTGCCCAGAGCGGGCACCCCTGATCCGGTGCCATCGAAGCTTGGAGGCTGATGCCGCCGCTGGTCGACGATGTGGCCGGCACGGCGAGGTGGACCACCTGAACGTCGGTCACAGGCAGGGTCTCCCGAAGCGCACGGGTGACGTCCGCGATCACCGGGTCGTCCTCGGTTGGCGCCACGGGGAACGAGACCATCACCGTGCCCAGTTCCGCCTGCGGCGCGTAGATGGCTGCGTCGCGCGCCTGGCTGGAGGAGAGGTAGACCCCCGCCGGCCATCGCGCCGGCAGTCGCCGCCAGCACCGCGGCGACCGCCGGCGCGGTGCGCGAACGGTGCCTGGCTGCGTCGCGCAGCGCCAGTCGGGCACCGAGCCCGAACCGTGGCGCGAGCCGGGATACGAGGCTGACCAGAGCACCCGACGCCGCGATCACCCCGAGCTCAAGGAGCACCACCCCAGCCATCACGACGGGCGACCTACCGACGCTCGCGCCAACGGCAGTCAGCACGCCACCGACCACCATGGCCGACAGGCCGAGCACAGGGAGCCGCCGGCTCGGCGCCGCGTCCGCGCGGCGACCACCGAGCGCCGCGACCACGTCGACCCGAGCGGCGCGGCGCGCGGGCAACCAGGCGGCCGCCGTGGTGACGAGCACGCCGAACGCCGCGAACGCGAACAGCAGCCAGCCCTGGACCCGAAGGTCCGGCATGGCGAAGGGTGCACGCAGCTGGATCACCGCGCGGACCACCGCGGCGATCGCCACTCCCGCCGCGACACCGGCCGTCGAGGCGACCAGCCCGGTGAGCATGCCCACCAGGAGCACGGACGCGCGCAGGGTGCGGCGGTCGGCACCGACGGCGGCGAGTACCGCGACCTGACGCTGCGAGCGCCTAGCGGCGACCGCGAATGCCGGGCCGATGAGGAGCACGGACTCGAGCACCACGAGGACGCCGACCAGGCCGCTCATCGCGTACGCCTTCAGGTCCACGCTGGTGGGAAAAGCGTCGTAGTAGGCCATGGTCGACCGCGGGGGCGGGTCGCTGACGACCGCGCGGCTGATCACGGCGGACCCGATCATGTTGATCGCTAGCACGTCGTCCCAGGTGACCGGCGCGGGGCCAAGGACGTACCACTGGACGCGCGGCCCCTCGCTACTCGGGCCGAAGCTCGGCGCCGGGAAGGCCAGATCCGGGGCCTTCAGCGAGGACGGCGCGACGACGATCTGCGGGGACTGCGCGGTCGGTGCGAGCCGGCCGGTGAGCCTCAGCGCGCGGCTCACGCCGCCGTTCGACTCGACGGTGACCTCGTCTCCGAGTCCGATGGCGAGCTGCTGCGCCCAGGAGGCGGTCATGGCGACCTCGTCGTCGGCCGTGGGCAGCCTGCCGTCGAGCACGGGGAACAGTCCGGGCACGGCCTGGTCGGGCAGCGACGTGATGGGCGTGGACGGCGGTGTCCACCGGGTCGCTGAGGTCATGGTGGCCTGCACGGTGACGGTGCTGGTGAGAGTGTCACCGGCAGGCAGCGCCGCTTCGATGGCCGACTGGACCGATGCGAGGGTTCTGGTCGGATCGCTCTCATCCGACCCCATCGAGGCCGTGCCCAGCACGTCCTGTCTGAGCCCGGGGGCGCTCGGCCGGTCGATCCTCGCCTGAGCCTCATCACCGAGCGCCCACCGCATCTGCGTGACCGCCGTCGGACTGCTCGACAGGATGAGCACGGAGCCGGCGGAACCGAGCAACACGGGCAGGCCAACAAGAACCGTGACCAGCGCCGTCCGACCGCGATGCCGACCCGCGTCCCGGCGCGCGATCCGGGCAGCGACCCGCCAGCGGGCCGAGGCACGCGCGGCGGGGCCCCGCCTTACGGGGCGTCCAGGCCGTCGATAGGACGCTGCGGGCCGGTGAGGGGGCCCGCCGGGCCCGCGACGCTTCCGGCCAGCAGCGACTCGGGGCCCGGTAGCGCGCCAGTGGTGTCCACCACCACGCCGTCGCGCAGGAAGACCGTGCGGTCCGCCCAGGTCGCGAACCGGGCCTCATGGGTGACCAGCAGACCGCCTGCCCCGGCATCGACCCGGGCGCGCAGCACGCGCATCACGTCCTCGCCCGCCACGGAGTCCGGTGCCCCGGTCGGCTCGTCGGCGAGCACCAGCCTGCGCGGGCCCACCAGCGCGCGGGCGATGGCGACCCGCTGCTGCTGGCCGCCGGACAGCTCATCCGGGAACCGGTCGGCGAGGTCGTCGATCGCGACCTCTGCCATCGCTGCGAGCGCCTCGATCCGGGCCGCGCGGGTAGTGAGCCCGTCGAGCTCGCGAGGAAGGGAGACGTTCTCCGCCGCGGTGAGTGCCGGGATGAGGTTGAAGTCCTGGAACACGTAGCCGACGCTGCGCCGCCGTAGCCGTGCCCGGCCGCGCAGGTCCAGGCCACCCAGGTCGGATCCGGCCAGGGTCACCGTGCCGACGGTCGGGGTGTCCAGCCCGCCGGCGAGGTTGAGCAGTGTCGACTTGCCCGAGCCCGAGGGGCCCATCACCGCGACGAGCTCGCCGAGCCGCACGTCGAGCTCGATGCCCCGCAGGGCGTGCACTGCCGTCGCTCCGTCGCCGTGCGTGCGGTGCACACCACGCATCGTGAGCAGCACCGGTCCCAGGGTTCCCGTCATCGCACACCTCAAGAATCGCGCTCGCCGCGAGCACCGTGCTGTGCCGGGTGGGCAGCGTTCGTTTCGCTCTCCCGCACGACGTCGGCCCCCTGCACCGACGTCGTGCGGGAAAGGCTCGCGCGTGCCACCCGTGCCTCGACATGGTCCAGCCAGCGCACCTCCGCCTCGGCAGCGAAGACCAGATGGTCCAGGACCAGGGACCACGCGAGATCGTCCTGCCCGGGGCCCAACGGCGGACCATCTCCGCCGCCCGCCGCCCTTCGGGGAGTCGTGTCAGGGCGCCCTGCAGCCTTCAGGCGGGTGTAGTCGTGCAGCGCGCGCATCGTCTCGGTGCGCTGCGCCTGCACGACGGCCCGGACATCGATTCCGTGCGACGTGACGGCAAGGGCGAGCTTGATAGCAAGTTCGTCGCGAGCCGGTGCCCCTCGCTCGACCGGTCGGGACCACCACGCGGCGACCTCGTCACGGCCCAGATCGGTCAGCGAGAAGCGCTCCAGCTCGGTCGTGCCCTCGTGCGGGGCCCGCTCCACGAGGGTGTCCCGCTCAAGGCGCTGCAGCGTGGTGAACACCTGACCGATGTTCACCGGCCAGGCGCCTCCGGTGCGACTCTCGAACTCGGCCTTGAGCTGCGATACGTGCATCGCCTGCTCGGCGAGCAGCACCAGGATCCCCTGACGCACCGACATTCCTGCCCCCTGGTTACTCAGTAATCGGCCCCGGCCGATGCCTAGATTACTCAGTAAGCGAGGATAGTCAAGCACCTCACCACTGAGCGGGGCACGCCGGCCCCGGGCGCCCGGAGAACGCCCGGACATGCCGCGCTGAGGGCGGCTACGCTCGCCCGGACATGCCGCGGACCGGTCGCGGTGGAGCCTGCACCCGCCGATACCGGCGGCAGGCAGCCACGAACACCCCGCTGCCCGGCTAACTGTGAAGAGCCCCGTAAGGTCGCCGGGGCCGAGCGAAGCGCTCAGCGCGTCGCTGCGATCCAAATGCACAGGATGGTGAGGGCGGCAGTGACGCCACCCGCACCCCATCGCTCTGCTGGGTGCCGCCCGGCGAAGTTCCCTACGGTATTGAGCGCGAACAGCCCAGCGAGGACCCAAACTCCGACGCCAAGAAGGTTCTCTGACAGCCGTGCCGAACTGATGACCGCGCCAGCTGCAAGGACCAACCAGAGGGCCCCGTGAGAATGACCGCCGTGCCGGCGCTCGCGACCCGATACTTGAGTGGCAGCCGACCGTCATCCTGCGCCGCTCGACCCCCGTAAGCGGCTGCTCCCCACGGTGCTCCAGCTGCCAGCGCGAGCTGGAAGATCACGATGACGCCGAGCAACGATGCAGCGACGACGCCAACCGGCAGCGTCGATGGTGTGGTCATGTCTCCTCCAGGGTGGTGAGCTGGACCGTTCGGTGTTCGCCGGCGGCCACGTGCGTGGGGTGCGAGTCGGTGTCGTCGTCCACGCTGCCTGCTGAGTCGAGGGGCTCCACGGAGATCAGGATGACGCCGAGGTCGCGGATCTTGCTGAGTAGCCCGTGGAGCTCCGACTGGTCGGCGACGGCCCCGGTCAGGCTGGTGGTCCCGTCGTCGTCGTGGGTCAGCTTGAGGTGGCCGAACCAGGGTGACCAGTGCTGGTCGAGGTGCCCGGCGACCTGAAGCCGGTAGCCGGCGGGCTCCGGTCGATGGGCAGGCCGGGTCATGAGGGCCCGACTTTCGCGGTTGCCATCGGGGCCCGGCGCCTGCTGGTTCGGCGGATGACGAACTCGGCGACGGCGAGGTTGAGGATCCAGCCCGCGCCCAGGCCCAGGTCGGTGGTGAGTGCGTTGGTGCCGAAGATCGCATGGCCGATGCCGAGGGTGAACGTCTGGGTGCCGGCGCCGAGGGCGAGCGCGTAGGCGCGGGTCATCCACGCCTGGTGGCGGGCGACGTCACCCCCGCGGATCGCCGCGAAGCCGAGGACGATGCTGGCGGCCATCCCCGAGCCGAACGCGACCCGGAACACCAAGGCCAGCGCGCCCGTGCCGGGCTGGCGGGCGTAGAACAGCGTCATCCACAGCGCCGAGAGGGCCACCGCCAGGCCGAGCACCACCAGGATTCGTCCGGCCAGGCCGTGCCAGCCGGGATGACGGCGCCGAAGCCCGCCGGAGAACTGGAAGGCACCGAGGACGGCGTAGACGACGGCGCTGACGATGTGCACGAACACGGGCCCGGGCGAGGCCGTCATGCGCGGGTTCGCCGGGAGCAGGAGCGGGCCACCGGACAGTTCGACCAGGCGCAGCGACCCGGCGATGGCGGGGACCAGCACGAGGGCGACCAGCGCGTAGGGCACCCACCCGGCCGACCGAGCCGACCGGGTGGGGCGAGCCGTCGCGTGGACGGTCACTTGGCGTCGACCGGGTCGAGCAGCACGCTCATTGCGGCGGGCAGGGATCGAGCGGCCGGGGTGCGCTGCTCGCGCCACAGCGAGTAGCCGAGCCCGACCAGGGCGACGCCGGTGGGGATGGCGAACAGCCTGAAGTTGACCTGCGGCAGCAGGGGGATCGCGAGGGTCGCGACGGAGCCGATGGCGAGAAGCGCGGCAGCCCACCGGGCAAGGACTCGGGCACGGAAGAGCGCGATGCCGAACAGGAGACCACCTGCCAGGTAGAGCACGCCGTCGAGGTTGATGAGGGGCCCCATCAGGCCGATGTCGCCGACCGCGTGGCCGCCGGGAACGGCCACGGCGAGAATGTCGGTGACGTAGTCCGGTGAGCTGTGGGCGATCGCGGGGAGGACGAAAGCCCCGGCGATCTCGATGCTCACCATGAAGACAAAGCCGAGGGCGAGCACGACGTAACCGATCAGGCCGAGCACCCCGGTGCGCTTCACCTGGCGCAGGTACATGCCGGTGATGCCGGCGAGCGACAGGGTGGCGAAGACCACCTTCATGCTCTGGCGCACCTTCCACTCGGCCGTGGCGATGAAGTCGAGGTCGAGGTGCGGGTGGTTGATCTGGACGCCGATGTACAGCAACCCCCCGGCGACGGCGGCGACCCCGGCCGCGCGGGTGAGGGTGGTGGTCGTGATGGTCATGTCCGGCTCCCTGGTCGAAGTCCGTGGCGGGCGCCGCGGGATGACACGACGGTAGGAACCAGCGTGGCGACCCGGCATCCCCACATGATGTGACCGACATGGTGAGACGTGCGTCGTGAGACCGACCGCCGGACCCGTTACAGCAGTCCGCGTTCGCGTGCGCGGGAGACCGCGCCCCGGCGGCTGGTGACCTCGAGCTTGGTGAAGATGCGCTTGGTGTGGCTGCGCAGCGTGTTGAGCGTGACGAACAGCTCGCGGGCGATCTGTGGCCCGGTCAGCTCGCTGTCGAGGAGTCGCAGCACCTGCAGCTCTCGCTCGCTCAACGGCTCAGCAGTCGACTGCGCAGAGTGCCGATCCGCAACCGTCGCGTCGACGTCGAGGGCGACATCGAAGCCGAGAAGGCGACGCGCGTGGTCACCAACGACGCCCTGAAGGTCGGCTGCACGCAGCAGTTTACGCATGGGTGTGCCCTCGTCCAGGAAGAGGCGCACGTAGGCCTCGGGCTCGGGCGCCTGGGCCCAGGATCGGCGCAGGGTCTCGAGCGCCTGTGGCCGATGTCCCTGCGCGTCCTGCGCCAGAGCCGACAGCATCCCGATCTCGACGACGCTTCCGGCCCTCCCCGAGGCGTCGGCAGCGTCGTGCAGCCGAGCCAAGAGCTGCCGAGCTTGGCCGAGGGCGTCCGGGTCGGAGTGTGCCCGATGCCGTGCGATGAGCAGACGCACGAGGGTCAGGTGGTCGAACTCGCGCAGGTACGCGGCCTCGTCCGTGGCGGACACGCCGCGTTCGTGGACCCATTCAGTGGCCTTGGCCAAGTCGCCGTGACCGATCCAGATGCGGGCCTTGAGCGCCGCGATGGGACGCACGTCCGGGAAGAATCCCGGCCGGTAGAGCTGCTCCGCCGTCTCCAGGAGGGAGATCGCTTCCTGCGGGTCTCCCTCGGAGTCGACGAGCCGTCCCATCGCCACGTACCACCGGAATCGGCTCTCGGTCATCGCCGCACCTTCACCAAGCGCGGCAGCCTGCTCGAGGCCCGCCCTAGCGGCCCCGAGGTCCCCGACCTCGTAGTCCAGCTCGCTGAGCCCCACGTAGAGGTCCGGTGTCGCCCGCAGGACGGGCCCGTCGTGCGCCTCGCTGACCTGCAGCGCACGGAGGTAGAGCCGCCGTGCCGTGCTCGGGTGGCCGGCCGCGAGCCACATGTCGGCCAGCACCAAGGAGCTGCTCAGCTCGTCGACAAGGTTGCCGCCCGCGTGCAGGCTCGCCACGGCCTGCGCGAACGTTTCCAGCGCGCTCGACACATCGCCCCGTGCCCACGCGGCAAGACCGAGGAACCCCGCCGCCCCGCCTCGCGCGAGGTGGTCGCCGGGGCCGGCAAGCGCGAGCGCTTGGCGCGCATGTTCCGTCGTCCCGGCCACGTCGCCCCGTGCCTGCGCGAGCGACGCGCGGTAGACCGCGATAGTCGCCGGCAACGTGCGGAGCTCCTCGGTCTGCGCCCACGGCGGAGCTGTGCCCTCGGGTACGCCGCCCAACGCGCGGTCCGCGTCGTCGAGCCGCCCCTCGAACCCGTCGAGATCGCCGGAGATCATGAGCATGTAGCCGTAGAAGACGCTGAGCACGGGGCTGGCCCGCACGACGTCGTCGGGCAGGATCCTCAGCCAGCCGAGCAACATCGCCTCCCGCCGGTGACGACGCACGGCAGGCACGGCGAGCTCCATGAGGGACACCGTGCGGTCGAAATCACGCGCGGCAAGCGCGTGCCGGATCGCCTCCTCGGCGAAGTCGTGCGCCTCGTACCAGCGGCTCGCGCGCTCGTGCAGCAGCGGAACCAAGTCCGGCTGCTCGGCGAGCATGCGCGCCCTCAGTACATCGGCGAAGAGGTGGTGGTACCGGAACCACTCCCTCTGGTCGTCCAGGGCGACGAGGAACAGATTGGCCCGCTCGAGCTTCGTGAGCATGTCGCGGCCGTCGCCGCGGCCGACGACGGCGTCGCACAGCGGGCCGCTGAGCCGGTCGAGGATCGATGAGTGGAGCAAGAACTCGCGTACCGGCTCGGCCTGGTGCGCCAGCACCTCCTCAACGAGAAAGTCAACGAGATAGCGGTCGGTCCCGGCAAACTGGGCGATAAAGCGGCTCACGTCGTCACGCCCCTGGATCGAGAGTGCAGCGAGCTGCAGCGCCGCGATCCATCCCTCGGTGCGCTGCTCGAGGGCCTCGACGTCCCCGGCGGTGAGGCTTAGTCCGGTGACTTGGGTGAGGTACTCGGCCGCCTCGTCGAACGTGAACCGCAGGTCGGCGACTCGGATCTCGACCAGCTCTCCACGCACGCGCCATCGGGCAAGGGGGAGGTCTGGGTCGGCGCGGGTGCTGAGCAGGATGTGGACATGGGGTGGGAGGTGCGTGAGCAGGAAGATCATCCCCTCGCTAACCTCGCGGTTGTCCACCTGGTGGTAGTCGTCAAGGACCAACCACACGTCGCACGGTGCTGCGGCCAGCTCGTTGAGCAGCGTGGTGAGTACGAGCTCGGTCGGCATGGGGGAGGAGATGAGCTCAAGTGCGCGCGGGCCAACCTCGGGCACGGTCGCCTGCAACGCGGTCACGACGTATGTCCAGAAAGTCGCGGGCTCCTGGTCGGAGGCGTCGAGCGAGAGCCACGCCACGCAACGGTCCCCTCCGTCAGGCTCGTTGAACCAGTCGACCAGGAGCGTGGTCTTGCCGAACCCGGCCGGCGCGGACACCAGCGTCAACCGGGAGCCGGCGCCGCGACGCAGGTGGTCGAGAAGTCGTGGGCGTGCCACGAGGCCGCGCCGCAACCTCGGGACGTACAGCTTCGTCGCAATCAGCGGACCTGCCACGCAATCCCCTTTCCCAGGTGCACAGAACGCGTCCGAGGTGCAGGCCACCGCCAACGCTACCGACCGGCAATGCCGTCGGGTGAGCCTGAATGCCTGGTTCAGTGGTCGTCAGCTTCGTACTGGCGGAGCTCGCCGCGCACTTGAATCTGCTCGCCTTCGAGCTAACAGGCTGAGGAGCTCCACGGGCTGCTCGCCGGTGCGGCCGATCCAGTGGGGCAGCCGGGTGTCGAATCACCGACCTCGCCCGGCCGAGGACTAGGTCGCGATCGGCGAGCCCGAGGCGCAGGTGAGAGACCGTGTGGCGCCACTCCGGACGGCGGGTGGCGGTGGCCGACGCCGGTGAGCCTCGCGGTTCGTGACTGGCGCCGTGATCTGGATTGAGCCGGACTTCCGTGTCGACCTACCTGCGGGCGCTCGGCGCATCCCTCCGTGGAGGATGTTCAACCGGTGCTCGACTTCATCGACAGCCAAAAGTAGGCGTCAAGGGGTCGCGTCAGTCGGTGGCTTCGGTGTGTGACTTCGCACGGACGTGTGTTCGTTCGCCCTGGCGTCCGAAGAGGCTCAGGACCTCGGCTGGTCGGCCCCCGCTGCTGCCAAACCAGTGGGGTACGCGCGTGTCGAACTCTGCGACCTCACCTGGGATCGAGGCGCCCGGACATGCCGCACTGAGGGCGCGGGCGGCCGACCATGCCGCTGTCGGCGCTCTGAGCTGCTGACGCCGAGCGTTGCGTGCGATAGACATGCCTCGTCGCCCGAGGGCCGGGCGCGTCGAGGGGAGGCGAGTCCAGGTGGCTGCAGATCAGGGATCGGTAGTAACGGGCCGGCGTCGCCGGACAGCCCCCGAGGTCGCGGCGTCCTGGGGCTCCGTCGCCGCCGTCCTCCTGGGGCTGGCAGGCGTCGCGGACCTGGTGCGGTGGGGCAACCGCTGGTACATCACGGAGGTCTTCGCGCGGAATGCCGGCGTGCCTGGCGGAGCGTCATGGGAGTACGCCTATGGCCTGCTCCATGGGGCCCACGAGGCTCTCGTGCGCGGGCTCGTTCTCCTTCTGATCGCCGCAGCCGTCGCCACCATCACCGCCGTCATCAGGCACCGCGTCGGCCGCTGATCCGCAGTCCCACATCCCGATCATCGTTGCGCGTCCAGGGGCGGGCCTTGAGCGGGTTCGCCGGTGCTTGACCAAGGTTCGCCGGTAGTGAGGGCCGAAGCGCGATCTGTGCGGCCATCCGCAAATGCCGCTGTCGGCGCGGCGCGCCGCGGATGTCGTCGTCGGGCACGTGCCACGGCCGTGCGAGCACCGTCTGGCGCCGGGCGCTTGCCGCAGTCCGTCAGGGACACTGGGTGAGCACCGACCGTAGCTTCGACAAGGAGTCAACCGTGCCCGAGGGAACTGTCAGCTGGTTCGACGTCGACCGGGGGTTCGGTTTCCTCGCCCTCGGGCAGGGGGCAGAGGACCTGTTCGTGCATGCGTCCGAGATCGTCAGCGACGACGCGGCGAAGCTGCTCCGGGAGGGGCAGGTGGTCGAGTTCGAGATCGGCGAGGGGCACCGCGGCCCGCAGGCACGCCGGGTCCGGGTCACGGGCGACCGGGCCGCCGACACACCGGTGGGGGTGCTCGGCACCGTCACCTGGTACGAGCCTGCCAAGGGGTACGGCTTCATCACTCCCGACGGCGGTGGAGCCGAGATCTTCGTGCACAGCTCGGCCATCGTGGGGGGCGGCGTGATCTCCGAGGGGCAGCGGGTGGCGTTCCTGGTCGTCGACGGGGAGAAAGGCCCGCAGGCAGACCATCTGCTGCCCTTGGGGTCCCAGGCCGCCCAGCAGGCCGTGGCGTCCGACGGGGCGGACGGCACCGCGTCCTGGTACGACGGGGACAAGGGCTTCGGGTTCATCACCCCCGACTCGGGCGGCCACGATGTCTTCGTCCACGTCCGGGCGCTGGCCGGCGGGCTCACCGAGCTGCACGAGGGGGACCGGGTGACGTACAACGTCGCCGTCAGCGAGAAGGGCCCGCAGGCTCGCGACGTGGGCCTCGCGCGCAGCTCGGCACCCCGGGGCACACCCGCGGCGTCGACGACCCGCGGTCGGTCGGGGCACCAGGACGCATCCGGTATCCCGGCGCGCGGCGGTGAGGGGGTGGTCGCGCGCTACGACGCGGAGCGGGGTTTCGGCTTCATCGCCCCGGACGCGGGAAGCGCGGACCTGTTCGTGCACGTGTCGGTCCTCCGAGGCGCCGAGGCGCTGCACCAGGGCGATCGGGTCCGATACCAGGTGCGACAGAGCGA
>Ga0105047_10008110_pt1 | contig 17583 bp, 13 predicted proteins | sample MAT04_FD_78384 | JGI IMG/M metagenome (GOLD analysis project Ga0105047, IMG submission 78384) | Freshwater microbial communities from Lake Fryxell liftoff mats and glacier meltwater in Antarctica - MAT-04 (megahit assembly) | ecosystem: Environmental > Aquatic > Freshwater > Ice > Liftoff...
GCGTGCGCCTCCGACGAGACTACCGTCCGCCGCTGCACCCACGCCGGATGAATCATGAACGACTGATCCGCTTTCGTTGAAGGTGTACTTACTGATGAGAGCCCCGCTGGCGCTCATGCTTCCCAGAACCGATGCCGCCGCTAAAGCGAGGGCTGAAGTGAGACGTGATCGCATTTCCAATTCTCCTTGGTCGTCCGGCGTGCGCCGAAGAGACCGTTAAATGAGGCTCTTGATCGAGCCCTGATCGACGAAGTGTTTCTGTAATTGGTCCTCGAAATACAGCGAGGGTTCTTCCGCAAGCTGACTCATGCGATCGAGCAGCTTTCTGGCTAATTCACGGTGCGGCTGAGTGAAAGTGCTGAATGGCGTGGCGCTCGCTTCGATTGCATCAGTAAGAATGGAGCAATCGCCTGGGATGGACAGCCCCAGTTCTTGCGCCGCTCTTGCAACGCCCGCAGCCATATGCGGCTGCCACGCAAAGATTGCGGTTGGACGATCGTCGCGGGAAAGGAAGTCCCTGCCCATGCGATATCCAGTCTCTTCGGTGAAGATTGCGGTTGGATGGCTGCGCCACTGTTCCCAGGACGTGTTATGCCACATCGTTCGATAGTCGTAGATCAAGCCAGCGTCAATCAGCGAGGTGAAGAACGCCTGACGCATCGCTTCGCTCTGAATGGGATTGGAAGTCTCCATTCCGATGTACGCGATTTTCTGATGCCCGCGAGAAACGAAGATTTGCACCATCCGGCGAACCATTTGGAGGTTGTCGTAGCAAACCGACGCAACGCCATACTGGGAGTATTTCGTGCCATCGGACAGGATGGGAACCCCCAGTTTGCGCAGCCTGGCGATGTCACCCTCAGCGTCGGCAACATCCTTCAGCAGCAGCGCGTCGATGGAGCCCGACCTGAGATGCTCAAAATTCAACGGGCCAGGCTCGTCGTTGGGGATGACGGTGATCTGGAACTGCGACTTCGCACCTTCGCTGATCAGGTCGTGAAGCAGATACCAGCGATAGCTGTCGACGGAGGACTCTGCTCCGGCAGAGAGATGACTGAACCAGCCCACCAGCGCCGCATTACATGAGCGGGTGGTTCCCGCACCGCTGCCCGAAAAAATCCCCTTACCAGGCACCCAATGCACCATTTTGCGCCTTTGAAGTTGCTTTAAGGCCACTGTGACTGTTGAAAGCGAAACCTTGTACTTCCCTGCCAGCGTCGCACGCGAGGGCAGTTTGACTGCCTTCCGCGGATCCGCAGGGATCTCCCGCTCAATCGCCTTAACAAGCCGGCGGGCAACTGATTCGGGTTCCTGTACCTTCGTGCTTTGCATGGACCATTCGCCTTTAGAACTAGACTAGACTAGTCTAGTCGATGAGAGCTGTCAACAAAATTATTGTAATTGCTGGAATGTCTGATTCTTCTATGATTTAACTACTGGTATCTGTTAAGTTTCGATGGCACCGTCACGAGTCGCAAGCCATTGGTTTGTCGAGTATGTGACTAGGCCAATCTAGTAGATAGTGGCAAATGAAGAACCGTTTCAAGAAAGAGTTAAAACCGCGAGCTACCCTCTCGGCGATGATGTGCCTTGAGCCACGGGCCTATCTCACGACCTTCAGCGTGAGGGACTATGGCGCGCTCGGCAATGGCGTGACCGATGACCGCCCCGCGATTCAAGCCGCCCTCAACGCCGCGCAGACGAACGATTCCATCCTGTTGCCCGGTGGAGACTTTCTCATCTCCGGCACGCTGCTGGTGACGAAGGGAATTAAGCTAATCGGGTCCGGCAGAACATCGCGGTTGCGCGCCATCGGGGCGGGTTTCAACCTGCTATACACAACGGCAAATAATGTGCAGTTGTCAGAAATTGCCTTTGAAGGTGCCGCCACTTCCGATGCTACAGAGCAGTTCGGTATTTTCACCGACCCGGGCTCCACCGCGTCAGCAGTGCGGGTCATTGGATGCTATTTCACCGGACCGGATGGAAGTGCATCGATGGGGTTAAACAACGGCATCAAACTCGACGCAGCTTCTGACGGATGGACAATCAGCGGCTGTCAGTTCGAACGACTGATCGGCACGATCAGCGGAACGGGGTATGGCGTGCTGCTGGGCGCATCGTCCGCGCATACGATCACCGGAAACGTTTTTCATGGAGCCGCCGGACAAGGGCGACATGCAATTTACCTTGCTGCCGGAGCATCGAATACCCTGGTCGAGGGCAACAGCATCGATCACTTCAATAGTTCATCCATTGCCCTTTACTCGAAGATCTACCAGACAGCAGTTTCCGGCAACACCGTTCGTGGGAACGAAATCCGTGACCAGTCGCTCGGCGACAACGGAACCGCCGGCATCGAACTGGCTGGAAAAGTTTCAAATAACACCATTGATGCCAACATCATCACCCGTCCCGGAAGGCATGGGATTATCGTGGGCGATGCGGCGCAAGGCGGATTCGCCACCGACAACATCATCTCCGGCAATCAGATCAGCTATGCCGGGCAATTCGGTATTTTTATAGAGGGCGGCATTCGCACATCGGTCGTCGGAAACACCGTCAACGATGCCAGCCTGGAAGTTGCGGGCGGATATTCGGCGATTCACATCAATTCGTTCTATTACAGCGACCCGCCGGTCGTCGCGGTGGGCAACATGGTCCGCGACAATCTGCTGCGCGGCATCGGCAGTGCCGCGGCGCACTATCGATATGGAATCTGGATCAATCCGTCCGTCCCCACCCCAACGGATACCAGTTTGCTGAACAACCGGATTAGCCCCGGCGTGTTTGGTGCCATCGAAATTGCTGCCGATTCCCTCCCTTCGACGACCACCAGCGGCAATACTGTCCTCTCCAGCACGTTTCAGGCAGATGCGAATCTGGACGGCAAAGTGAACACTGTTGATTTCAACCTGCTCGCGGCGAACTTCGGCAAGCATGGGATCTTCTGGAGCGGCGGCGATTTTGACTATGACGGCGATGTCGACAGCGTGGATTTCAGTATCCTCGCAGGCACTTTCGGCGCGCGCTCCGCGGCATTTGAAGGAATCCGGCGAGCCTTATCTGGATAAGCGCATGGGCGAGCGATGGATCAAGATTGACGAGAAGCTCCATGACATCGTGCTTGTCGCCGCACGCAATAAGTTGCTCTATAAGACCGCGGATGTTGCGGACGTACAGGGCGATCCCGGTTGTCAGTGCGGCATCTCGAATATTCAACAAACCCATTCATGGCATCGAACGAGTTAAACGATTTGGAGACTCAATGCTCTTAACAATCGATATCGTCATCGTTGTTGTGTACCTCGTCGATTTGCGCGATGTCCTCTCAGTGTGAGCGTGGCGGTGTCTCCGAACGCCCAGCATCATTGAAAACCCCGCGAGCGCGAAAAACGTGGGTTCTGGAACGACTGCTCCCAAGCCCGGCGCAGGCAATGGTGCTGCGGGGGCGGAAGTACGCCCGTAACTGCCGACGAAGAGATTGAAGTCTGCGCTGTTGATGGTGCCGTCGTAGTTGAAGTCGCCGTTGAACCAGACTTTGGAGCTGCCGCCGAAGTTGCCGGCGAGGTTGTTGAAATCGATGGTGTTGACCTTGCCGTCGAGATTCGCATCGCCGTACCACGTGTAGTCGACCAGCACGGTTGTGCTGTCGATGGGATAGTCAGTTCGGCCTGCGTGATGATTTGCTGGTCGATCTGAGTAATCAGCAGAGGCATGTCCCCGGAAACAACGTGCGTTCTTGTGATTGATTCGACCAACGCACCGCGCGATGACTGTGATTGAACGTCGCGCGCCTGTCCAAGTTCCGACACCAACACCTTTGAGGTTCCCGATCCCATTCTGGGGATCGACATTTGCCGATGCCAGAAGAGCGTCACGCGATTAAGAGGTCGGCCGGATTGATTTTCAACCGCGAGGGAAAGTCTGCCGGATTTCGCATTCTTCGCAGACATGTTGCGGCAGCCCCACCAGCGCGTAACCACACCTTTCGCAGAAGATGGGAAGCTCCTCGCCCAGCATGGATGGACGCGGCGGACGGCGCATTGATGTGTCAGTCATCACTTTCCTTGAATGTTTCCTGCAAAGCATCTTACCGCCGGATATGTGGACCGGAAGCCCGCGCCGCCGATGCATTGGGTTCGAACTTAGACGGATCTATTTCGGTTTCAAGCATTTCAGGCGCGATCTCGGGCACAAACTGTGATGAGTGCAGGTGCGGCGCTTATTATTAGACACGCTGCGCAACATTCTCGGGCCTCGCAGAAGCTGAATTTCCTGCCTTAAGTCGCATGTGTTTCCTCACCGATGCTGCATCAGACAATGGAGGATCGTATGGCTTGCTGGGTAGTACCAATCGTCGCGGCGGAACTGTGGGATTGTCACATCGATCGCATCACTAATGCCGTTCGTGATGGTCATCTCAAGACCCGGGAAGAGAACGGATGGATGTTTGTGGATGTGGCGCCCGACAGCCCGGTGATGGAAACCGGCAAGGCGCTCTGGGCGGGTTCGCCATGGGCGGCGCAAGTGGTCAGCCGGGATGAGATGGATGCCCTGTCTGAGCCAATTGTCGTTCAGGAAGAGACGCGCGAACGCGTAGAGATATACGCGGAGAAGGCGGAAGAAGCTTACGATCAGCCCGATCACTACGAAATCAACTTCAACCAGCCGTTCCATTCGTCAGAAGAGGACGAGCAAGTGGACCAACTTCCTGCGCTGCACATCGCAGATGAAGAGGAAGCGGTGATGGAGGAAGACGAAGCGATTGCCGACTTCCGGAAAGTGCGCAGCCAGGTTTCCCGCACGCGTCTTCCACCGATGGTGAAAGCTGCCTGATCTATCGGGACGCCCTCTTCTTTCCGCGATGCTTTGACTTGCTCTTGGGTTCCCATACCTTCGACGCATCGTCATCTTCAGGGATTGCAGATGATCCCGTCTTGATCGTCGGCGCGCCTTTCAGTTGGTTGATCTTATCGCGTAACTGGGCCGCTTTCTCAAACTCCAGGTTCTGGGCTGCCTGCAGCATTTCCTCCTCCAGCAGTTTCACCAGTTCGGTGGTGTCGACTTCAATCTCGTTCGCGTGGATCGCTTCCTGAACCGTACGCCGTGCTTTCACTTCCGATTCAATGCTTGAACGGATCGCCTTCTTCACCGTTTCCGGCTTGATGCCGTGAGCCTCATTATACTGCGTCTGGATGACGCGGCGGCGCTCCGTTTCGTCCATCGCCTGCTGCATTGCGGGCGTGATGGTATCCGCATAGAGAATCACCTTGGAATTCACATTTCTCGCCGCGCGCCCGATGGTCTGAATGAGCGATGTGTTGGACCGCAGAAACCCAGTCTTGTCAGCGTCAAGAATTGCAACAAGCGATACTTCAGGAAGATCAAGCCCTTCGCGCAGCAGATTAATTCCCACCAACACATCAAACTTGCCCTTGCGAAGATCCTGTAGGATCTCCACCCGCTCGATCGTGTCGATTTCGCTGTGGAGATACCGCCCGCGAATGCCGGCTTCCTGAATATACCCGGACAGATCTTCCGCCAGCCTCTTGGTGAGCGTGGTAACCAGCACGCGCTCGCCTGATGCGACGCGTTCGCGGATCTGCCCGAGCAGATGCGGCACCTGGCCTTGCGCAGGACGAACTTCAATGATGGGATCAATCAGACCAGTTGGCCGGATCACCTGCTCAACCACTTCCCCGCCGGTCTTTTCCAGTTCGATCGGGCCGGGCGTTGCGGAGACGAAAACGCACTGGTTGATCATCGTCTCAAACTCTTCGTACTTCAAAGGACGGTTGTCGAGCGCGCTGGGCAGACGGAAGCCATGGTCCACCAGCACCTCCTTTCGCGCGCGGTCGCCGTTGTACATTGCCTTGATCTGCGGCAGCGTGACGTGCGATTCATCAATCACCAGCAGCCAGTCCTTGGGAAAATAATCAATCAGTGTGTAAGGCTTCTCCCCCGGTTTTCGGCCGTCAAAGAAACGGCTGTAGTTTTCGATGCCGTTGCAGTAACCGACCTCTTCGATCATCTCCAGGTCATACTTTGTGCGGGCAATCAACCGCTGCGCCTCGAGCAATTTGCCCTGGCTGCGGAGGTGCATTACCTGGCGGTCAAGTTCCTCGCGAATCTGTAGGATCGCCCCCGCCTTGGCATCTTCCGGCATGACATAATGAACGGCAGGATAGACGAAAACCTGATCATCCGTTTTCAACAGTTCCCCGGTCAACGGATTGATTGTGTCGATGCTGGTGATCTCATCGCCAAAGAACTCGATGCGATACGCGAACTCTTCGCTGGAGGGGCGAATTTCCACTACATCACCGCGTACGCGGAAGGTGCCGCGCTTGAAGTCCATGTCGTTGCGGGCGTATTGAAGCGTGATGAACTTCTGCAACATGTCATCCCGATCGGTCGGCTGATCCTTCGCGATCCGGACGACTGAACTTTTATACTCTCCAGGCGAACCCAATCCGAAGATGCACGAGACAGACGCCACCAGCAGCACATCTTCGCGCGAAACCAGATTACTCGTCGCCGCAAGACGCAGCCGATCCAGGTCATCGTTTCTCGCCGCATCTTTTTCAATGTAGATGTCGCGCTGTGGGATGTAAGCTTCAGGTTGGTAGTAATCGTAATAGCTGACAAAATATCCCACCGCGTTGTGCGGGAACAGTTCCTTGAACTCTTCATATAACTGCGCCGCGAGCGTCTTGTTATGGCTGATAACCAGCGTGGGCTTCTGCACGCGGGCAACGGTGTGCGCCATGGTGAAAGTCTTACCCGAACCGGTGACCCCAAGCAGGGTCTGAAATTTACGCCCCTCGACAATCGCCCCGGTAAGCTTATCAATCGCCTGCGGTTGATCTCCCTGCGGCTTGAATGTCGAGACAACTTCGAATTTGGGCATATAACCTCACGGCACACTGTTTTATGGATGAATGAGAGAATAATCATACGCCGGTATTTGCAGATCTGTTTAAGGAAAACACATGATGAACCCGACTTATTTTGAGACGGATCGCTGCGTCGCCGGGTTTGTCGCCGGGAACATCAGGTACGGTTTCATCTGCGAGAGTGTCGATGGGCCGATGCCTTTGACCCTTTCGAGATCGTCCAATTCTTCAAATGCAACTCTCCCCTGATGCTCGCGAATGTATTGCTCTCGGTACGCGACGATATCCGCGGCGCGTTTCTCGCCGATCAACGGCAGCACCGAAAGTGTCGCGGCGTCTGCGGTGTTCGGGTCTATCTTGTCCTGCAACGCCTGAGCAGAATCGGGTGTGAGCGGCTGCGGGTTGGAGACGTAGCGGCGATTGAAGAAATAGCGGACGCCGATATAAACTGACAGGACCAAACAGAGAACGACCAACGCACGCCGCTGCGAAATCGTCCAGAGTTTTTCCTGCATCATTTCATCGCACGTTTGAAGGCGTCGCGCATTTCCATGACTTTGGTGAAGACAGGCTTCGGGCGGAACATGTCGTCCAGCAACCCGCCGCCGGGGATGGATTGATTGATGTCCGCGAGGTTTGCCCAGGCAACAGATTCAACGTACGGCTTGGAGAGGGCAATCTTGTAGACTTCCTCCATCCACTCTGCCTGCAGCGCCGGGTCCCACGGGCGCTTCCATTGACCGGCGAGCGACGGATTTAGCTTGCCTTCGCTGCGATCGCCTGAATCCGGGACATTCCGATCCGGTGTGCCAACCGCGGTTAGAAACACCGGACGGCCGATGCTTGAGAAGCGGTCGAGCATGGAACTGATCTGGAAAAGATCTCGCGTCAAGCCGCCATTCGACGGCACGCCCATTTCTATTTCAACACCGAACGCTTCAAAGTTCACTCCGCTCTGCGCCACCATTTCCGCATATAGCATCGGCGGCACACCGGTGACACCATGTGCGTGGTATTCGCCGTAGGGCTGTGTCACCGTCACCAGCGTCTTGGCATTCGGAATAATCGTTTTCACCTGCGACACCAGCAGTCGCGTCAGTTCGATGATCTGGTCAAAGCTCAGGTGAAAGTTTGAATTCGCGTGCAACCCGGCGACCACATTCCACACGCTGACTGCTTTGCGATAACGATGCACGACTTTCTGAACGTATTCATACGCCAGTTCGCGCAGCGTGTCGTAGTCGTGTTCCCAGATGAAAAGCCAGTCCGGAATCTCCGTGTCGGTGAGATTGATCAAAGGTCCGGCGACAATTGGAATGCGCTTGCGCGTGAGCATCTCGATCCAATCATCCAGCGGCGCGGTGTTGAAGGTGTCTTCTTCCGGCTGAAGTTGTTTCCAGCCCATGGGGACGATGGCGTAGTCGAAGTTTTCAACCAACAGATCCTTGTAGCGGCTGTTCTGGACCGTGGAATCGACTCGGCACCCGAAAATATGCCGTGCAAACCCGTTTGCCTGGCGGCGACGGTTCAGCAGCAGGTCGCAGTGAAACTCCGCGAGTTCTTCCGACAACGGCACCGCGATCTGCAGCGACTTGTCCGCCAGCACGGATGCTTCTTCGGGCTTGTCCAGCTTCCCCAATGCCTCTGCAAGCAGGTTCTGCGCATCCTTGAACCCCTGCATGAACTTCTCCGCCCGCGGAAAATCGAAGAGGTTCCAATCTTCCTGCTTCTGCACAATCCGCATCAGCCTGGATCGGGCGAGTTCGACATTCAGATTGTAGGGCTGATCCCGCACCTGCAGGCGGGTGGTCTCGAGCATGTACGACCCGATTTTGCCCAGATCCCACAGCAGACTGACGCCTGCCGCGTTGTCGTCGATGCGATCGACGATGAGATACCCGTCGATAAATCGTACATCGCCCGGAATCGGCACGCTTTCCGGCCCCATCGCAATCGCTCCGACAGGAGTGAACTCCGTCTGGCGTTGCCCGCCACGATAGATTTCGAACATCAGTGCCATGGATGAAACGCAGATCTCGGATTGCTGCCTGTGGACCGTGGAATGAATGTCGCCATTCTGAAATCCGCAATCCGAAGTCCGAAGTCCGCAATGCTCATCGGGGATATTAGCAGAGTTGCCGGTTGAGACAACTTGCCTTAGTTTGGGAACATGGACGCCCTGCTTCAAACAGATCTTCCCTTCCCGAAACGGCAGGGAAAAGTGCGCGATGTGTACGATCTGGGCCCCGCGCTGCTGATTGTCGCCACCGACAGGATCAGCGCGTTTGACTGCGTCATGCCCAACGGGATTCCCGGCAAGGGAAAGATCCTGACCGCGCTCAGCCTGTTCTGGTTTCGTCGATTCGAGCGGGAGATTGAGCATCACCTCATTGCCACCGAGGTGAAGGACTATCCACCGGAACTGCGTGCGTTAGCCGACCAGTTGGAAGGCCGGTCAATGCTGGTGAAGAAGACGCGGGTAATTCCGATTGAGTGCGTGGCGCGGGGATACCTTGCAGGATCCGGGTGGAAGGAATATCAGAAGTCACAGACCGTCTGCGGCATCAGGCTGCCAGCGGGGCTGAAGCAGTGCGACAAGCTTCCCGTGCCGATTTTTACGCCCGCCACCAAGGAAGAATCCGGTCACGACATCAACATCAGCTATTCTGAAACTGTCGCACGGATCGGTGTCGGCCTCGCGGACGCGTTGCGCGAGAAGACGTTGCGGATTTACTCGAAAGCCGCGGAGTACGCCCAAACTAGAGGCGTGATCATTGCCGACACGAAGTTCGAATTCGGCCAGATGCCCGATGGGCAGGTGATTCTGATCGACGAGATTCTCACCCCCGATTCCTCGCGCTTCTGGCCGGGCGACAAATATCAATCCGGGCACGATCAGGAAAGCTTCGACAAACAGTTCGTGCGGAATTACCTTGAGAGCTTAACCTGGGATAAGACGCCTCCCGCACCCGCATTACCTGCCGAAGTGGTTCGGGGAACGAAACAGCGGTATGCCGAGGCGTTCGAGAAGATCACCGGACTGGCGTGGAGCGATTGACGCCAATCTCGCTTCCGCGAGGCGTCCCAAGTGCCCGTGTGGGGCGACAGATTGTGAAGACCCGCGCAATCTGCGGTCACCCAGGTGAATTTATTCCGCGTATCCGCCCCTACTCCTTCTCCGCGAGCAGGATTTTCTTTGCGGCCTGCAATTGAAGTAGATGTTCTTTGCTGACTTCAGGATACGTGGGGTTCATGTCACGCAGCGTCTGGTAGATGACACCGGCCACGCAGAGACGCGTAAACCACTTCGCATCCGCCGGGATAATATGCCATGGCGCCCAATTGGTGCTGGTGTGGTTGATGCAGTCTTCATACGCATCCATGTACTCTTCCCAGTGGCCGCGCTCCTGCACGTCAGCGGCGTTGAATTTCCAGTTCTTCTCCTCGCGGTCGATGCGCTCCAGGAACCGCTTCTTTTGCTCTTTTCGCGAGACATTCAGAAAGAACTTCAGCACCGTGGTCCCATTTTCCGTCAGGTACTTTTCAAAGTGATTGATCTGTTCGAACCGCTGCTTCCAAAGGTGTTTCGTCACCTCGATGCCGCGGGCGGCGAGGTATTCAGGATGCACCCGCGTCACCAGCACCTCTTCATAATAGGAACGGTTGAAAATTCCGATCTGCCCGAGCGCCGGCAGCACCTTCTCGCAGCGCCAGAGGTAATCGTGGTCCAGTTCCTCCGACGACGGTGATTTGAAGCTCACCACCTGGCATCCTTGCGGATTGATGCCGCTCATTACATGCTTGATAACCCCATCCTTCCCGGCTGCATCCATTGCCTGGATGACGATCAGCAGTGCGTTGCAGTTCTGGGCGTATAGCTTGTCCTGATATTCCGCAAGTTTCTCAATCCCATCCGCCAGCATCGCCCCCGCCGACTTCTTGTCATGCGAGTCGGCGGTCCAGGAGGGGTCGAAATCCTTCCTCAGCGAAATTCGTTTCCCGGGTCGAACGATAAGATGCTTAAAGGTGTCGTCCAATTCCATGTCGGAAGTATATCGCGTTCAGGCCAGTAACTCTTCGAGACTCGCCAGTGCGTCCAAGCACGATTAGCAATTCCGTCACATTAGATTCAGTCTCAACGAAATCTCATTGAATTCAGAAGTCGGTACGCTACGATACTAATAGGACATATATGTCTTTTTACCCACCGGCGAGTGTCCCGACGGTGGACTTGAGAAGGCAGGAATGTCCACCTAATTGTGAAAAATTTCACAAACGATGGGTTTCCTTGGCTTTCGCTGCTCTTTCGGAGTCTTCCATGCAGCCGCAACGTCGTGAGTTTTTACTGCAAGCTGGCGCATTAACCGTCGGTCTCGGTGCTTCTACTCCTGTTCAAGCAGGCGGTCACGAGCGCCATCTGTCCGAGCACACCATGGGCGTCTTGGTCGACCTCACGGAATGCATCGGCTGCCGCTTGTGTGAATACGCCTGCAAAAAAGCCAACGAGATGGAGACTGGATCGCTCACCTCGTACGACGATCAATCCGTTTTCCGGATATATCGCCGTCCGTCGCCCAAGGGTTACACCGTCATCAATTCGTTCAAGGATCCTGCGGCCGAAACGGTCTACTCCAAGATCAACTGCGTTCATTGCAACGATGCTGCGTGCGTATCGGCGTGCATCGTTGGCGCACTGACCAAGGAAGAAAACGGCGCGGTGACTTATGACGCATGGAAATGCATCGGCTGTCGCTATTGCATGGTGGCGTGCCCGATGCAGTTGCCGACGTATGAGTACGACAACGTCTGGACGCCGAAGGTTCAGAAATGCCAGTTATGTAATCACCGGACCATAAAAGGCGAACTCCCCGGTTGCGTGAAGGAATGTCCGCGACAGGTGATGACCTACGGCAAGCGCGAAGAGTTGCTGGAACTGGCACATCGGAAGATCAAGGACAATCCCGGCAAATATGTCGATCACATTTACGGCGAGCATGAAGTTGGGGGGACAAGCTGGCTTTACCTGTCCGCGGTTCCATTTGATGACCTGAAGTTCGTGAAGCTGGGCTCCGAAGCGCCTCCGGTATTGACCGAAGCCATTCAACATGGCGTGTTCAAGCATTGGATCGCGCCGATCGGGCTTTACGCGTTTCTGTCGGCTGCGAGTTGGTTCACGGGAAGACGCGCGAAGGCACACGCGATTGCCCAAGACAATGATAGCGATGAAGACCGTCACAAACGCCCGCCCGACCCAAACGATCACGATGATCCGCCGACTCCCTCGCCCAGTACGTTGGGAGAGGGCTGGGGTGAGGGTTCTTTCTCAGCAACTGCAATCGCCACTTTGTCGAGAACGCAGCCCGTCTCCCCTGCAAGCTGCCCGACGACGGAACGTCGTGCGCAGTCGTTTCCCAAGGCCCACCATCACGACCACGAACCTGCGGCAGCGGTGGATCGGAAATTACTGACCCCCGGTGTGTGGGTGCTGATTGCGATGGTTTTGACGGGCGTCGCGTTTGGCTTATATCGGTTTCTTGTCGGGCTGCAGGCGACCACAAACCTCGATCAGCAACATCCCTGGGGCCTTTGGATCGCAATGGACGTCGGTAGCGGAATCGCACTGGCGGGTGGCGGATTTATCACGGCGGCGATCGTTCACATTTTCCACCGCGAGCATTATCACGCCGTCGCAAGATCCGCGCTGTTGACCGCTTTGCTCGGATACACGTTCTACGTCCCCGGTCTGCTTGCAGACCTTGGCCGCTGGTACAACCTATGGCACCCCACCTTGCCGATGATGTGGCAGGGGAATTCCGTCCTGTTTGAAGTCGGCATGTGCGTGATGATCTATCTAAACGTGCAGTATGTCGAACTCACCCCGATCATCTGCGAACGACTGGCCCAGTTGACTGGCTTTCCACGGATCACCACCTGGGCTAGGAAGATCGAAAAGATCTCTAACTTCATGCTTCCCGCGCTGTTGGTGCTGGGCGTGACGCTTTCCACCTTCCATCAATCTTCGCTTGGCAACCTGATGGTCATCGCGCCTTACAAGCTCCATCCGCTGTGGTGGAGTCCGATCTCGCCGATCTTCTTCCTGGTCTCGGCGATGATGGTCGGGCTGCCCATGGTCATCTTCACGATGCTCTTCGGATCGTGGTCGTTAAAGCGCAAGCCCGAGATGCACGTGCTTGCTCCGCTGTCACGGTATATCCTGGTCTTCCTGGTGCTTTACTTCGGTACCAAAGTCGGCGACATGATCGTCCGGCAGACCTACCATCACCTGCTGCCCGTCAGCGTGCAGAGCGTTTCCTTCATCGTCGAGCTTTTGCTCGGGGTGATCGTGCCGTTCTTCCTGCTGCTCTCTCCGAAGATTCGCAATTCCCCGAAATGGCTGGGCATCAGCACGCTGATGGTAATTCTGGGCGTGGTGCTCAACCGGCTGAATGTATTTGTGATTGCGTACCATCCGCCTTACGCGGAAAAGACGTACTTTCCGTCCATCACCGAGATGGCGGTGTCACTGGGACTGGTGGCGGCACTGATGCTGACGTGGCGCGTTGCGGTGACCTACCTTCCGATCCTTCAGCCGGCAAGGAAGGTTGCGCCATGAAGTGGTGGACAACTTTCCCCGTGCTGGTTTTTCTTGCCTTTGCGATTTTCTTCGTTACGGCGTTCGCAGATCCGACCTCGTTGCCCGCGACGATGAAATCGTCCACGCAGCCGACCTCGGGACCCGCGACGGTGATGCTCGACAAGCTGGTCGATCTTTACCAACCGGTGCCGTTTGATCATCGCACTCACGCAGAGATGGCCGAGATGTGGGACGGCTGCGTCACATGCCACCATCGACCCCCCGGTCCCACAACACGCGAAGCAGAGCCTGGGGCGCAAACTCAGCAAGCAGACTCAGCGGAGATTCCCGCGTGCAAATCCTGTCATCCGGTGCAGTCGGACACGGAGAACCTTCGCATTCCGACACTGAAAGGCGCGTATCACCGTCAGTGTCTGAACTGCCATCGTGAGTGGACACACGAGAATGCCTGCGTGATGTGTCACGCGGCGCGGGATGGGGATGCATCGCCGGTGAAGGTGACGCCCGATGACATCGTGGGCCGCATGCATCCGCCGGTGAAGGCGCCGAAAGAAAAGCTGTATCGTGCCCGTTTCACACCCGTCGCCGGACCCAACGTGATGTTTCGACACGATGAACATGTAGAGCGGTTCGGCATCAAGTGCGTGAACTGTCATCGACGCGACAGTTGCGCCGATTGTCATGATAAGCCGAAGTCGTCGAGCACGCAGAGCGTTCATGTGCTGCAATCCTCGCGCACCTGGAAGGAAACACACGGCCCCTGTGCATCATGCCACCAGAACGACACGTGCAACCACTGTCATTTCACGGATGACGGGTTTGCCCCCGAACGTTTCACGCACTCGGCGACGAAACAACTCCTGGACAAGGATCACGATACGCTTGCCTGCGGCGACTGCCATAAGCGGGCGAAGTTCAAGGAATTTCTGAGTTGCGGCGATGCAAGCTGCCATCAAAAACGCGCTGTCAGCTTCCCGACAGATCTTCCGGGCGAACGCGTCAGGGAGATTGCGCCCGCCACCTTGCCGGCGACACAACCCGCAACTGCACCGTCAACCCGCCCCACCATCATCCGCATTCGTCGAGGTGGATCATGAACGCGTATCGATTCATCCTGGACCCTATTGCGCTCTTCGGTGGCGGCGGTTGTCTCGGCTGGTTTAGACGTGCACCGCATTTCCTACTACTTCTGTGTGCGATGGCGCTCCTCCCCGGCGCGAACGGCGATGATCCCTCGCCCAGCACCCTGGAAGGGGGCCGGGTGGAGAGTTCTTCTGCTACTCCAGTCGACACAGGTAGCCCAACGACTCGCCTCTCCCCGAGTACAGGAAGAGGGAGTCAAGCCACCACCTCCGCCACCACCCGCCCCACCACGCTGATCGATCAAAACAGTTGCGTCACCAGCGAATGCCACGCGAATATAAAATCGACGCCGGTTGTGCATGGGCCGGTGGACACCAACGCCTGCGACGCCTGCCATGAGCTCACCGATGTGTCACAGCACAAGTACATCGTTCGCCGCCAGAAGGAAGCGCTGTGCACGTATTGCCATGAGTTCTCGGTGAAGTCGATGCCCGTCGTTCACAAGCCCGTCGCCGATGGCGAATGTCTCGGCTGTCACGATCCGCATGGCGGGAAGACTCACGCGATTGTTCGCGAACAAAGCATGGCTGCGCTCTGCAGACGCTGTCACGAGGACATGGCGAAGGGTCGGCATTTCATGCATTCACCCGTAAAGGATGGCGAATGCGGTTCGTGCCATCCGCCACACGCATCGCGATTTCCGAAACTGGTTGATCTGGCGGGAAGCGATCTTTGCCTGGCCTGCCACATTGAATTTGAACCAAAGCTGGCTGCCACCCGGTTCAAGCACCAGGCGTTGAAGGATGGATGCGAGAAATGCCACGATGTGCATGGATCGAACATTGCCATGTCGCTTCGCAAGGAGGGCGCCGATCTCTGCTACATCTGTCACGACAAGATGCAGGCGACGGTGAAGAACGCGACAGTGTCGCACTCCGTCGTCACAAAGGAAAAGGCCTGCCTTTCCTGCCACTCGCCGCATGGATCGAACGCCATAAAGTTGATGACTGACAAGCCCTCCGTCGTCTGCTTGAAGTGCCACGACAAGGATGTAAAGCGCCCGAACGGGACGATTGTCGCCGCAGTGCCGGAGATCGCTGATGCTTCGTTGATGAAGCACGGCGCCCTGAAGGACGGCCAATGCCACGGCTGTCACGATGTGCATGGCGGACAACGCGGGATGCTTCTTTCAAAACCGTATACGCCCGCGTTCTATCAGCGTTTCTCCGAAGAAAACTACGAATTCTGTTTCGCGTGTCACGACAAGAACCTCGTGAAGACAGAAAAGACCGACAAACTGACCAACTTCCGCAATGGAGACATCAGTCTGCACTACATCCACGCCAACCGCGGCGACCGCGACAAGAACTGCCGCGCGTGCCACATGACGCACGCTGCGGAGAACGATCGCCTTATTCGTTCAACTTTGAAGTACGGTGTTTGGCAGATGCCGATGCGATTCGTGAAAACCGAGACCGGCGGAAGCTGCTATCCCGGGTGCCACCGTGCTTATGCGTATGATCGCGAGTACCCCGTGCCGCCGAGCACCCAACCGACGACTTATCCGACCGCACGGACTTCGCCACCCATCGATCGCGCGGTGAATCGGGATTCGCTGGTCGTCCAGTGGGACGCCATCGATATCAATGGCAAGCCGGTGACCATTCCCGCGGGCGTTAGCCCGATGGTGCTGGCGGTGGTTCGATCGGATGGGTCGGAGCGGGACGATCTGGTTGCTCGGATACAGTCGTGCATTCCGTCAGACATCGAGACCAAGCTCGTGTTGATTGTCAGCGGACCCAACGCTGCCGAAGAAGCAAAGGGAATCCAGACAACCGCGGCGATAATTGCGGATGAATCCAACGGCGCAACCGAAGCCCTTGGAATCCGTGGCTGGCCCATGGTGCTGGTGCTGAAGCAAGACGGATTGGAAGTGGCGCGGCTGACCGGATCGCCGGAAACCATCGCATTGAAACTACCCGATTATCTCCGCCTGGCGGTTGGAAAGATCGACGAGACGGCGCTGCACAATCGCCAGACCACCCAACCCGTTCCAGCAGACGGTGAGAAGCAACTGGCCCGCACCCTTCGCGCCGCACGCATCCTGCTGGATGAGGAAAAGTTCTCGCAGGCAGGTGAACTGCTGCATGAAGCTCGGGTCGCGCATCCGGAGTCAATGAAGGTTCGTCAACTTCAGGTGGAAACCCTGCTGGCAACCGGCCGCGCCAGAGACGCAGAAACGTTACTTGCGTCGATCCCCGTTGAACAGATTGCCGAGGTCGATCGCACCCGTCTTTTTGCACAGATCCTCATCGCAAGAGAAAGCTGGAGCGGCGCACGAACACTGCTCGATGACGCCGTGCAGAAATTCCCCGCCGACGCGGAGATTCATCATCTGCTGGGAAAGGTGTACGAACACGACAATCAGTTCAAGGAAGCGACGGAACAATATCGGCTGGCAAGTGAATTGCGGGAAAAGAAATAACGAGCCGCGACGTGCCGCGGACGTTCGGACGGACACGGCAACACCTTGCCGATGCGATCAACCCAGGGATTGCGGCGCAGGTGAAGGCGGGGGAAGTCATCCGCTTCAAGAGACTCCGCGTGGCTCACCGCCTCGCCTCTTGATCTGCTGGAACTCGCCGGCGAAATCTCGGCGATGCTGGGGATCGGCCGATCTGTCTTCATTGAATTCGCGATGATGCACTTCGTGGACTATCTCGGCACGGGTATGAAACCTGCCCATCATGTTTCCGTACCTTGAGTCAGCCACTCTGGAACCGCCGACCCCGAACTGGAATTGGAACCTAAGCAGTTTTGGGTGCGCAAGACAGGAATTCGTTAAAACAGAAGAACCGCAAGTTGTTTTGGTGAAACAACTTGCGGTTCTGGCCCTTGTTAAAAGGGATGGAGGCGGAGGGAATTGAACCCTCGTCCCGAAAAGACAGATCTGCCGGCCTCTACATGCTTAGGCGGTGGTTTGTTGTCGTCCGCCAAGACGAACAC
>Ga0105047_10008111_pt1 | contig 17583 bp, 16 predicted proteins | sample MAT04_FD_78384 | JGI IMG/M metagenome (GOLD analysis project Ga0105047, IMG submission 78384) | Freshwater microbial communities from Lake Fryxell liftoff mats and glacier meltwater in Antarctica - MAT-04 (megahit assembly) | ecosystem: Environmental > Aquatic > Freshwater > Ice > Liftoff...
GCGGTCGGTGCGCAGGTCGTCGCAGTGGCAGATCCCCACCAGGTTGCCGCGCGCCGTGTGGCCGGTCGCGCGGCAGCGATCCATCCCGGGCTGGAGGCGTTGCTGGAATCCCACCGCCCCGACGTTCTGCACATCTGCAGCCCGAGTGAGACCCACATGCAGGCGCTGTCCGTGGCCCTGGCGCACGGTGTGCCAGTCATGGTCGAGAAGCCGCTCGCCACGACTGCGGCCGAGACGCGCCATCTGTTCGGTCTGGCACAGCAGGCCGGGGTGCCGCTTTGTCCGGTCCACCAATATGCCTTTCAGAGCTGTCTGGCGCCGCTCCGCACCGATCCCGGCCGCTGCGGCACGCTCGAGCGGGTCGAGCTGGTTTTCCATTCGGCCGGTGCCGCCGGAGCCGCCCCCGGCACCTGGCCCGTGATCGCCGCCGATATCCTGCCGCATCCACTCGCGATCCTGCAGCGCCTTTGGCCAGAGGTGGCGCTCGATGAGGTCGACTGGACCGTCACGGCCCTTAGGCCGGGGAGCTGGCGGCTCTCGGCGCCGCTCGGACCTGCACATGCGGCCATCACGATTAGCCTGGCAGCTCGCCCAACACAGGCATCGCTATCGCTCTGGGGGGCGGCGGGTGCCTGGGAGGTCGATCTGTTCCACGGATTTTCCCGGTTCCGGGACGGCACCGCGACGCGGCGCAGCAAGGCGCTGCGCCCGCTCGCCGATGCACTGGGGTTGTTCGGCCATGCGGCAGCCAACCTCGTCGGCCGTGCGATCCGGCGCGAAGCGGCCTATCCCGGACTGCGCAGGCTGATCGCACAGTTCTACGGCGCGCTGCGCGGTCAGAATGCGCTGCCGATCCGCCCAAAAGATGCCATCGCAGTGGCCGAGATCCGCGACCGGTTTCTGGCGCGGACCACGGGTAATTCGCTCCAATGACCGGGCGCGACCATCAGGCGGGGGCGCTGCATCTGACAGCCGTTGCCGTTGAATTGCTCGGACCCGCGACGGTGGCCGATCTTGCTGCCCGGCTCGGTGCGAGTGTTGCCATCCCGGGGACCGATATCGCCCGCGCCCACCGCGCCGACCCTGAAGAGACACTTCCCCTTCGGCGGCGGCGCGCCATCGAGGCAGCGGCGGGCGCTGTCGTCTGTCTGGTTGAGGATACGACACGTCTGGCACCCGGCTGGGGTGGCGCGCTCGGCGATGCCTTTCGCGATCCGGCGGTCGCCATCGTCTCGGGAACAGTAACCGTCGACGTTGCCCTGCCTGCGCGGTTCCGGGCACTGGGGCGGCTGGAATACGGCCGCTTCGACGGTACTCAGCCGGGACAGGACCCGGCCGGCAATGCCTTTGCGCTGCGGAAGGACAGTGTCCTGGGGTGCCTTGGCGCCGGGGAAGGGGTCATCGAACATGAGGTAGCCCGGCGCCTGTCGGCACGCGGGATGCGGATACTGCGGGTGGCGGGGGTGCAGGCACACTACTGGTGCCCCGACAACCATGGGGCCGCGCTGACGACACGGTTCGGCCACGGCCGCATTTATGGGGCCGGCCGCGCCGGAAACCGGCTTGCGGGATTGTGTCGCGCCGTGCTGGCCCTGCCGGTGCTGAGCGCGCGCGCGCTGCGGGCGGCGCGCGCCGCGGGGCCGGCACGGCAATGGCTCGCCGAGGTGCCGTGGATCCTCGCCATGTCGGCTGCCTGGTGCGCGGGGGAAATCACCGGGCAGATCCTGGGCCCGGGTGCCTCTGAACGGAGTTGGCGCTGATGCGGATCGCTGTCGATGTGTCCTGTTGGGACAACAACCGCGGCTTCGGTCGCTTTACGCGCGAACTCGTCGGCACGATGAGCCGTGATGATCCGTTGAACGACTATGTCCTGCTTGCCGACGGCCCCATCGCGGTTGCGGGCCTCGGTCCCAGAACCGAGGTCGTGCAGGTCGCCACCGCCCGGCAGGTCATCTCTTCGGCTACCGCCGACGGCCGCCGCGGGATCGGCGACGTGCTGGCCTTTCGCCGCGCCGCCGCCAGGAGCGGCGCCGATATCCTGTTCTATCCGGCGGTCTACTCCTGGTTTCCGCCGCCGCGCCGCATGCCTAACGCGGTAACTTTCCACGACGCCATCGCCGAGCATTTTCCCGAGCTGGTCTTTCCCGGGTGGCGCGCCAGGTCGGCATGGAACCTCAAGACCTGGCTTGCCAGGAAATCGGCCGACCGGATCCTGACGGTTTCGCAGGCCGCAAAGGCAGAGATCGAGCGTTATCTGCGGATCCCCGGCGACAGCATTGATGTGATCTGCGAAGGGTCCGCGCCTGTCTTTGCGCCGGTAATTGAGGCCGCGCGCCTGGCCGCGGCGCGCACGCGCGCGTTCCTGAGCCCCGATGCGCGGTTTCTCGTCTATGTCGGCGGCTTTGCCCCCCACAAGAATTTGGCCCGCCTGTTCATGGCCCTTGATACCGTGCTGAAACAGCCTGCAACCGCCGATCTCTTCCTCGTGATGTCGGGCGATCCCGAGGGCGGCGGCTTTCTTTCGATCTTCGACGAGCTTCAGGCCCTGATGCAGGCCTCGCCCCGTCTCGCGGCGCGGGTGCTGTTTCCGGGCTATCTGTCGGATGCGGATCTGGCCGCGCTCTACTCGCAGACGGTGGCGCTGGTCCTGCCGTCGCTGTCCGAAGGGTTCGGCCTGCCCGCGCTCGAGGCGATGTCCTGCGGCGCGCCGGTTCTGGGGGCCGAGGGCGGCGCGGTTATGGAAGTGGCCGGGTCGGCGGGCCTCGGCTTTGATCCGCTGGACCCCGCATCCATCGCCGGGGCCATCGCGCGGATCGCCGGCGCGCCGGCACTGCGCACCCGCCTCGCCGCGCGGGCAGGCCCGGAAACGGCGCGCAATACATGGAGCCAAGCCGCAGCGTTGACGGTCCGGTCACTCGAAACGAGCCTTGGGCGTCGCCGGGGCGGACAGGGCGCATGACGGGGCAGGAACCCCTCGTTTCCGGAGCCATACCCGGAACTGCGCCTCTGTCAGCAACCGGGCCCTTGCTGAGCCTTGTCATCGCGGTTCAGGGTGCTCAGGCGAACCTGGCCGAAACTCTGGCTGTATTGCCGCCCGATCCGGGCGGCACCGTCGAGGTGCTGATCTGCCATGCCTCCGACGATCCGGTGGCCGCAGGCCTGCCTGCCCGGCCGGATCTGCGGTGGATCGAGGGTCGCGCCGGCGCACTGATACCCGAGTTGTGGCGCGATGGTATTCTAACCGCGCGGGGGGAATGGGTGGCGACGTTGACCCTGCATTGCCCGCCGTGCGGCAACTGGCTGGCCTGCGCACTGAAGCTGATAAGCACCGAGGCGAGCCATCGGCTCGCAGGCTTCGGCGGCACGATCCTGTGCGATCCGAAAGCTGACCGCACGACCCGCGCGATCCAGTTGCTGCGTTATGCCGATGCGGGAGCCGATCCGGGGATGAGCCGCCGCGTGGTGGCCGACATCTCGGCGGACAATGCACTTTACCGGCGTGCGGCGGTCCTGGCCTGCGCCGATCTTCTGCCCGACGGCTTCTGGGAGCCGAATTACCATCGCCGCTTCGAAGAGGCGGGGCTGATCCTCGAGCAAGTGCCAGATCTCGTCGTTGCGCATCGCAACCGCTATGGCGTCCGCGACTTTGCCCGTCAGCGTCGCCGCCACGGAAGGGTCTTCGGCCGCCACCGCGGCGAGGCAGCCACGCCGGGCTGGCGCGCCCTGATGGTCGCCGCCTCACCCGCGGCCGTAGTGATCTTTGCAGCGAAACAGACCCGCAAGATCCTGTCGCGCCGGGATCTGCGTGCCGGTTTTCCGTCGGCGGCACCGCTGTTCTATCTGTTCATGTTGAACTGGTGCATCGGCGAGGCCGTCGGCTATGTCGACGCAATACGCAGCCGGTCGGGCAGCCGGTCGGGCGGCCAGTCGGGCGGCCAGTCGGGCGGCCAGTCGGGGGCGAATCGATGAGCGTGGCAGGGCTGAAGACGCTGCCCTATGTCTGTCCCGCCTGCCGTGCACCGGTCGCCAGAGAGAGCGTGGCCTATTGCTGTGCGGCCTGTGGCCGGTCCTATCCGATCCTTTGTGGCATCGCAGATTTCCGCCTCGCGCCGGACCGCTATCTCTCGCTCGGGGCTGAACGGGCCAAGGCGGCGTATCTGCACAGGTATGCCAAGGACCACAGTTTTGCCCAAACTGTCGGGGAATATTACCGCATCACCGACGATGTCCCGCCCGGGATGGCGCGGCGATATGCGGGCTATGTCTTGTCCGGAGAGGCGCGCGGCGAGACGATGCTGCACCGGCTGGTACCCGCAGCCGTTTCCTTACAGGTTGTCCAGCCCCTGCTCGACGCCGGTTGCGGCGCGGGCGGGCTCGTGGTCGCGGCGGCGCGGGCCGGACATCGGGTCTGCGGCCTCGACATTGCGCTGCGCTGGTTGGTGATCGCAGCCAAACGTCTGGAAGAAGAGGGGCTGACCGCCGATCTCGTCTGTGCCGACATCGCCCATCCACCGTTCGGTGACGCAACCTTCGGCGCCGTTGCCGCCGTCGATCTGTTCGAGCATCTGCCGGACGGGTTCGCCAGTGCGGCCTCGATCCAGCGCCTGCTGCGCACCGGCGGCCGCGTTCTGGCGACCGGGGCCAACCGCCATACGCTCGCCTCCCATCCGGTAGCGGGTCTGTGGGGGGTGGGATTTCTTCCGGCCGCGATGCGTACGCGCTATGTGATCCTGCGGCGCGGCTCCGACACCCTGCGCCACATGACGCTGCTGTCGCCGGGCGCGCTGCAGGGTCTCTTTGCGCGGGCCGGGTTCGACCGGATGCGGCTCGATGCAATGGCCGTTCCTTCCGTGCGCGGCAGACCGGGCCTGCGCCGGCTGGCTGTGACCTGCTACCGCTGCATGCGCTCGACCCCGATCCTGAACCGGCTGTTGCTGCGGATCGGGCCGGTATTCGAACTGACGGCGCACAAGCTTGTTGACCAGATTTCGGACCAGAGGAATGCGATGTGAACTTTGCCATCATCGGGGCGGGCGCCATCGCCCGGTTGCGCAAGACGGCGATCGACGCCATGACCGGATCGGAGGTGACCGGCATCTTCGACCTCGACCCGGACCGCGCCCGCAGCCTGGCCGCTTCGGCGCGGGTCTATGGGGCGCTGGACGACGTTCTGGCCGACGACCGGGTCGAGACAGTCGTGATCTGCACCCCGCCCAATACCCATGAAGAGATCGCCGTGGCGGCGCTGCAGGCGGCGCGCAACGTGATCGTCGAGAAGCCGATGGCCCCCTCGCCGGAGGCCTGCAAGCGGATGATCGCGGCGGCGCGGGCAGCGGGCAGGGTCCTGACGGTGGGGTTCAACCACCGCTATTTCCCGGCCATCAAGGACCTGCGCGCCAGTATCGCCTCGGGGCGGCTGGGCGAGCTGTCGCATGTGCGCGGCTATACCGGCCACGGCGGTCTGGCCGAGTTCAAGGCCGAGTGGATGTATTCCAAGGATGTGATGGGCGGCGGAGCGCTGCTCGACAACGGCATCCACATGATCGACCTCGTGCATTACCTGATGGGACCGGTCGAGGACGTCTACGGGCTCACCCAGGACCGGACGTGGCAACTCGACAGGGTCGAGGACAACGGCATGGCGCTGCTGCGCGGGCGCAACGGAACGGTCGGCAGCATCGGCGCAAGCTGGACCGAGTGGAAGGGCTATCATTTCTACGTCGAAGCCTATGGCAGCAAAGGCATGGCGCGCGCCTACTATGCGCCAATGTCGTTCATGGAGGTAACGATGGACCGTCCCGGCGGCGCGCGGCGCAAGCGGCGCAATTTCTATCTGCCGCTGATATTCGCCGAGAAATTCAGAGGCTGGCAATCCACCGCGGTGCGGACCCTGGTCGATGAGATGACGGATTTCATGGCACTCTGCGCCGGGCACCCGGCGGCGGGCCCCATTGCTTCGGCCGAGGACGGCTTTCGCGCGATCGAGATTGCGCATGCTGTCTATGCTTCTGCCGAAAGCGGCCACCGCGTCACGCTGGACGTGGCCCCTTGAACCGGAAAGCCGGGGACGTCGATCACGGACCTGATCGGGGGAACCCTCCGGGCGACGATCCGGTGCCCGACCTCAGCATCGTTCTGATCGTGCGCCATCCGCAGGAGACCCCGGACGCAGTCCTTGCCGCGCTGGCGGCGGAACCGGGGATCGAGACGGTCGAGGTGATCGTGGTCGATGGCCGACCTGGAGCCACCGGACCCGCCACGGCAGGGCCGCTCCAGGTAGGGACCCTGCTGCGGGCAACCGGGAACATGCCGCGCCTCAAGGCCGAAGGGGCGGCCTGGGCTCTTGGGGCCTCTCTGGCGTTTCTCGAGCCCAAGGCGATCCCCGTCGGCGGCTGGCTCGCGGCGGCGAGGGCGGCGCTGGCCCGGCATCCAGGGGCAGCCTTGGGCGGGGCCGTCAGCCTGGCGGGCGGCGGTGCGGCGGATCGGGCTGCCTACCTGTTCGAATACGGTGCCTTTCCGCCCGAGATCGTGGCGCAGGGCACGACGACCGATCTGCCGGGCAACAACATGATCCTGCCCGCCAAGGCATTGCGCCGGGTCTGCGCGGATATCCTTGGCGAGGAAGGTCTGAACAAGCCCTTCTGCCAAGAGCGGCTTCGCGCCGGTGGCACCGCCATCATCATGGTGCCCGGCATGCAGGTCGGGATGGTGACCTGTCATCGCCTGCCGGCCCTCCTCGCCAGCCGGTACCGTTATGCCCGCTGTTTCGGCGGGACCCGCGCCGCGCTGGCCGGCCGCAGCCAGCGTTGGCGTTACCGGCTTGGCGCCCCGGCGGTGCCGGTGCTTTTGCTGGCGCGCCACCTCGCGCGCGCCATGCGAGGCCGTCGGCCGGGCCTGGCGACCCTGACTGCACTCTCCGCGCTCTGTCTCGCCTGGTCGGTTGGCGAGGCGTTGGGGTCCTGGGCCGGGCCGGGACGCAGCTGCGAACGGCTCTACTAGAATATGCCGGGGTGGGGAGGATCAGTTCAGGGGCGGGTCCGGTTGCTGCATATCGCCTCCGAAGGTCTGAAGCAGGCGCCGCGCCAGATCGTCCAACGATTTGCGCCGTGCAATTCCGGCCAGCGCCGTGCCGTATTGCTCCAGCACCCGCTCTTCGCGCCAATGCCTGTCGAAGGCCGCGAGCGCGGCGCGCGACAGGGTCTGACGCCAAGGCGTATCGTCCTGGATCCGGGCCATTGCGGCCTCGAGCGCCGCCTCGGATCCGAACAGACAGCCGGCACCCGATGCGGCAACGATCTCGGGGAAGGGCCCGAGATCGCGGGCGATGACCGGTGTGCCCTGCCGGAAACTCTCGATCAGGACAGCCCCGAAGGTCTCGTAGCAGATCGAGGGGACGATGCTGGCCAGAGCGGCCGCGTAATAGCGTGCCAGATCCTCGGGCGGAATACGCCCGAGAAACCGGATGCCGGGAGCGCCGTCCGCCAACCTGCGCAATTCTGCGGCGAAATCGCCGTCGCCTGCGATCACGAGATCGGCCCGGTCCTGGCGCCGGAACACGGGGAAAAGATCCTGGACGCCCTTGATCCGTTCCAGACGCCCGGCAAACAGGAAGAACGGTCGGGGGTGGACGGCGGCGCTGTCTGCGGGCCGGGGCAGATCGGGGTGGCGGTCAGAGTCGGGGCCGGGTCCATCGCGTCCGGCGCGCGGCGGCAGGAACAGCGGCAGGACCTGCATCTCGTGACGAAAGCCGAAGGCGCGGTGCTTGTCGCGGCTGAAGGTGCTCTTGGCGACGATCAGGTCCATCTTGTCGAGCTGCCGGTCGAGATAGCCGGTATGGCGCCATAGCTGCGGCGGACGCCGGTAGGCGATGACACAGCGCAGGCACTGCCGTCCGTCGCAGAGTTCGCGGCCGTGGCGCCAGAGGACATGGGTCGGGCAGACCAGCCAGTGCTCGTGTGCCTCGTAGATCCGCAGAGCCGCCGGAAGGTCGAGCACGCCCGGTGCCCCCATCAGCGAGACATTGTTGTGCCAGATCACATCGGGCCGGAACTCTGCAACAAGCGCCCGCAGCGCCCTGCCGTGTACCAACGCCCGCCCTGTCTGCTGCGCGATCAGCAGCGAGACCGGCCCCAGGCGGCTTTGCAGGCCGACGATCCGGACATTCGGCGATGCGGCATCCTTTGCTGGATCGGGCTCGGCCCCTCCGAGCGCAAGATAGGCATTCCTGTCGTGGACGACCGTTATATCGGCACCACGTGCGGCGAGGGCCTGCACCATCCGTCGCACACTGATCCCATCGCCGCCAAAGGAATAGGGCGGGTAGAAGGTCGTCAGAAAGAGAAACCGCACAGGTGTCATTGCAACCAGCCTGGATCGGGATGGCGCTCGACGGAACCATCATGCACGATCCGCACGCAAAACCGATCGCCAACGTTCTGTTTCACGGCGGCTGCCTCACCAGGCTCTGCGCGCCCCGGACCTTTCATGATTGCGGGCGACATCCGGGTCGCTGCAGCCCGTTTCGCATGGCGCATAACGATCACTTGCCCTGCGGTGCCGGACGCTTGACCAACCAGGCCAAGCCAATCATTGCAAGCGCGTAGGCGGCGCGGCTTGCCAAGCCGGCCGCATCGGGCAGCACGACGGCCGGATCGAACAGGACCGGCGCCGCGCCGATGGCTACCGTCACGCCCAGATAGCGCAGTGCAGTAGGCCAGGGAACGGCCATGCCCTCGCGCAGGACAAGAAGCGCAACGATCAGCGCGAGACGCACCAGCGTGCTCAGGATCAGGGCGATCGGTGCGGCGAGGATCCCCAAAGGTCCGGTCAGAAGAGACACGGCGATGACGCCCGGAACGACCGAGACCAGCGTTGCAAACACGGCCGAAACAGGTCTGTCGATGCCGATCAGCACGTGCGAATAGGTTGTCGCGACCTGTGACAGCATCTGCCAGATCAAGCACAGGACCAGCGCAACTGCTGCCGCAGCAAAAATGTCTGTGAACAGGATGGTCAGTACGAGACCGGGGACCAGCGCCACGGGCACCGCGCCCAGAACAATGTAGAAGGCCGTCAAGGCGTTGAAATCAGCAGCCTTGCGGAATTTTATTGAGGGCGGGTCGGCCCTGTTCATCGACGGCGCTAGGTAGAGCGAACCCAGCGTCGCCAGGATCGAGCCTACGCTCAACGCGACGCCGAGGGCCGATTGCAAGAGCCCGACCTGAAACACCCCCTCGCTTTGCAGCACCTCGTAGCGCATGAACAGCAACAGCGCCGAGGCGGAGACGAAGGTCACATAGGCCGCCATCGAGGTGCGCAGGATCAGCGAGAGCTGGCGGAATTCGCGCCGCATCGAGACTGCCCGGCGCAACAGGCTGAGCCCCAGTTCGTGGTGCAGATAGATCAGCGCTCCGCCGAGCACCAGAACGCCGGCCGCCACGCTGCCGACATAGAACCCCGTGATCCCGGCAACCGCCAAGCCTGCCAGCGCCGCCCCGGTCGCGGTTGCGGCGAAGACCAGATTGAAGGTCGCGGCCATCTGCGGCTTTTGCGCCGCGGCGATGGTATGGGCAATCAGGATCGTCAGCATTGTCAGCGGCACGACAAAGATCGAGACGACGAGCGCGCCGCGATAGTCCTCCAGTTCGCCTGCGGCTTCGGGAACGGTCAGTGTCACGACGACGCCGACGACAACCACGGCCCCGGCCAACACCAGCAAGACCCGGGCAAAGGCCGCAAAACTGTCGCGATAGTCGTCTTCGCTGCGCGAATGGGCGGCCGACATGAATTTCATCGCGGCAAAGGGCAGGCCCAGGGCGCTGAACTGCGCCACTGTAACGACGATCTGGTCGATGATGCCGATCACGCCCACTCCTTCGGGCCCCATCATCACGGCAAGTGCCTTGCCACGGGCGAGGGCGACGAGCAGGATGAGGAACTGAAGGACGCCGACGGCGATCATCGGGGTGCGGCGGGGTGTCTTGCCGCCGTCCCGGTCCTGTCGCATGCGGCGGGTTTGCGTCCGGTGACGCGGTAATAGGCACCGCCGACGGGTGCCAGCGCGCGAAAGACCACTGTGCCGGCCAGCCGGTTGTAAAGTCGGGCCATGCGGGCTTTTCCCGGCGGAAACAGCGCGATTTCGGCATCGGCGATCGGCGGAAAAGCGATCTGCGGCACGAGGCCGCCATTGTCGCGAAACAGTCGCCGCATCTCCCATACGCTGAGCAGCCGGTTGTAATCATAGGACACACCTGCGCGGAACCGGACCCATCTGCCCTGCAGTGCACGCGGCAGATAGCCCACCCCCCAGACGCCCACATGTGGCTCGGGCGACAGGCTGTAGCGGTTCGGGGTGACAAGTGCGAACTGCCCGCCAGGCTTCAGAACCCGCGTCATTTCGGACAGATAGCGGCCCTGATCGCCCACATGTTCGATCACGTCGAGCGAGACGAACGACAGCACCGAGCCATCCCTGACCGGCAGGTTTTCGGCCGTGGCTCCTGCAAAGACCGGCTCGATCCCTTGCGCGCGGACCGAGTGCTTGGCCACGGCCAGCCACTCCATCGAGACGTCGATGCCATGGGGAACATGGCCGCGCCGCGCCAGCGCCACGGCAAGCTGGCCCGGTCCGATCCCGATCTCGATGACCGGCTCGGCCCGGATGATCGACAGCCAGTCATCAAGCTGGCGGTCGTATTTGTCGGCGCCGACGCGCACCTGTGCGGCTCGAAACCGGCTCTTTCGCTCGGAAAACCCGCGCGAGGTCCGGAACACGTCGAATATGGCCGCCTCGAGGCCCTTTGTACGGACGATCTCGTCGATCTGGTGGGCACGGTCACGGTCGCGTCCGAAATCGATCCAGGCTGCCTCCGCCATGCGAAAATCGGGCATTTCGGCAACCAGCGGATAGCCGCGGTCACAGGATGCGCAATGGACCATATGCGGTTTCGGGGACAGGGCACCGTGGCAAAGTGGGCAGATCCACGAAAAGGACATGTTCATCATTCCAGCACGGGGTCGTCGACCGTCACCGCCCTAGCCCGGCCCGCACCCAATACGCGCCGGGTCTCGTTTTAGGCATGACTTCTGTCTAATCTGCATTCGGCGCGATTGCCAGTCATGCATTGCGACAGCGGCTCTCGCGCCCCGATGATGGCGCGCGATCTGTCGAGACCCGGCAACTCGGCCGAAAGGCGATGCTGCTCTGCGACTGCGGCTGGCCGTCTAGTGCATGAGCGCCATGCACTTATTCGATCTGGATTGGGGGCGCCAACCTGTCGGATTCCGCATCAGACTGTTCCCGACAATGCAGCTTGACCCGAAGAAAGACCCCATCTAAGCCTGAAATTGCCCTTTGGCGAACCGGGTTCTCGTCCGGACTTATTATTTGGTGATAATGGTCGATTTTCCCATGGTTGAACCAAAGCGCATTCTTGTAACCGGTGGCGCCGGGTTTCTCGGCTCGCATCTGTGCGAACGCCTGCTCGGACAAGGGCATGAAGTGCTCTGCGTCGACAATTTCTTCACCGGACGCAGGCTCAATGTGGCGCGATTCCTCGGCAATCCGCGGTTCGAATTGCTGCGCCACGACGTGACCTTCCCGCTCTATGTGGAGGTTGACCAAATCTACAACCTCGCCTGTCCGGCTTCGCCGGTGCATTACAAGCACGATCCCGTCCAGACGACCAAGACCTCGGTTCACGGCGCGATCAACATGCTGGGTTTGGCCAAACGGCTTGGCTGCCAGATCCTTCAGGCATCGACCAGCGAGGTCTATGGCGATCCACAGGTGCACCCCCAGAACGAGGAATACTGGGGGCATACCAATCCGATCGGGCCGCGGTCGTGCTATGACGAAGGCAAACGCTGTGCCGAGACCCTGTTTTTCGACTATCACCGGCAACATCGGTTAAGGATCAAGGTTGCACGCATCTTCAACACTTATGGACCAAGGATGTTGCCCGATGACGGGCGCGTGGTGTCGAATTTCATCGTGCAGGCGCTGGGGGAAAGGCCTATCACGATCTACGGCGACGGTCGTCAGACCAGGTCATTCTGTTTCGTTTCCGATCTGATCGACGGCCTGATCAGGCTGATGGCCACGCCGGACGAGGTGACGGGGCCGATCAATATCGGCAATCCGCACGAGATGACGATCCGCGAACTGGCCGAGAAGATCCTTGCCAAAACCGGCAGCGCAGCGTCGCTGATCAACCTGCCGCTGTCGCAGGACGATCCGGCGCAGCGTTGCCCGGACATCGCCCGCGCCCATGCCGTGATGGGATGGCGCCCGACCGTGGACATCGATACCGGACTCGACGCGACGATCGCCTATTTCAAAGAGACCTTGCCCGAACAGCTGGCGCGCGCCCTGCGGCAACCCGATCCGCCGAGTGCGGCCCAGTCCGGCACCACGTGATGACCAGGTCTGTGCGGGATCAGACGCCGGGTCCGATCGGTCCGCTCGGATCGGTGGCCTGTCTGCTTGCCGCAGTTGTCGCGAGTCTCTGGGTTGTTGTCGCAAATGGCGGTCCGACCTTCTATTTCGACAGCGGCGCCTATCTCGAACGGGGTGGCCAGCTGGCGTCGATGCTGGGCCTCGAACCCCCGGAGATGCCGGTCGGGTCCGACACTCCGACGGCGCCCGAGGCCGCCTTGTCGGCGCCCGGGCCGCAAGCCATCGAAGGGACGCGGGCGATGAGCTATTCGTTGCTCTTCGGTCTTTTTCTGGTCGCCCGGTTTGTCGAAGGCATTGCCCTGTTGAACGCGCTTCTGGCGGTGGGAACGCTGTGGTTGGTCAGTGCGGTCATGCTGCGCGATCTGCCACGGCGCTATGGCGCGGCTGTTGTCACCCTTGCCGCAACGGCGCTGGCGTCGCTGGGCGCGCTGGCCTTCTATGTGGCATTCCTGATGCCCGATATCTTCATGCCGGTGCTGATCCTGCTGCTCGCCCTGCTACTGGCCTACGGGCCGCAAATGCGCCCGTGGGAGCTTGCGCTGGCCCTTGGTCTGGGCGCTTTTGCGGTGACCGTACATCTGTCGCATCTGGTCGTCGCAGCGATGGCGATCCCGGTCGCCATCTTGGTGGCGCTGTGTTCCGTCCGGTCGAAGCCCGGGTTCCGGCGCTGGCGGGCGACTGTGCTGATCGGCCTGATCGCGGTCGCGGGCATTGCCGAACAGGCGACGCTGCGGCTGGCGGCGAAAGAGACGTTCGGTGCCGAGGTGATCTATCGCCCATTCCTGACGGCCCGGCTGATCCAGGACGGTCCGGGCCTCGGCTATCTCGAGGACCATTGCCCGAATGCGGAAGAGCCGTCTTGCGCGCTGTTCGACGCACTCTCGGCCTCGAGCGATCCCGATCGCCTGTCGGCCACCAATATCTCGTTCTCTACCGATCCCGACAAGGGGTCATACCGGCTGTTGCCCGAAGTCGAGCAGATCGCGGTGGCGCAGGACCAGTTCGACTTTTTCTTCCGTGTCCTCGTCGATCGGCCCGCCGAGAGCCTGCTGGCCCTGTCGCGCAACACGACGCGGCAATTGTTCCTGGTCGACGTGGACATGACGTTGCAGACGGATCAGATCGTTGCCACTGCGTCGGACCTGCCGGGGATGGCCTATGCCCGGTTCGATCATGGCCGCCTGACCGCAAACCGCAGTTGGCTCGACCTGGTTCGGCCGGCGCAGCAGGCCCTCTACCTCGTCTCGGCGCTGTTCCTGGTCTGGCTCGTTCTGACACGCCGCGTCCCCGGCGCGGTAACGATGTTCATGTCCATGGTGCTGCTGGGAATCATTGCGAATGCCATCGTCACCGGCGGTCTGTCGCAACCTGCGCTGCGCTACGGTGCGCGGGTCGTCTGGCTGTTGCCCGCCATCGCGGTGCTGGGCGGGGCCGTATGGCTCTCGCGGCGCGCCCCTCCCCCGACGTCTGATGGAGCACGATGATGCAGGACCTTTCCGCTGCCGCTTCTCCGACTTCCGCCGCCGCCGGGCCGCAACGGTCCATTTCGGTGATTGTTCCGGCCTACCGCGCGGCGCATCTGCTGCCGGGCGTTCTGGCCCCGCTGCTCGAGATGCAGCGGCGTGGCGAGGTGACCGAAGTCATGGTGATCGACGATTGCTCGCCCGACGACACCGCCGACGTGGCCCGGCGTCTTGGCGCGCGCGTTTTGAGCACGCCTGCCAACGGCGGGCCGGGTGCCGCCCGCAACCTTGCCGCGTCCGAGGCCCTTGGCGATATCATCTGGATGATCGACAGCGACGTGATCGCCGACCCGTCGGGCGCCGGCATCATCCGCGCAGCGTTCCGCGATCCGTCGGTCAAGGCGGTATTCGGCTCCTACGATACCGCACCGGCAGGCACGCCATGGTTTTCGCGCTACAAGAACCTCGTGCATCGCTTCTACCACCAGCGCGGTCGCCGCGAGGCCCGGACTTTCTGGGCCGGATGCGGCGCGATCGAGCGCGACCTCTATCTGCGCATTGGCGGCTTCGACGTCGAGACCTACAAGGTTCCCTCGATCGAGGACATCGAGCTGGGCTACCGGATCACGGCGGCAGGCGGGCGCATTCTGCTGTTGCCCGATCTGGAGGCCAAGCACCTCAAGGTCTGGACGATCCGCAATGCGATCTTCACCGACATCTTCCGCCGCGCGCTGCCCTGGAGCCGGCTGATGATCGCGCGCGAGGGGCTGACGGACGATCTCAATACCGGCAAGGCAGAGCGGATCAAGGCGGCGGTCGCGATCGCGTTCTTCATGACGCTCGCCACGCTGCCGCTGTGGCCCGGGCACTGGCCGCTGTCGGCGGCAATTCTCGTAACTGCGGTGGTCCTGAACTGGCCGCTGACGCGGTTCCTCTGGCGCAATGGCGGCGCCCGGGTCGCGATCGCGGGATCGCTTTATCATCAGGTCTATTACGTCTATTCGGCAGGCGCCTATGCCTGGTGCCTGTTCGAGTACCACGTTTTGCGGCGACGGAACCGGCTGCATGTTCCCTGAGGTCGCCGCAGAGCATCCCGCCCAAGGCGCGCCATGCTAGCGCCGACAGTCGATATCCTGATGTACCATTCCATCTCCCGGGCTTCCGGCCCGACCTCGATATCGCCCGAAGTCTTTGCGCGGCAGATCGCGCAGCTCGTCGTCTCGAACCTGCCGGTGCTGCGGATGGACGAGGTGGCCGCGCATCTGGCGCAGGGCCATGGCCGCGCGGTTGCGATCACCTTCGACGACGGGTTGGAGGACTTCCGGCAGAACGCCTGGCCGATCCTGCGTCCACACGGATTCCGCCCGATGGTCTATCTGCCGACGGAATGCATCGGCGGGAACGAGATCTGGGCCGGCGCCCATGTTCCGCCCCGTCCGCTCATGAGTTGGGACGGCGCGCGCGAACTGGCCGCGGAAGGCGTCGATTTCGGCAATCACAGCGCATGCCATGACGATCTGTCCTGTCTCGATCCCCGCGCAGCGGCCGAGGATATTGATCGCGCCTGTGCGAGGTTTGCCGCTGAACTCGGTCAGCCGCCTGCCCACTTCGCACCGCCCTATGGCCATTCGACACCGGCGGTCCGGTGCCTGATCGGCGAACGGCACCGGACGTCGGTCGGAACGGTCCTCGCCACGGCCGACGCCCGGTCTGATCCGTTCGATCTGCCGAGGATCGAGATGCACTATTTCCGGGCACCGGACAGATGGGACCGGCACCTTTCGGGTGACGGAGTCCTTTATCTGACACTGCGCAGGAAACTGCGGGCTGTACGCCGGGCGGTCTGGTCCCGGGGAAACTTGAAACGAGCGCGGTCTTGGTCGGGATGTACCTTAGCTCACTGCCCGGCATTCGGGACCATCTCGGCTTGTCATCGGACCCGGTGCCTCGTGCGACAGCTTCTGCCGCTCAATTGGTCCGCAGTTCCGCTCACGTCGCGCGTTTTGCGAGGTATGCCCGGTGGCGGACGGTCGATCTGCGGGGTGTCTGCGGCCTCTCCTAGCCAGCGTCGATGGTCACATATCGGTCGCTGACCTCGATATTGGACACATGCCGCGCATAGCGCTCCAGCGCATGCAGAGACCTGGCCAGAACCGGAAAGAACAGATTTTCCGTGTTCGGCTGCGACAGCGCATAATCGATGCCGATCGTCGAGGAATAAGTAATGGTCCGGCGCGGCTTCAGGCGCTGGCAGATTAGATCGTTCGGCAGACCCGCAGGCAGGATCCGCGCATTCGGCAGTACAGCGTATTTGTTGTGCACGTCCAGGCGCTCGTTCGGATGCGGCATGACCACCACCTTGCGATCGCCGAGGATTTGCCGCAGCATATCTTCCTCCGCCTCCGGCGTGATCAGCCCGTCGAAGTTTGACAGCGGCTGACCGAAGAAGACAGTGTCGTATCCCGCCAGTCCCGACAGATCGATATCGCGCAGCATTATATCGGCGTATTTCTCCGCCGAAGGCATCTGAAACAGGCGCGGCATCTTGCGGAATTTCGGTGCTTGGGGCGAGTCGAGGTAAAGTTGGGGCACATGCAGGAAGAAGCGGTCGTAATCGTGCTGATAGTCCAGAGCCCGCGCCATCATGCCTCGCGCGAGACTGCGCAGCACCGGTTCGGTGTCGAAGCCGTTGTCGAAATAGCGATCGACCGCGATGCTTTCGGCATAGATGTCAATGCTGTTACCCAGCTCACGGTTGCGCCGGATGATATGCTTCTGGATCGGTGAACGCAGGCCGAAGAGGATTGAATGTTCGCCGGGGGAGAAGGCATCGGACAAGTCGATGTAAGGCCGAATATAGGTGCCGACGATCTGGGCCAGATTTGAATAGCGCCGCTCGCGCCCCTTGACGAAGAGGATCCGATCAAAGCTCGCGCCGACATGCGGCAGCAGTCGGCCGTAATCGTAGCCGAACTGATCGAGGAGGATCAGCGTTCTGCGTTTGTCAGGATAGAATTCGTCCGCAATAATGCACGACATCAGCAGTCTGGCCGGACCATTGGCAAAAAAACTGACCCTGTCGGCCATGCGTATCTACTCCGGATAATACGTCGGCGAAACATATGGCAAAGAATCAGCCAAGTCCGAAAACCCGATCATGACCGACATTCTCCAAGTGGAACACCTTGCCTTCGAAGTTGCCGATGAACGGCGGTTCGATCAAGCAGATTTCTGGCGCTGAGCGCGACCCTTTCGGGGTCTGTAACATGACGCTGATCCGTTTTTCGGCTCACGCAACCGGCTGGACCTGGCCTTCGGCTCGCCGAACGTCCGCATGGACAGACCGATCGATCCGTTTTCGTTCAGGTTTTACCTCCGGAGTGCTGTCATAGCGATGGGTGTCATACCCGGATTCCCCCCTTCTTCGTGGCACGTCGAGGATCTGCTGCAAGATCCGGGCATCGACATTGCCACGAAAAGGTGCGGTTCTGGTAGAACAGGTTCGGGCCGGTTCTGTCGCAAACTTTTGAGCTTTTAGATGGCTTTGTTGCACAGATCCCATGAGGGATTCATCTTGCGAATCCAGTGTGGTAGCTGGGCTGCATGAGCAAACCCACATCTCCCGCCTACAAGACCAAGAACTGGCCCGCATACAGTGAGCCA
>Ga0105047_10008112_pt1 | contig 17580 bp, 18 predicted proteins | sample MAT04_FD_78384 | JGI IMG/M metagenome (GOLD analysis project Ga0105047, IMG submission 78384) | Freshwater microbial communities from Lake Fryxell liftoff mats and glacier meltwater in Antarctica - MAT-04 (megahit assembly) | ecosystem: Environmental > Aquatic > Freshwater > Ice > Liftoff...
CACGGCTCCCGGCCTGGGCATAGAGATCGACGAAGATGCTGTCAGAAAGGCCAGCGAGCAAGGGCATAAGTGGCAGCCGCCCGTGTGGCGTCACCGCGACGGCAGTCTCGCGGAATGGTGAGGTCGCCAAGAAGGCAGGCGCGTCTCAGCCCAAGTCAATGCGGCGGAATCCGCCGCCCCGAGATCCAGTACAGATAACGCTCCGGCGTCGCGGAACTGTAGGCGTTACGCTGGGTTGCGCGCGTGACTCTGTGGTCACCACGGCACGACGCGTACGCGGCCCGAGGAAGCAAAGTGATGTGACGTCGGGAGGGCCCACGTCTATGTCACACATGGCGCCGTCCGTACCAAATTTGCGGATGCCATGGCCCCTCCACAGCACGACCCACAAGTTGCCGTCAGCATCGACCGCTATGACTTCAGGTTCGGCACCATCTACTCCGGCGAACTCCTCCGATTCGGGATGATGGTCGCGAGCGTAAACGACGCGTGCGAGGCCGCCGACTACACAAACGGTGCGATCATCTGGAAAAAACTGAGCTCGTTTGCAAGTTACAGATCGTCATCGATTGTCGCGAGAAGACCGTTCGCGTCACGTCGAAATAGTGAGTTGCCTGAGTGGGGACCCTCAAAACTGAAGCCTCGCACAGTGAGGCGTCCGACCGGGTCGATGACTCCGTTGTTCAACGACGGCCCGGAGGGAGGATCTCGCGCGAATATTAGGTGATCGCTTGTGGCCCATCGACAACAGCAAGCGGCCGCCCCACCCCCGGCGACGAACCGACGGGCGGGAGCGGGAACGCGCAGCCAGCCGGACCCTACAGGTCATACGTTCGTAGGAGCTCCCAAGCGGAATCGTCGCGCAAGTGACCGACGTGGATCCGGCGAGACTCGATGGCGACCCAGCTCACGGTTCCGTCATCGGGATTGACCTGTGGTCCCTCCCCCGAGGAGTTAGCGCTTCTCGGTCTCCGGCGTAATGGTCGTAGATGAATGAAGCGTGCAGATGTCGATGAGGCGAGAAAGCGAACAATCGATCGAGGTTCATCGGGCTGAGTGTCGCCGATCATGATGTTCCTCGCGTCTGGAGTAGTCGCGACATCTTGAAAATCTTCGTTAAGTACTATTATAATAGGCAAATGATTAAGTGCATCGAAAGCGGGATATTGTGAGTGTCGATTCTGCAGCAGAGGGTGCTCTGCATGGGATTCGGGTGCTCGAAGCAAGCCAAATGTTGGCCGGACCAATGTGCGCAACCCGTCTTGGCGACCTCGGGGCTGACGTAATAAAGATCGAGCCCATTGGTGCCGGTGAATTCAATCGAACGCATGGCTTCGACGACATTCGAATTGATGGCCAGATGACGACCTTCGTTGCCGTGAATCGCAACAAGCGCAGCATGGCCCTCAATCTCAAAAACCCGGGTGTCTCCCCTGTCATCGAAGACCTCGTGCGGAGCTCGGACGTATTCATCCAAAACTACCGGCGAGGAACCGCCGAACGGCTGGGAATAGGGTACGCCCAGCTGAGGGCTATAAATCCACGCCTCGTGTACTGCTCCATCAGTGGATATGGCTCGTCGGGCCCGTACATGGATCGCCCCGGCCAAGATCTTATTCTTCAGGGATACTCGGGCTCGATGTTCTCTGTTGGGAGCGAGAACGACGACCCAACACCCGGGGCGCTCTGGGCTGCGGATGTCATGACGGGCTACCAAGCGGCGATCGGAATTCTGGCGGCTCTTCGATCGCGCGAGATCTCGGGATACGGGCAGCACGTCGAGATCGACATGTTCACCGTGGTGCTTGACGCGCAGCTCCAGGAATTGGTGACCTACCTAAATACCGGCCATAACCCGCAGCGCACGAGCGAACGTTCAGCCCACTCCGCTATCCCCGCCCCCTACGGTGTTTACCGCACGAGTGATGGCTGGTTAACGCTCGCAATGTCACCTCTCACCGCACTGGGCGAGGTCTTGAATGACGACTGGCTGCGCGCCCTCACCGCTTACAACGACGGGCGGGTGCACGGCGACGAGGTCTTCGCACACATTCGCCACGCTTTTGAAGGCGCGACCACTGCGGATTGGATACAGCGTTGCGATGCTGCCGGCGTTTGGGCGGGTCCCGTATACGGGTACGCGGACCTTGCGGATGACCCCCATGTTCGCTCCACGGGAATGTTCGTGTCGCAGCCCAACGAGGGAGGCCAGGGAGATATACGAACGGTGAGACCCCCAATCAACCTATCGGAGACCCCAACCACAATTCGCAGGGGGGCTCCGGTTCTCGGCGCCCACACTGAAGAAATTCTGCAGGATCTGGGTTACTGCCGGGAACAAATTCATAGCCTCGTCGAGGCTGGTGCTGTCGCCCGCCGAAGCAGCACGCCGACAACTGAGGGGCGCTAATGTGCAATCCCGTAATCGGACAGGTTCGCCTCGAGCGAGAGGGTAAAGTCGCACACGTCGTGCTTGACCGGCCGTCCAAGCTCAATACCATGACTGTAGATATGGACGAGCAGCTGAATGCCATTTCGTTCGAGATCAACAACGACCGCGATATCCGGGCGGTTGTGCTCTCGGGCGCAGGAGATAGAGCTTTTTGCGCTGGTAGCGACATTGGCAATCTGGACGGGTATGGCGACCATTGGGAGTATCGCAATCGGTTCGATGCGAGGCGAGACTACGCTCGGGCCGTGTGGTTGATACGGAAGCCGATTGTTGCGGCGATAAATGGGTATTGCATTGGAGGCGGCCTAGAAATGGCCTCCGCATCTGACATTCGGGTCGCCACCCCCACTTCGCAGTTCTCAGCCGGCGAGATCCGGTGGGGCTGGCACGGCGGATCGGGCCAGACCCAGTTCCTCACCCGACTCATCGGACCAGGGCATGCATCGTCCATGCTGATGACCGGCGACCCGATTGACGGCATCGAAGCACACCGTATTGGGCTGGTTCAGAAGCTGGTCGAGCCCGCCCAACTCATGGACTGTGCATCGGCGATTGCCTTGTCGATCGCCGAAAAGGCACCAATCGCGATCGAGCGGACCAAGAACATGATTCGTATTGCTCAGAATGTATCACTCGAAGCCGGGCTAATGATCGAGAACGATTCATTCGCGGCGCTGCTCTACACCCAAGACATGGCAGAGGGCCAAGCGGCGTTCGCTGAAAACCGCCAGCCGAAATTCACCGGCCGTTGACGGGGAGGGCGGGGAAGAAGTGACTGCAGAAGAGATAGCACCGGGGTTGTTTCGGATTGACACTCCTCTGGGAGCGAGGTTCGCGAGCCTCTATCTCGTGCGGGGGGACCGCGAGGCTGTCCTGTTCGACACGGGCATAGACGGTACTATTCCAGCGTTCGTGGTGCCCGAATTGGGAGCCATGGGCTTGGACCCTGCGCACGTGCGCACTGTGGTCGTTTCGCATTGCGACGTCGACCACTTCGGTGGTGTTCAGGATGCTCGAGAGACGTTCCCGGGTGCTCGGATCCTCGCTCACGCCGCCGATCGACCCGCAATCGAAGACTACGGAATATTTCTCGCCGAGCGCGGTCAGGGCTTCCTTCGTGATTATGGCTGGGACGAAGATTCCGCAGTTCTGAATTGGGCCCGTAATGTCACTCGGTCTGGCACCCTCGACGGCAACGCCGAAGACGGAATGTCTATCGACCTGGGCGGACGTGAAGTGAGGATTTTACACGTACCTGGTCACACGCACGGGCACACAGCAATCTTTGTGCCCGACGCCGACGCCATACTCGTTTCTGACGCAGTACTGGGGCGGTCAGTGAACCTCGCCGACGGTACTCCAGCTTTTCCGCCAACCTACAGGTACGTAAATGAGTATCTATCGACCATTGATTCCTTGGTGGCACTTAAAGCGAAGCTATTGTTGACCGCTCACTACCCCACATTCGAGAGTGACGAGGCCGAAGCGTTCCTTTCCGAAAGCCGCCAGTTCGTCCTCGAACTCGACCAGCTCGTTCTCGATGCCCTGCAGTCGAACCCCGACGGTCTCACCCTTCACGAACTGCTCGAGCTAGTCAATCCGGTTGCGGGCCAGTGGCCTGTCGACGGCACGGCGGGAGCACTTGCTTACCCGGTGGTCGGTCACCTTGAACGCATGTGCGATAGCGGCTCAGCTGGGTCCGCCGGACTGCGTGACGGAAAATCAGTGTGGAAGCTCCGTTGACCGAGGCTGACGAGAATGCGTCTGTGGTCCCGATCGCCTGGGGCAGCACGGACTATGTTGCTTCCGCTGACGCTGCGACGGCCCTCGCAGCGACGCGGCGCGCGGGTGCGCCCGCCGTATTCGACGACTTGAAAGCGGCCGCGATTCTGGTCGCAGATGGCCTCTTCGCGCTTCAGTTCAGAACGTGGGACTTCGGCGATTCGGTCGCCTTCGAAGCGCTCGTGGAAGCCAGTGAGTATTTTGGGGACGAGCGCTGGGCGCGGTTTGTGCAAGGGTGGGCCCGATCCTGGGCAACCCGAGCGTTACCGTTCGCGCGTCTCGACTGCACCGCGCCGGGCAGGGCGATGGTGCAAGTTGCAGAGCAATTCAATGACCCGGAACTGATGTCTGCTTGCACCCATCTCGCCGACTTTCTGATGTCGCGACGCCTGCTCTTTGGGGCCTACGAAACCTGGCAATCAGCCCCCTTGCTTTTCCCCTACGGAGGCGCGGGACTTGACGCCGACGGTCTCGAGCTGCTCGAGTCAAGTCCAGCGTGCATATGCGTCGACTGCCTGCATTTCGATGCTCCCTTCCTGGTGACTCTCGGGCGCGTGACTGGCGAGGAGAAGTACCTCACGGCGGGGTTGGAGCAGGCGCTCGCCTATATTCAGGCCCTTCAAATGCCCGATGGCTTGTTCGATCACTTTCGCCTCGGGGGTCAGGAGAGCAGCTTCGGTCCAGGGTGGGGCCGAGGGCAGGGCTGGGCGATTTTGGGCCTGGTCGACGTCTTGGAGGAACTCTCGTTATTACAGAAGCTCGACTCCAGCGCGGCCGCTGAGCTCGCTGAGGCGACTTGTAAACTCATTCGGAGAATGTGCGCACTTCAGCGCCCAGACGGTCATTGGAACGCAGTAGTAACAGATCCTCATTCGGGGAACGAGTACTCAACCGCAGGGTTTATGGCCTCCGGTTTTGCGCGCGCCGCGCGGCTCGGGATTGTTGACAGCGATGAGGTGAAGGAAGCCCTGAGGAGGGCCTGCAGTGCCATTACTCAGTCGCTGGATTCGAAAGGTCAGCTGAGGGAGGTGTCGGCTGCCGTCTACGCCTCGACCGAACCCACGCACTACGCACACGTACCGCGGGGATATGTCGTGCCGTGGGGCCAGGGACCGGCGCTGCTCGCGCTGCTGGAATGTTTGCGGACAAGGGAGAAGAGCTCATGACACGGACCGCACTGATCACAGGTGGGGCGCACGGAATCGGAAAAGCCACTGCCGAGCGGTTCGCCGGTGCGGGATACGACCTCGTTGTGTCCGACATCGATCTGGCTGCGGCTAAGGATACTGCCGCGCAGATCTGCGCCGACGGCGGCAGAGCCACCGCTGCCTACTTGGATGTCGCCCGGGCCGAATCCTGGTTAGACCTCCGCCGCGTGCTTGCGTCAGAAGAGCGACTCCCTGCCGTGCTGGTCAACAACGCATACAACATCGCGATAGCCCCCGCCCACGAATTGAGCGAGGAATCCTGGAACCTGCAGATATCCGTCGGCTTGTCATCGGTCTACCGTTCGCTGCTCACATTCCACGATTGTCTCACTGCACAGCAGGGATGCGTGGTTAACGTGTCGAGTGTGCACGCGCTCGCGGCGTGGGCAGGTCGCCCCGCCTACGCTGGCGCCAAGGGCGGAGTTCTTTCGCTGACTCGACAACTCTCCCTGGACTACGCCCCTGAGGTGCGCGTCAATGCCGTTGTTCCGGGCGCGATTGTTACCCGTGCGTGGGACGGCGTGGACGATCCGGGTCGACGCGAGCAGGAAGGGCACATCTCCCTTGCTCGCTTTGGGCAAGCGTCTGAAGTGGCCTCAGCCATCTTCTTTCTTGCCAGTAGCGAGGCGTCGTACATCACGGGGACCTCGATCCTCGTTGATGGCGGCCTCACGAGTACCGTTTAGGAGCGGCATACCATGACAGCACCTACCGCCCGCTGGAACCCGAAAGAACCCGCACTCACGGTTACGGGACCACGGCTCGCGGCAACGGTTCTGCCACTACGTGGTGGCAAGATTGTGTCGCTGCTGGACCACCGCGGTGTGGAATGGCTCGCGCAACCCGATCGGCCGGTGAGGGCGCCAGCTCGCCCCGGCGACGATTTTCTCGAGTCAGAAATGGCTGGATGGGATGAGTGCGCGCCGACGATCGTGGAATGCGTAGTGGGTGGTGTAATCCTCGCCGACCACGGAGAGCTGTGGACGAAGGCTTTCGAGCGAACCGAGACCGGTGTGGCCGCAGTCGACGACACCCTGGGCTATCGATTCTCGCGCAATATCGTGCCGACCTCCGAAGGGCTTCGGCTCGAATATCGAGCAGAGAGCTTGGGCGATGCAATCCCTTTTTTGTGGGCCGCACATCCTCAGTTCACGGCTCCGGCCGGAACTCGGATTCGGCTCCCAGGCCACGTGCGCAAGGTCGTCGACGTGTTGGCACCGGGGCTTCCAGAATTCGACTGGAGCGACGATCTTGGCAGCATCGATGCTCTCGAGCCAAGTGGTTACCGCAAGCTTTACGTGCACCCCGACGAACGCGTTTTCGAGGTCGGGCTCATTCGACCTGATGGCATCGAGTTGACCGTGCACTGGTCTCAGGAATGCCCCTACGTTGGGCTTTGGTTTGACCGTTTTGGCTACCGCGACGAGCCTGTGATCGCAATCGAGCCCACGACAGCATACTTCGACTCGCTGGAAACCGCAGTCGGATTGGACCGGGCGCCGATGATTGAATCCGGGGAGACCCTCTCGTGGTGGGTAGAACTGTCTACTCGATGACCACCGACGAGCGCCACGGCAGATGCGAGGTTAAGTCTACGGACTAGCCAGCGATGTCGTCGGGTTCGATCATGTGTGCCCGCTCTATATTCACCGTTAGCTGCGGTGAAGGTAGTCATAGGAGAGCTCGAATAGTTGGATTCGAACTTCAACTGCGTCGCATCATCGAGCCGCCGACACGCGAATAGGTGTAGGTGTTAGATCTCAACTCACTCCACGGCGCCAGCCACAATGAGCTGATTCGCGTGCCGAAAACGAACGATACATCGGTAGTGCAACATGACTGTCTGCGGGTCGTCGCGCTGAGCGGCGGCATAATTTCAGGGCGCTGAGCGCCGTCAGCGCATGGTGGTTGACCGGAGCCCGCGGCGCAGCACCACTGACTTGACCCCACAATAAGGTCAACGAAGCGATCCATTTTGTCGATGAGCCGTGGAGATCGCCGGTACCGTCGGCGTAAGTGTCCGCGAAGCATTGGGAATAGATCTGGAGGACGACGCCGCTCGTCGACCAATGAGGCGTGATGTCCATCATGTATCCGCGGTTCACCATGTACCCGGCATCGACGCTAGGTCGCGTTCCGGTCACAAAGGAAGCTTCTGCCGATGGCGGCCAGACGGCAGAGTTGGCAACAGCTTTTCGAGTAGCCATTCAGCCAAGACGGTGCACTTGATCCGCCGTTTCGGGGATTCTTCGGGATGCTCAAGCTGATTCCTCGCTGGGGGTGGAGCCTCCATCCACCCAACCGGGACAGATCACGTGCACCGGGAAAGCCACAGGCGCCAGCTCCCCCAAAGCCGAGTAGGTCAAGTCCGCAAAATTGACAAGTTCAGCGAGCGCACCCAGCTCCGCGAGTCCAACCCAGATTCCGCGTTCAAGACTTTGCGTGTGGCATACGTCAACAGTCATAGCGAATTCCATGCCGCCAGCGTCCTGGATGCCCGGGGCTTCAGTCTGGCATGCGTCATCGTCAACGCCTGCGACGGTAACGCCGGCACCAGACGGACCGAGTTCAGCGGCGATCGACTATCCGATTGACCATGCCGCCCCGGTAACGAAGACGACGTCGCCGCTCGCGTCGAAGGTCTTCACCGTATGGCTCCCCTTGGCGCCATTGCTGTTCTGCCGGCAAAGGTAGCGTTGTCGCCAGCGCGCGCTTCAATTTCAAGCAAGCGGTTCCACTTGGCGGTGCGCTCTGAGCGCATGGTTGATCCCACTTTGATCTGGCCAGCGCGCCATCCAACGGCCAGATCAGCCAACCAGCTGTCTTCAGTGTCACCGGATCGGGCACTCACCACCGTCGCATAGCCCGCCGAATGGGCCGACTCGAGTACTCGTTGCGCGCGCGACACTGAGCCAGCCTGATTCGGTTTCACCAGCACCGCGTTTGCTGTGTTTTTTGCAATAGCTCGATCCAGGCGGATGCTGTTGGTCGCGAAGAAGTCATCCCCTAGCACTTGAATAGTCCCGCCAAGCGCCGTGCTGCACTCAGCCCAACCAATCCAGTCGTCCTCGACGAGAACGTCTTCGACGGAGATAATAGGAAACTCCTGACACCACCGCACGACCGTATTGAGCCAGTCCCGCGGTGTCAGCTCACGGTGTTCCGCCCGCAGCGCATAGTGCTTACCCGTCCACAGTTGATTGGCCGCGAAGTCAATCGCAATCGCGACATCTGCTCCTGGTTGAAACCCGGCAAGTGCAATACCGTCAACAACCAGCGACAACGCCGCGGAGTTGTCGCCCAGTGCGCCCGCAAGCCCCCCCTCATCTGCGACGAGTATCGCGGAGCCCCCGCGGTCCTGAAGCAGCTCGGCGGTCGAGCTTCGCACACGTGCCGCCCATTCGATCGCCTCGACGAAACTTGACGCCCCCACCGGAACCACCAAGACGTCCTGAATATCGAGCAGACCGCCGGCGTGGGCGCCCCCCGACACAATGTTGACCATGGGCAGGGGCAGCAGTGGGGCACCACTCGCGAGGTAGCTCCACAGCGGCCTACGAGCAGCTGCCGCTGCGGCCTGCAGAGTCGACAGCGATACAGCGAGGACTGCGTTTGCCCCCACACGCGCCAGCGAGAAGTCGTCATCGAGACCTTCAAGGGCGGCGTCAATACCAAGCTGGTCACGCGCGTCCAGCCCGAGCACCGAGTCTCGAAGGGCATGATTGGCCGAGTTCACCGCGGCTCGCACTCCCTGTCCGGCATATCGCCTGCCACCATCGCGCAGCTCCACGGCTTCGTGAGATCCGGTTGAGGCGCCAGCAGGCACGATTGTGCGGCCCGTGGCCCCACCAGCCAGAGTAACCTCGCATCCGACGGTGGGTTTGCCGCGAGAGTCAAGCGCCTCCCAAGCGAAAAGATCAGATATGCGAAAGCGATTCATGATTCTCCCTGAGTTCGCGCAAGTGCGAGATCGTTGAGGGTGGTGGGCCGATCTTTAAGGATCGCTGTGGCCAGCTTTAGAACAGTCGCTCGCTGGGCGGAAGAAAGGTACTCCACAGGTGACTTTCCTTCTGCACGCGCCGCCAATAGACACCCGACAAGCCTCAAGACATGGGCGAGGTCAGGAGGCGTCGTGTTGCCATCTACCTGCAGGTATGAAGAAACGAAGGCAGTCGCCGCACCATCGAGCTGGGGACCATCTTGCGGGCGATGCACTGCTTTGAGTACAAGATGCGTGAGAAGGAACGCGAGGTCGAAGGCCGGGTCACCGAAATGAGCTACCTCAAAGTCGATAACCCAGACCTGCTCCTGCTGGGGGTCGACGAGAAGATTCTTCGGCGAGAAATCGCCATGAACGAGACACGATCGCCTCGACGTCATCTCGGCGACGGTCTCCATCAATGCGGGCGCGATTTCGGGCACGCGCTGAGCGGCGTGTACGAAATATGGGTCGATACGCAACTGCTCGAAGGGCTTCCCGTCAAAGAAGGATTCATGAAGTCCCGCACCCCCACTGGTTCGCGCGTGCAGCTCGCCGAGAGTCGTACCGAGCTGAGCTGCGACGGAACTACGGACGTCCCCGCCCATGAGGCATTGCTTCCAGTCTGTCCACGATGACGGGGCCCCCGTCATCGCGATGACGAATCGTTCGGGGTCGGCGCTGACAAGCTCCGGTGCAGCATCAGGAAGCAGGTGATTCATGAGCTGGATCGAACGCGCCTCCCTCAGGATGCGATCGACCGGAGCAAACCACTCGGATTCGACCTTCAGACGGGGAAGGGACTGCTTTACCACAACGCGTTCGTCGCGCCATGCCACGGACAGCACGACGTTGCTCACCCCTCCCCCCAGCTCCCGGGCCTGTGCATTAGCTGGGATATCGAGACCCCGGCCGCGAAGGTAGTCAACTACCGAGCGCTCATCGAGTAGTGCAAGAGTCGAACTCAATAGGTTGCCCGTCCACCGGAAAGGTCAAAGGTGAACCCTGTCGTGAAGCTGCATTCGCGAGACGTCATCCACGCGAGCATCGCCGCTGCCTCCGCGACAGTGCCGGGGCGACCAACGGGTATCTTTTCAAGCATGTACTTGACCACTGTGTCCGGCTGAGTTGCCAGAAAGTCAGTCTGAATCACGGCGGGAGCGAGCGCGTTAATCGTGATTCCGTCCTTCGCGTACTCCTTGCCCTGCGCTTTAACCATGCCAATCATTCCGGCCTTGGTGGCAGAGTACGAGATCATGCCCGGGTTGCCTTCCTTGCCCGCTATGGATGCAACGTGCGCAATGCGCCCGTAACCGAATTGCAGCATGTGCCGGACGGCGACCTGACTTATGGCCAAAGCGGCGCGCAGGTTTACGCGGTACACCACGTCGAATTGCTCAAGGGTGATCTCGTGGCTTCGCACAGCGAGCGGACCTTGTATCCCCACGCTGTTGACCACGTTATGCACCTGACCGAGTTGCGTGACCGCCTCGTCGAATACGCCGATGAGCTGCGCCTCGTCAGCGACATCTGCTGCCCAGGCCGTGGCCGATCCACCCGCGGTCCTGATCCGCTGGGCGGTCGCCTCGGCGGCATCGGCTCGCAGATCTATGCATGCCACTCTGTCACACCGCAGGGCCAGCGCTTCAGCGGTAGCCGCGCCTATCCCGCTTCCGGCGCCGAAAATTACTGTGTTGTGTTGCACAATCTCTCCCATTATTTCGCGGGTATCGACACTCGCTCGAAGCGCTGCGTTTGCGTTCCAATAGCCTCGATCGACACCTCCACGACGTCGCCGTTTTCGAGGTATCTCGGTGGCGTGAATCCGGAACCCACACCTTGGGGCGTCCCGGTGTTGATGACGTCCCCTGGATGAAGGGTCATGAATTGGCTGACATAGCGCACGAGGAATGACACGGAGAAGATCATGTCCGCGGTTGATGAGCGCTGCCGGACCTCTCCGTTCACTGTGCTTTGCAAGGTCAGCGCCTGAGGATCGGGGATATCCGCACGGGTTATCAATGCGGGGCCGAGGGGGTTGAACGTTTCACAGTTCTTCCCCTTATCCCACTGGCCACCGCGTTCAAGCTGGTATTCCCGTTCGGATACGTCGTTACTGATGGTGTATCCAGCCACGTAGTCCAGTGGATCCTCGTCGTCGCGGATGTACCGTGCAACTTGACCGATGATGACCGCTAGCTCAACTTCGTAGTCTGTTTTCACGCTAGTCGGAGGAATCAGCACGGTGTCGTTGGCGCCGCCCACTGTATCGGCCGCCTTAAGGAACACCACCGGCTCCGACGGGATGGGCATCCCCGCCTCTGCAGCATGAGCAACATAGTTCAGCCCGATGCAAACAATCTTCCCTGGGTCAGCGATCGGCGGGCCAAAGCGCAAGTCCGGAGTTCGTTCTACGCGCCTCAGTTCGGGGCCGTTGTCGATCAAGTACTGCTCGAATTCGCCAGACGTGTGGCGGGCTATAGTCGCCCTAGTGATATCTCCGGCGAAACCGGAGACGTCTACGAGGACCCTGCCGTTTTCGAGTTGGATTTCTGCCACGGGTGACTCGTTGCCACTTTCACCGACGCGCATAAGTCGAGCCATGAGCCTACTTCACTGCTCCCAGTGCAAGGCCGCCGATGAATGATCGCTGGAATATGAGGAAGACAATCACACACGGAATGGCGGCAATGACCGTCGCCGCGGCGATCAGATTCCACTGGGCGCTGAACTCCCCCTGCAGCGACACTATTGCCGCCGTCACCGGGAATTTGTCGTCAGTGCGCAAGAGTGTGATCGACATCAGAAGATCGTTGAATATCCATGTGAATGCCAGAGCCCCCAAGGCCGCCAGAGCGGGCCGACACAGCGGGAGCACGATCTGGAAAAAGATTCTTAGCGGTCCCGCCCCGTCGATGGATGCGGCGTCCTGAAGTTCAAAAGGAATCGCCCTCATGAAGCCATAGAGCACGAATGTGTAGAATCCCAGCCCTAGAGCCGTCTGCACTGCAATGACTGTGACGAACCTGTCGAATATGCCCAACCCCTCCGAAATTCTCACGTAGGGAATCAGCATCAACTGCACAGGCAGCAGATTTCCGGCGAGCATTGCCAGCAGCAGGGTGCGTCGGAACCTAATGCGGTATCGACTGAGTGCAAACGCTGCAAATGAGCTGAGGCCCAGGCTGAGCAGCACGACGGGAATGGTGATGATGAAGCTGTTCATCATCGCTTGAAACATACCGGCTTCGGTCCACGCATCCGCGTAGTTCGTGATGACGAGGCCGCTGCCTGGGATAGACCCCACCCCGTTCTGGAAAATGTCACCAAGTGAACGGAACGAAGTCAAAATCACCAACGCGATCGGGAAGAACCAGAACGCAGAGATCACAATCGAGCTCGAATGGAAAATTAGAGTGTTCGCATGCCGACGCATCCGCCACCTGCGGTTGCGTGGGTTCGAACCCGAAGGAGCAGAGAGTGGGGGGTTCAAGATTTGCGTGGTCGTCATCAGTCTTCCTTGCTTTCTGAGAATGCACGCACCAGGTACGAGATGATTACCCCAAGAGCGAGCACAAAGATCACGACGGCAATCGCGGACGAATAGCCAAGTTGGCGGCCAGTAAACGCTGTCGAGTACATGTACGTGCTCAGTAGCTCGCTCGACCGGAATGGACCGCCGTTGGTCATCGCGTAGACGATGTCAAAGGACCTCAAGGCTTCGATCACGAGAATCGATATGACGACGAGGTTGACGCTGCGTAGCTGCGGGAGCGTGACGTACCGGAATCGCTGCCACACCGATGCGCCGTCAACGCGTGCAGCTTCCATTAACGTTGGATCGATGGCCTTCAGTCCCGCGAGGAACAGCACCATCACGTAGCCGATTTGTCGCCACAGCGCCGCAACAATGATCGCGTACAGGGCGGTATTTGGATCTCCCAGCCACAGTCTTGTCCAGCTGTCTAAACCCAGCGCCCGGAGTGTCTCGTTCAGAATTCCGGTGGGCTGATAGACCGCATTCCAGATCAGGGCGGTTACCACGAGGGAAAAAACCATGGGGAGAAAAACTACGGTGCGATAGATGCCGACACCCCGGCGCTCGGCCTGGAAAAGCAGCGCGATCGCCAAACCGCCTAGGAACGAAAAACCACCGAAGAGCACCATCCAGATGGCGGTATTGCGAAGGGCCCCGATGAACACGGCGTCGGTGGTGAGTTGTACGTAGTTCGCGAGACCGATTGGTTCAGCCGCACTCAGCCCATTCCATTTGACGAACGAAAGAAGCACTCCCTGAAATGCGGGGTAAAAGACTCCAACGGTTTCGACCAAAAAAGGGACTAGGACCAGGGCGAACACGACCGGCGGCGTGGCAATGCCGCGCCGCCGGTCGGACTTCGCCGGAGGCGAATGCACAGTCATTCGGCTGCTCTTACCTTCTCTGCTTCCGCCTGCCACTCACTAAGAATCAGTGGGGTGGCCTTGGATTTGACCAGATATTGGGTGAGGGCTTGGTCTGCCGTGGACTGGAGGGCGTCAGAAGAGTCGCGATTGAAGAACTGCGTTAGCCCATCGGCTTTCTCGAGGATCGCCTGGCCCTTCGACGCTGCCGGAGCCAAGTCGGTCTCAGTGTTCGGATTTGCCGGGATCAGCGTTCCAGATCCGTTTGCCTCGTACATGACTTTCTGCGCCTCGGGAGAAGCGAGATAGGCCAGGAACTCCTTCGCGAGGTTGGGCTGATCCGTGCGCGCGCTTGCCATGAATCCATCGGTCGGAGCCTCTTCGCCGAGCGGCACGCTGTCATCGATAATCGGGAACTGAAAGTAGTCGTAGTCGTCGAGCTCTTCGGCAGGAAGGTTGAATTGGAGCCACGACCCGGCGAGGAACATCCCGGTGCGCCCCTGAGTGAAGTCGGTCACCGCTTGGGGGAAGGACAAGCCCGACGCACTGGTGTCGAAATAGGGCTGAATTTCGTCCCACTTATCGAACACCGCTTCCACCTCCGGACTGTCGAAGCTATCCTCGCCAGCGAGAAGATCGATGTGGAACTGCGGTCCGTTGACGCGAAGGTTCAGGTAGTCGAACCAAGCAGACGCCAACCACGGCGCGTCCGAAACACCGATACCAATCGGAACGACTCCGTTGGCCTCGAGTGCCTTGTTGGCGACCAGAAACTCATCCCACGTCGTGGGTACTTCAGCGCCACTGGCTTCCCAGACTGATTTCTTGTAGTAGACGCCAAGCCAGTAATAGGAGGTCGGAACGAATACCTCATTTCCGCTTGAATCCTGGCTAAGCGCGCGAAGGCCGTCAGAGAAAGGTGCGTCTTTCCACACGTCGGAGATATCGAGCAGGAGGCCCTCGTCGGCCAGATCGCGCAGGTTGGCTCCGCCGTAGTAGGTGTAAACATCCGGTGGGTTGGACGATGTCAGGTAAGAGGGAAGCTGCGCACGGAAAGTCTCGTTATTGACTGTGTTGAGCTCAACCTGTCCGCCGCCCTGTGAGTTGAACGTGTCAACGACGGTCTGGAGAGCCGCCTCGTCACCGTCAGCCAATCGCGACTGCAGGGAAAGCGGGCCGTCGGCGTCTTCGGCAGGAGGGGTCACAGGCGATCCGCCAGTGCCTAGACATCCTGTTAGCGAGAGGGACACGGCTGCGAGCAAACCCGTTCCCAGAGTGAACCGCCTCTTCCGGAAGGTCATCTTTGACTCCATTCTTTATGCTGCGTCCATTGGAATGTGCGCCCCAATCGGCGCTATTTTCCAAGGCTAAGCCTTTCGAATAAGAGTGTCAATAATGTAATAGTATTACATTTGAACTTGGACGAACGTCCGCGCAAGTATGAACCGTGACTAGTCACAGGTCCACAGAACGACGCGTACAGGCTCGGTTCGAATCACGCCTGCACCCCGGATGCAGTCCCGTCGTCCCGAATCAACGCTGGCGCGATAATCGCCGCCGACACGGAGACAGGTGGCGACGCAGACACGGCGGTGGACGCGGAGGATGTGCTGGCGGATCTAATGGAGCGCACCGTCGCGGTCGGCACGATCTCGTTCCTTGCATTTACAACAGCGCCGAAGGGTAAAACGGCCGAGCTGTTCGGTCGGGAGGATGCGACCGGGCTCAAGCGGGAGTTTGATCCGTATTCGATGAAGCAGCCATTCAGGAGGGCTTCATCCTCGACGTGTTGAAGAACTACCTGCCCTACGATCCGGCGTTCACGATCGCTCACACCGACCCGGTCACCGGGGTGGACGTGGAGGTCGACACGTCCAAGGCCAACAGTGAGCTGATGCGGTGGGTGCGCCTGCACCCGACGAACATCGCCCAGAAGGTGGCCGTGATCGTCGATCACTTTCGCAGCAATGTGCGCAGCGAACTCGGCGGCCGCGCGAAAGCGATGGTGGTCACCGGGTCCCGCAAAGAGGCCGTGCGCTACAAAATCGCCATCGACGCATACCTGAAAGAACAGAAACTCGACGGGCAGCTCGGCGCTCTGGTCGCCTTCTCTGGCGGGGTGACCAATGACCTATCGGGTGCGGACGAGCACACCGAAACGTCGATGAACCCGGGGCTGAAGGGGCGGGCGTTGGAGGCCGCGTTCGCCGGTGACGACTTCCAGGTGATGATCGTGGCGAACAAATTCCAGACCGGCTTCGACCAGCCGCTGCTCGTTGGCATGTATGTGGACAAGAAGCTGTCCGGCATCACCGCGGTGCAGACCCTGTCACGGTTGAACCGGGTGATCCCGGGCAAGGAAAACACCTACATTCTCGACTTCGTCAACGACCCGGAGGAGATCCTCGCGGCGTTCCAGACCTACTAGGAGGACGCGGAGCTCACGAAGCCGTCGGATCCAAACATCATCCACGACATGCTCGGCAAACTCCGCAGCATGAACATCATCGACCCACACGATGTGGACGGAGTCGTCGCCGCCTGGTTGACGAAGACCAGCCACAACACCCTTTACTCGCACGTCAAAGCGTCACGGGACGTGTTCTGGACAAGGTGGAACGATGCGGTGGACGTCGCCGACGATCTGGAAAAGGGGACTGCCCCGAGTTCAGTTGACTCGATGGGTTAGTGGTTTCACGCGGCCTTGAGGGCCATGTTTATTGTCTCAAACTCGATCGGGGTGAGTTTGCCGAGGCGGCGTTGGCGGCGTCGTCGGTGGTAGGTGCGCTCGATCCAGGTGACGATCGCGAGGCGTAGTTCTTGCCTGGTCGACCATCGCTTCTGGTCGAGGACGTTCTTCTGCAGCAGCGCAAAAAAGGATTCCATTGCAGCATTGTCTCCGCAGGCGCCGACCCTGCCCATGGACCCGGTGATGCCGTTGTTCTTCAACACTCTCACGAATGCTTTCGAGCGGAACTGGGAGCCGCGGTCGGAGTGCAGGATCGTGCCGTCGATGTCACGTTGGCCGATCGCGTTCCGGGCTGCAGCGACAGCGAGGGAGGCTTTCATGCGGGAGTCGATGGAGTAGCCGACGATTTTGTTCGAGTAGACGTCCTTGATCGCGCAGAGGTAAAGCTTGCCCTCATCCGTGCGGTGCTCGGTTATATCGGTCAGCCACAGCTCGTTCGAGCGTGTCGCCGTGAAGTTCCGCTCTACGAGGTCGTCGTGCACCGGTGGCCCAGCCTTCCTATTCAGCCCACGTTTCTTCGCGAACACACTCCAGAGGCGCTGCTGGGAGCACAACCGCCACACCCGGTTCTCACCCGCCTGCAAGCCGGCGTCGTGGAGCTCGTCGGCGATGAATCGGTAGCCGAAGGTTGGGTCGTCGTGGTGGGCGTCCCAAGCGGCGTTGGTGAGATGAGCGTCGTCCCAGTCGCGTTGCGAAATGGGGTTCCGCGTCCATTGGTAGAACGCTTGCTTGGAGAATTTCAACACCCGGCAGGTCACCGTGACGGGCACACCGTCGACGGCCAATTCGCGGACCAGCGGGTACATCATTTTGGGTTGACGTCCCGGGAGAGATACGCGACCGCGCGGCGCATGACCTCGGCTTCTTGCTCGAGGAGCCGGATGCGTTTCTTCGCATCCCGAAGCTCCGAGGTTTCCTTCTCGGTCTCGCCCGGCTTGACGCCATCTTCGACGTCGGCTTTCTTGAGCCAGTTCGCCAGGCAGGACTCCGAGATCCCGAAGTCCTTCGC
>Ga0105047_10008114_pt1 | contig 17578 bp, 18 predicted proteins | sample MAT04_FD_78384 | JGI IMG/M metagenome (GOLD analysis project Ga0105047, IMG submission 78384) | Freshwater microbial communities from Lake Fryxell liftoff mats and glacier meltwater in Antarctica - MAT-04 (megahit assembly) | ecosystem: Environmental > Aquatic > Freshwater > Ice > Liftoff...
AACTCCTTGCGTGTGGTCATGCTGATTCGCCTCTGCTTCGTCACGTTGTTCTGCCCCCGCCAGACCATCCGGCGGGTAGCAAACTACATGAGGCAACAGTGCATCAGCGGTAACAAAACTGATGAGTCAATGCGGCCCATCGCAGGTTCCAACAAAGGGGAGGGCTGGTCATCAGTCGTCCTTGCGGGGAAGGGAGTGAAAGACACCACAGCCGCCGCACCGAGGAGGCCTCCGTTCATTGGGTGGGCGCATACATTCGTTTCAATGACCTGAGGCATCCGCAAGCGATGGCGGGCGGTGAGGTTGATGCGTTTTTGACATGGTTGGCGGTCGAACGACAGGTGGCGCCTGCCACGCACCGGCAGGCCTTGTCGGCCTTGCTGTTCCCGTACCAGAAAGTGTTGCGGCAGGACCTGCCGTGGATGTCGGAGATTGGTCGCCCGCACGCAGCCCGGCGTGTACCAGTGGTCTTCAGCATGGACGAGACCACACCGCACACCTTGCGGCATTCGCTCGCTACCCACTTGCTGCAGTCAGGGTACGACATTCGAACCGTGCAGGAACTGTTGGGGCACACGGTCGTCAGCACCACCATGATCTACACCCACGTGCTGCGTTGGGGCGGCGGCGCGGTGCGCAGCCCTTTGGACAAATTGTTGGGAATGGATTCATCCACCCCGCAGGTTGACGACGCTGTGCCCTTGGCTGACTCTGCACTGCCGCAGTCGACACCGGTGGGGACGGCACCCCTGTCGGCATCGTTGCCGCCGTCTCTGCGCCACCCAGCCGCGGCGCCTTCTCCAGCCCTCCCATGCGTCGCGTCGCGCCCACGCTCTCCTGGCCTGCGCTGAACTGCAGAGGCGCAGCAATGTCAGCTTTCTCGCCCACGCCGCACGCGCTGCCCCAGGGGTGACGGTGTCCATTGGCTGCGTCAGGGCATTCGCAGAATCCTCCGAAGCCCGTTTGCGATCAGCGCACGGCTGTGTCCACCGGGTGGGCACAATCCCACGCCATGCCCTATGACGCTGCTCCAGATTCGACCTCAGCTGCACGAGCAGTGACGCCAGTGGCGCTGGTCCCGACGTTGTCATTGCCGATTGAATGGCTGCCTGTGGCCGGTGCGCCGCAACAGCTGATCGTTTTACTGCACGGCTGGGCCAGCAACGGCAACGCGATGGCGCCGCTGGCGCAGGCGCTGCGAACTCAGTTCCCGCAGGCCGCTGTGCTCGCGCCCGAAGCACCGCACCTGGCTGATACCCAGCGGCTCAAGCGGCCGGGCCAGACTGCGCGCCGGCAGTGGTATCCGGTCGCGCAACTCAGCGCCGAAAACTGGCCAGACCGTGTCGGCAAGGTCCTGCCCGGGCTGCAGGCCTGGGTGCTGGCACAACAGCAGCGCCTGGGCGTGGCGCCGGCGGCCACCTGCCTGGGTGGGTTCTCGCAGGGCGCCATCCTGTCCTTGGCCTTGGCCGTGCAGCACGACGGCCTGTGCGGAAGGGTGTTGTCCTTCGGCGGGTGCTTGGTGGGGCCGCCAATGGCCGCACCACGCCACACCACCGTGCACCTGTTGCACGGCAGCGCCGACCAGGTCATCCCGGCCCAGGGTTCGCGCGACGCGCTGGCGCAGCTGGCCGCCTTGCAGGGCGACGCCACCCTGGACATCGCTGCCGATGTTGCGCATGAACTGCATCCGGCTTTGATCAACTGTGCCTTGAAGCGCCTGCAAACTCATATTCCGCTGCGCACCTGGAAGGCCGCACTCGGTGCGATACCGACTGCACCTGCTGCACCTGCTGCACCTGCTGCACCTGCTGCATCCGCTGCGCCTGCCGGCTAGGTTTTTTCAGACACCGACATTGAACGCCATGCTCTACCTGCTATCACCCGCCAAAACATTGAACTACGAGAGGCCTGCGCCCGAGCCCGTCTTGAAAATTGCATCCAATCCGCTGTTCGCGACACAAGCCGCGGCACTGATTGCGGTCCTGCGCAAAAAAAATGCGGCGCAGATCGCTGAGTTGATGGACCTCTCGAGCACCCTGGCTGAGTTGAACCTGGCCCGCTACCGCGCCTGGCAGCCCGAGGCCACAGTCACCAACAGCAAGCCGGCACTGCTGGCCTTTGATGGCGATGTTTATGGCGGGCTGGATGCAAAAACTCTCACCACCGCCGACCTGAACTGGGCGCAACAGCACCTCGTGGTGTTGTCGGGCCTGTACGGTGTGCTGCGCCCATTGGACCGACTCCAGCCCTATCGGCTGGAGATGGGCACGGCGTTGAAGAACCGCGCTGGAAGCGACCTGTATGCCTACTGGGGCGACACGGTTGCGCAGCACCTGAACCAGCGGCAAGCCGATCAGGCAAGGCCCGTGGTGGTGAACCTGGCCAGCATCGAATATGCCCACGTCGCCTTGCGCCCGGCTCTCAAAGCCCGGGTCATTCACTGCGTCTTCGAAGACTGGAAGACCGACCGCTACAAGGTCATCAGCTTTTTCGCTAAACGTGCGCGGGGTTTGATGGCGCGCTACGCCATCCAGGAGCGCGTGAACTCGCCCAAGAAGCTGGCGGCGTTTGCGGCCGGCGGTTATGCCTTCGACGCGGCCGGGTCCGAACCCGAACGTTTGGTGTTCAGACGCCGGGTCTGAGAACGCTTGGCAGAATGCACCCATGCCCGCCATTGCCCAGACCATCACCCCCGAACTGCGCCGCTGGATCATCGACCAGGCGCAGACCGGCTGCCGGCCCGAAGACGTGCTGAACGCCATGAAAGCCAGCGGTTGGAATGAAGATGTGGCCCTTGCCGCCATGGAAGAAACGCTGGAGCAGCGCCTGCAGGAAGCCCGCGCATTGCCCGCTACAGATGCCGTGGCCTGGCCGGCGCAAAGGCAAGACAGCGGCGTGGCCGCCAATGCGCCGCCCCTGCCCGAGCCTGACCTGAGTGGCGGAGCCTGCGTGATCGACATTGCCGGCCACGCGGTGCGGGTGTTGACGACGCTGCGCGAACCGCGCGTGATCGTTTTCGGGGGTTTGTTGAGTGATGCTGAATGCGACGGCCTGATGCAATTGGCGGGGCCGCGCCTGCTGCGTTCAGAAACGGTTGACAACAACACCGGCGGCAGCGAGGTCAACGCCTCGCGCACCAGTGACGGCATGTTCTTCGAACGTGGCGAAGCCGAACTGATTGCCCGCATTGAAGTCCGCATCGCCGCCCTGCTGAATTGGCCGCTGGACCATGGTGAAGGTTTGCAAATCCTGCGCTACCGGCCCGGGGCCGAGTACAAACCTCACCACGACTATTTCGACCCTGTCCACCCGGGCACTCCAAAGATCCTGGAGCGGGGTGGCCAGCGAGTCGCCACTTTGGTGATGTACCTCAACACGCCCACGGCGGGTGGCTCCACCACGTTTCCGGACGTTGGCCTGGCCGTGGCGCCCCTGCGTGGCAACGCGGTGTTTTTCAGCTACGACCGCGCGCATGTCAGCACCCGTACGCTGCATGGCGGTGCGCCTGTGATGGCCGGTGAAAAGTGGGTGGCAACCAAGTGGTTGCGACAGGGCGTGTTTCGTTGAAATGAGCTCAGGGCTTGTTGGCGGCAGCGCCTGTCGGCTCACATTCCCTGCATTTGCCTTGACGTCAACACGCGCACGCCCGGCTGCGCTTGTCGCACGGCCCGCAGCAGCGCCCGTGCCACGCTACTGGCCTGGATGGGGCGCCAGGCTGCGGGTATCAGCGGTGACAGCGGGCCGGCCACAGCCAAGGTGATGCGTTCACCCAGCCGGGGTGCTTGATTCAAGGCTGCCCGGTCGCCCGCCAACCACGACGGCCGAGCGACGACAAGGCTGGCGAATCCCAGGCCCGCCAAAGCCGCTTCCATTTCGCCCTTGACCCGGCTGTAGAAGTTGCCTGACGTGGCTCTAGCGCCGAGTGCCGAGACCACTCCGAAGCGTGTCACTCCCGCTTTGTGTGCCGCGTTGGCAAATGCCAGTACGGCGTCGAAGTCAACTGCACGAAATGCCGCCTGTGACCCGGCCACGGCCAGGGTTGTGCCCAAGCAGCAGAAGGCTTCTTCAGCGGCCGGCAAAGCGGGCAGGGCGCGGTAGTCCACCAGGTGGACCTGCTGCCCAGGTACCGTGCTGCCGGGTGCGCGCCGCAGCAGCAGGTGAATATCACCTGGCCCGTCCCACAGACGCAAGAACTCATGCCCGATGAGGCCACTGGCGCCGGCAAGCAGTGCGGTCATGCATCCAAGTCTACGACCGCGAGATGGCGCTGGCGACCTTGAACCGTCAGCACAAGGACGCTAAGGTCGGGGCCAGTGCAGACCAGCAGGACATGAGCATGAAGACCATCACCTTCGCCAAGAGGCCCGAGTTGTCGCGCTACGAGTTGCGCGTCGATGGCGAGCTGGCCGCCTTGGCCGACTACGTGGACAACCCCGACAAGGTGCGCATGGTGCACACCGAAGTTCTGCCCGGCTTCGCCGGCCAGGGTCTGCCCACACAACTGATGGCGCAGGCCTTGGCAGATGTTCGCCAGCAGGGCAAGCAAGTGGTGGCCGAGTGCAGTTTCGTTGCAGCCTATCTGCACAAGCACCCTGTCGTTTGAAGCTCACCAAAGGCCCGCCTGGGGGTTATTTGGAGCTCACCTGAAGTGCTGCAGCAACTTGTCCAGTGCCATGGTGAAGGGCTGCTCCATCATCGGCAGCGTCAGGAACATGCCCAGCAGCCCCACACCCAAGGTGAGCGGGAAGCCGATGGCGAAGATGTTGATCTGTGGCGCCACGCGTGACACCACGCCCAGCACCAGGTTGACGAACATCAGCATCGTGATCAGCGGCAGAGCAATCCACAGGCCGGTACTGAAAATCTCGGCGCCCCATTGATGCGGTTGCATCGCGCGCAAAAAGGCAAACGGCTCGGGGCCAACCGGGAAGGTGGTGAAGCTCATGGCCAGCGCCATGACCACCAGCAAGTGACCGTTGATGATGATGAACAGCCAGGCCACCATGGTGCCGAAAAAACGACTGGTGGCGGTGGCGGCGCTGGCAGACAGAGGGTCGAAGAATCCGGCGAAGTTCAGGCCCATTTGCAGGCCGATCAGTTCACCCGCGAACTCCACCGCAGCAAACACCACGCGCACGGCGAATCCCAGAGCCAGGCCGATGACGACTTGCTGCACCACCAGCAGGAACGCCAAGGACGAGTCCAGGGCGACCACCGGCATGGGCGGCAGGCTGGGTTGTGCGGCCAGGGCGATCAGCGCGGCCAGGCCAACCCGCACCTGGGTGGGCACTGCGCGGGTGCCCAGCACGGGCAGGGCCGCAAACAGGGCCAGGCCGCGCAGGAACGGCCAGATCAGTGGCGACAGCCACGCCAGGATCTGTTGTTCGCTGAAGGTGATCATGGACGGCGCGTGGCGCGTCAACGGTGCTGACTGCGTAACAGAACCGGGTTAGCCGACCGCGCTGGGGATGGCCATGAGCATGCGCTGCAGAAACTCCACCAGTGTGGACATCATCCAAGGGCCGGCGATCATCAACACCGCCACCGAGGCCACGATCTTGGGAACGAAGCTGAGCGTGGCCTCATTGATCTGCGTGGCCGCCTGAAAAATGCTGACCACCAGGCCTACCACCAGGACCACCAGCAGGATCGGCGCGGACACGATCAGCAGCATCAGCAGTGCGTTCTGGCCCGTGGAAAGGACTTGTTGTGCATCCATGGTGAGTGTCGGCCCCGGCACGCCTTCGACATCGCTCCTCAAGAGAGAGCGAGTGCCATGGTGCGGCTCGGCGGCGTGCCTTGTTATCAGGTTACGAACGAGGCCGCCAGGGACCCCAACAGCAAGTTCCAGCCGTCGGCCAATACAAACAGCATCAGCTTGAAAGGCAGGGCCACCAGCACCGGACTCAACATCATCATGCCCAGGCTCATCAAGACGCTTGCCACGATCATGTCGATGATGAGGAAGGGGATGAAGATCATGAAGCCGATCTGGAATGCGCTCTTCAACTCGCTCGTCACAAAGGCTGGTACCAGCACGCGCAATGGCACGTCCATGCCCTTCACTTCGGGCGGCAGCTTGGCCAGCTTGGCAAACAGTTGCACGTCGCTTTGCCGGGTCTGTTTGAGCATGAATTCGCGCATCGGCACGGCGCCTTGTTCCAGCGCCGCGTCCACCGCCAGCGTGCCGGCCGCGTAGGGCGCATAGGCCTGTTCGTAGACCTTGTCGAAGGTCGGTGACATCACAAAGAACGTCAGGAACAGGCTCAGGCCGATGATCACCTGATTGGGCGGTGCGGCCTGAGTGCCCAAGGCCTGGCGCAGCAGCGACAGCACGATGACGATGCGCGTGAAACCCGTCATCAACAGCAGCACCGCCGGCAGGAATGACATCGCGGTGAAGAAGATCAGCGTCTGTACTGGGACCGAGTAACTGGTACCGCCCGGGCCTTGCGCCGTCAACAGCGGCAGGCCAGCGGCTTGTTGGGCCCAGGCGCTGCCGGTGACGACCAGCATCAGGGTGCCTGCTGCGGCCAGGCGGGAAGCGGTGCGAGTGTTCATTTGGCTCCGGGGTGTTGACGGATGCGGCCCAGCAATTGCGCAAAAGTGGTACCCGCTGTCGGCGCGGGGGTGCCTGGTGCTGGAATGCCCGGTTGAAGGGGTGCCATGGTGTGGACCGTCTGCACGCTGTGGGGTGTCACGCCCAGCACCAGCCACACCCGGTCTTCACCCTGGCCGACTTCAATGGTCACGAGCTTTTGCTGGGCCGACAGCGGCATCACAGCCACCGTGCGTGGCAGGCCCTGGGTGTGCTGGCCACCCATGCCCGTCAACGGCGAGCGTTTGAGCAGCCACAGAACCACAGGAATCATTGCAATGACGACGATGAACCACAGCAGGGCAGTCCACAGGGAGGCCGGGGCAGCGGCGATCGGGATTGAGCTCGAGGGCATGGTGATTCAGCTCCGGCTCAAACGGCGCATGCGTTCGCTGGGCGTAACGATGTCGGTGAGGCGAATGCCGAACTTGTCGTTCACCACCACCACCTCGCCTTGTGCAATCAGGTAACCATTGACCAGCACGTCCATCGGTTCCCCGGCCAGCGTCTCGAGTTCGACCACCGAGCCTTGCGCCAGTTGCAGGATGTGTTTGATCGGAATGCGCGTTCGGCCCAGTTCCACCGTCAACTGCACGGGGATGTCCAGGATCATGTTCAGGTCATTGCCAGCAGGGCCCACACCGGCATTCGAAAAATTGGTGAATTGCGCGGGGGCAACGCTTTCGGTCGGCAGCGTGACCTGGCTCGCAACCTCTGCGGGTTTGCTTTCCGCCAGTGCCGCGGACCATTCGGCAGCCATGCGGTCTTCTTCGGACATGCCTTCGGTGCTTGCAGTTTCAGCCATGGTTCAGGGTCCTGGGCATTGCATTGGCAATTGTCATCGGGCTTCGCCGAGCCATGACAGATTGGAAGAGGTGATCAAGCGGTCGACCTTCAGCGCGTAATGGTTGTTGCTGGTGCCGTAATAGCAGTCCAGCACCGGTACGCCATCAACCTTGGCTTGAATCATCGGGTTCAGATCCAGTTCGATGAAATCGCCGGGCTTGAAAGCCAGCAGTTGTTCCACCGTGGCCGGGGTCCTGGCCAACTCGGCTACCAGGTCGACATCGGCAGCCTGGATCTGCGTCTTCAGCAGGTTGATCCAGCGCCGGTCGGGTTCAGCAGAATCGCCCTGGATGGTGCTGTACAGCACGTCACGAATGGGCTCGAGCGTCGAGTACGGAATGCAGAAATGCACCGAGCCGCTGGTCTCGCCAATTTCCAATGTGAAGGTGGTGGCCACGACAATTTCGCTGGGCGTGGCGATATTGGCAAATTGCGGCTGCATTTCACTGCGCTGGTATTCCAGCTCAACCGGATAGATGCCGTGCCAGGCTTTATTGAACTCAGCGCTGATTACTTCGACCAAACGCAGAATGACGCGCAATTCGGTGGGGCTGAAGTCGCGCCCTTCAATGCGAGTGTGATATTTGCCATTGCCGCCAAACAAGGCATCGATGACCGCGAACACCAAGCTGGGGTCGCAGACGATGAGCCCGTTGCCCCGCAAGGGTTTGATGCTGACGATGTTGAAGTTGGTGGGCACCACGATTTCGCGCAGGAACGCGCTGAACTTCTGCACCTTGATGCCGCCAATCGACACCTCGGGGCTTTTTCGGATGAAGTTGAACAGCCCGATGCGAATGTTGCGTGCGAAGCGTTCGTTGATGACCTCCATCGTCGGCATGCGCCCGCGGACGATGCGTTCCTGGCTGGACAGGTCGTAGTCGCGAATGCTGCCGGCCGGGGTCTCGTCGGTTTCGAGCTTTTGGCTCTCACCGGTGATGCCCTGCAACAGCGCGTCGACCTCATCCTGCGAGAGGATCTGCTGGTTCATTGAATGATGAAGTTCGAGAAGTGCACGGCCGTGATGGGCAGTGGCGGCGGTTCTCTCTTTTTCTTCTTTTTCTTGCCGGGCTGACCCTCGTCGGTGTCGGCAGCTGCTTCGGCGTTGCCCTCGGCTGCGGCCGCGGCTTCGTGTTCTTCGGTGTCCACGCCGAGTGCGCGGGAGGACTCCCTGCGCACCCGTTCGGCCAGCCTGGCCTTGCCGTCACGGTCCATCAGTTCGGCTGCAGTTCGCTCAGACAGCGCCAGCAACACGTTGTTGCGGATCACCGGCATGTAGACCTTGATCTGTTCAGCCACCTGAACATCGTCGATCTCCAGGGTGATGCCGACTTGGGCGAACCGTTCAGCCTGCTTGTCGGCCAGATTGACCGTGAACGGGTCGAGCGGCACGAACACCGGCGCGACCTTGTTGCCGTGTTTGGCACCAGTCTTGGCCCTGCTGCCACCGCCTTCTTCGTCCTCGGCTTCAGCGGCGGCCGCTGCGGCGGCGGCGTTCTTTTTCATCATGAAAACCGCCGCACCGCCAGCGCCTGCTACCAGCACGCCAACGATGGCCAGGATCATGATGAGTTTTTTCTTGCCCGCTTTCGGGGCGGCAGCTGCGGGGTCGCCTGCGGCGGTGGTGGACATGCTGTCTCCAGGTGCGCCGAACCCACTGCCATCAGGGCGAGAAGCAGACCAGGGTTCGGCCAGTTCGGTCCATTATTGAGAGCCGATCCGCGCGTCCATGCTTTGATAAGCGTGGTGAAAAGGGCCCAACCCGGGCCCCCGAACAGGCCTGTTTCAGGCCACCAGATCGACCATGCCACGCTGGCGCTGCGCCGGTGCGGCGCGCCAGTCCGCACTGCGGTTGTCGGCGCTGCCTGGGTTGCGACTGCGGTCGTCGTGGCGAGCCTCCGCGCCGGCATTGCCGCCGCCGCGTGACCCACTGCCGTCGCCAGCGGCCTCACGCTGCTGCTGCGGTGGCTGCTGGGACTGCTCGAACACCCCGCCGCCGCTGAGAACCAGGCCCGACTCCCGCAAGCTGCTGGCCAGCACCGGCATCGCCTGTTCCAAGGCTTGGCGCGTCTCGGGGTTCTGCGCGGTCAGCAACAGCTGGGCGGCGTTGCCGTTGAGCTGGATCTCCACCCGCACCGGGCCCAATTCAGCCGGATTGAGGTGGATCCGCGCCTGGCTGACACCGTCGCGCGCCCACAGTGTCAACAACTGGCCCAAGGCCGGTGCGAAGGCCGGGCTGTGCAAGGCTGTTGACAGCGTCGCAGTGGCCAGAGCGCCAGCTGTAGCGGCCTCGCTTGCTACAGGCGCGGCAGCCGGACTGGTTGTCATCACCGCGCCTGTGGGCAGGGCGGTCGGTACCGCCACGGATGCGGGCACGGCCGTGGAATTGCCTCCATTCCCGCCTTGGGTGCCGCGGGGGCCATCAGCGGCGGCACTGGCTGAGCCCGGCGCCGCCTCGGCTGCAAATGCGGGGTTGTCCAGGCGGCCATTTCGGTGGCCAGGGTTGGCGTGTTCAGGCGGTGTGTCAGTCCCTGCCAAAGGTATGGCCAAAGGGATGGCCAAAGGGATGGCCAAGGGTACGGCCACGGCGCCAGCGCTGCTGCTGGCGCTGCTGCCAGCGCTGCTGATAGCGCTGCTGATAGCGCTGCTGATAGCGCTGCTTGGGGCAGGAGCATCGTTGGGGCCGCGAGGGCTCGTGGCGGCCACGGGTGGTGCATCGATGGCCTTTGAGCCCAGGCTGGATGCGTCTGTGGTGGCTGCCGGCAGCATGCCATTGGCGGATGCTGCGTTGCCCTGAGGCTGAATGGCGACCCGTGCAGGGCCCAGCTCAGCCGGGTTCGGCTGCAGCGGCGCCAGGGTGCCACGGGCGCTCGCCATGGCGTCGGTTGAGGACGCTGCAGCCCCGGGGCTGGGTGTCAGCGCAGCAGCATTGGCCAGGGCAGGGGGCGCCACTCGGGCTGCCGTCATGGCCGGGCTGTCGACACCAGCAGCAGGGCCGCCTTGGGGATTGCGGGGGTTGACCGTGGCGGCCTGATTCGCCCTCGGCGCTGGTTCGAAGACTGACGCGCTGCTGTCAACCCGGCCGGTCCGCTGGTCTTTATCGGCCCGCTCCGGCAGGTTGCTGGCCACGGGCACGAGCACGGCGTCGCCACCCGTGCCGGGGCCCTGACCGGCAACCTTGCGGGTGCTGGTGTTGGTGGTCCGCTGGTCTTCACTGGCCCGCTCCGGCAGGTTGCTGGCCACGGGCACCAGCACGGCGTCGCTACCCGTGCCGGGGCCCTGACCGGGAACCGTGCGGGTGCTGGTGCTGGTGCTGGTGGTCCGCTGGTCTTCGCTGGCCCGCTCCGGCAGGTTGCTGGCCACGGGCACGAGCACGGCGTCGCCACCCGTGCCGGGGCGCTGACCGGGAACGGTGCTGGTGCTGGTGCCGGGCGCTGCGGCATCGCGCGGACCGCGGCTGCTGGGCGTGGCAATCGCTCGCGGATCACGGCGCATTGGGCTGGCGCCGGTTGCGTCGGTGTCGGCTGTCGGCGGGTTGAAGCTGCCGCCAAGGAAAGCTTGAGCTTGGCTCTTGCCACCGTCGGCTGCGTTTTCCGTGGGCGTCCGCTCGATCAAGCCGCCTTCTGGCGGGCCGCCGGGCAGCGAGCGATTCAGAGCGGCAAAAGAACTCGCACCCGCACCCGCACCCGCACCCGCACCAGAACCGGCACGGGCGCCAGCAGCAACGCCAACGTCGCTCGCGCTGCGCGCCAGAGTGGTGCTGTCGTCGGTGAAACGCATTAGCCCGAACACGGGCATGTCACCCGACGCGCTGGTGTCGGGCGCAGTGCTGACGCGAGGCGTACCGGGTTCGCTGTCGCGGGCGCGGCGCTCGGCGGGTGTGGCGCTGGTGTCAGCGTCGGCCTGGACGCCAATGCTGGCGGTACGGCCAGCGCCCTGCGCGCCGTCAGTGTTGAAGGGTTTCGTGAAGGCTGCGGCTGCCACACCGCCGCCCGTCGTGCGTTGCAGAGCTTTGCCGCCTTTCGGGGCGGCCTTGTCGGCGGCGTGCGGCGTGTCAGGCGGCAGCTTCGGCTGCGGCTCGAGCGGCTCGAGCGTCTCAGACGGGCCGCGTTGCGGGTCGCGATCGTCGGCGTCGCGCTGGCTGGTCGCGGGGGCTGTGATTTCGCGCGGCACGGGCTGGGCCGGCCCGGCTTTGTCTGCTCTTGCAAGATTGTCAGCTGCACGCACCGGCCTCGAGCCATCAGCGGCGCGCGCCGAGTTTGAGCCTTCAACAGCACGCGGTGCCGTTGAACTTTCAGCGGTACGCGAGGCTTTAGCAGCCTCAGCAGCACGGGCTCCTTGCAGCCGCTCGGCCGTGCGTGCAGGGGGTGGTTCGCTCGGGCGCGGCGCCTGCCGAGAGCGCTCCAGCATCTTGGCAAACGGGTCGTCCTTCGGGTTGGCGGCTGGCCGTGTTGCAGCACTGCGCGAGCCGGCATTCAGCGCCGTTGGTGCCGCGCCCGTTGCCGCCGGTGGGGTCGACAAAACGCTGGGCAATGGGCTGAAACTGGTGCGGTTCATGGCGATGGCTTTCTGGTTGAACGCGGATGGGCGTCAAGTCGGGCAAGGGCAGACAGCAGGGCAGCGCGCTACAGCGCGCCCGGCATGGCGTTGGGGTTGTCGGCGCGGGGTTGGCGCAAGGCCGCTTCGTCGCTTTGGCGCTGAGCCACCCGCTGGCCTGCCAGCCGGGTGCTTTCGCTGCGGCGCTCGAGCAGGCGCTTGACCGATGCCACCCGTTGTTCCAAAGGCAGTTGCGCGTTGCACAGCGCATCGGTCTGCGCCTGCACGGCCAAGCACTGCAGGTTTTGCTGCTCGACCGCCTGCTGCAGCCGCTGCATGAAGGCCTGATGGCAGCGCAGCATGTCGATGCTGGCGCTGCGCCCGCCCAGTGTCGGGTCGCGCTGCCGGTAGTCCTGTTGATAGGCCAGCAGTTGTTCGCGCTGGGCCTGCAGGCGGCGCAGCTGCGTTTCGCTGCGGCGAGCCGCGGCGGCGGCGGCGTCGCGCTGCCGTTCGGCAAGTTGCAACAGGGCTGACAGCGTGGCGCTCAAGGGCAGTCTCGGTGGCTCGGGGCTGGCCCAGCACTGGCTGACGGGGTCGACAGGTCGTGCATCACTGGTTGGCCAGTTGCAGCAGCATTGCGCAGCTGTCTTGCAGCGACGCGCACTCCAGCATGTCCTGTTGCAGCAGCAGGTTCATCGCCCCTTGCAACCCGACGGCGGTGTCGAGGTCGGCATCGGCACCAGGCACGTAGGCGCCAAGCTGGATCAGGTCTTGCGCCTTGTTCAGCTTGGCCAACAACTGGCGCATGCGCCGGGCGGCCAGCACGTGCTCACGGTCCGCCACAGCACCCATCACGCGCGAGACCGAGCGTTCCACGTCGATGGCCGGGAAGTGCCCGGCTTCAGCCAGTTCGCGTGACAGCACGATGTGCCCGTCGAGAATGCCGCGCGCGGCGTCGGCAATCGGGTCCTGCGGGTCATCACCCTCGGACAGCACGGTGTAGAAAGCGGTGATGCTGCCCACGCCATGCAGGCCGTTGCCGCTGCGCTCGACCAACTGGGGCAGTTTGGCAAACACGCTGGGTGGGTAGCCCTTGGTGGCCGGCGGCTCGCCTATGGCCAAGGCGATTTCGCGTTGTGCCATGGCGTAGCGCGTCAGGCTGTCCATCAACAGCAGCACGTGTTGGCCGCGGTCGCGAAAGTGCTCGGCGATGGCCGTGGCGTAACTGGCCCCCTGCAAGCGCACCAAGGGCGGCGCATCGGCCGGGGCTGCCACCACCACGCTGCGGGCGCGGCCCTCGTCGCCCAGGATGTCTTCGATGAACTCCTTGACCTCACGCCCGCGCTCGCCAATCAGCCCCACCACGATGACGTCGGCTTCGGTGTAGCGGGCCATCATGCCCAGCAACACGCTCTTGCCCACGCCGGTGCCGGCAAACAGGCCGATGCGCTGGCCCCGGCCCACGGTCAGCAAGGCGTTGATGGCCCGCACCCCCGTGTCGAGCGGCCTGCGCACGGGGTCGCGGTCCATGGCGTTGATAGCGCGCCGGGCCATGGGCTCGGCCACCACGTCGGTGATCGGCCCCAGCCGGTCCATCGGCAGGCCGTGCGCGTCGACCACACGGCCCAGCAGGCCACGGCCCATCGGCAGGTGCAGACCGCGGTCTTCGCGCCGTCGCCAGGGGTGGTGGTCGGCGCCCAGGCGTGGCGGCATGGGCGGCGGCTGGCGCGGCAGCACCCGCGCGCCGCTGGTCAGGCCGTGCAGTTCGCCTGTCGGCATGAGGTAAGCGCGGTCGCCGTTGAAGCCCACCACTTCGGCCAGGATGGGGCGTTCGCCGCGGCGTTCCTGAGCGTTATCGCCCGGCCTGCCGCTGGTTTTGCCACTGTGGCTGTCGCCGGGCTTGTCGCTGCCCGTGCATTCGCTGTGCACTTCGCAGACCGAGCCCACGGGCACGCGCACGCCCGCAGCCTCCAGCACCAGGCCGGTAACGCGCAACAGCGTGCCAACGGTCTGCAACGGCTGCGGCTGGGCAGCGTGTTCTTGCAGGTCGGCCAGGTAACGCAACCACTGCCGGTCGCGCTTCTGGACCCGCTCGGCCAGGCTTGCCGGTGAAGCCGGTGAGGCCGGTGAAGCCGCTGAAGCCGGTGAAGCCGCTGAGGCCGGCGAGTCGAGAAGCACGCTCAGCCCCGCAGCCGTTCGAGGCTGTCCTGTGCGGTCGACTTCGCCACGGTCTGGGTGGGTTCGGCGCTGGCGGCCAACCCAGCCGGGTCCACGCCCAAGGTGGCGCAGGCCTGGGCCCAGCGCACCGCCATGGTGGCGTTGACACTGCCGACATCGGACACCACCAGCACGCCACCGCGTTCCAGCGTGGCATCGGGCAGCAGCCGCGCACCCCGTGCGCGCAAGGCTTCTTCTGCGCCGCTGGCCACCAGCGGCAGGTCGGCCGGGTGCACGTGCACGCTGATGTGCTGGGCACTCAGCAACACGGTGTTGATGGCCTCGGTGGCCACCTGGGCCACCACGCCGGGGTGCTGTTGCAGTTCAGCGCGCAACACCTGCTGTGCCAGCAACACGGCGGTTTGCGCCACGCTGTGCGACAGGTGCTGGTCCAGCGCCGCGAACTGCGCATCGAAAGCCTCGATCAAGGAGCCCAGTTGCGCACTGGTTTGTTGCGAATACGTCTGCTTGAAGCCTTCCAGCGCGGCTGTGCCGTCGCGGTAACCGTCCTGGTAGCCCTGGCGGCGCGCGGTGGCGATGCGGGCACGCCACTCGGCTTCGCTCGTTTGCGCTGCGGCGTTGGCATCGGCGCCCACTGCAGCAGGGTGGCCCGGCCGAGGCGTTTGTCGCCGCTCGGCAGGGTCAGCCGGAGCAGAAGAAGTAGCGGTACCGGGCTCGGCCAAGGCACCAGGCTGCCAGCTGGTCACCGTCCCGAGCTCCTCGCGCGGGATGAACCGGGCGTAGCTGTTGCCAGCCTTGGAGCCTGGCGGCGGCGGCACGTTCCTGAAAGCGCCGGCCTTCGGCACGCCGTTAGACGAACTGCTCATCACCACCCCCGCTGGTCAACACGATCTGCCCTTCGTCGACGAGGCGCCTGACGATCTTCAGCAGTTCTTTTTGTTCGGCCTCGACCTCTGACAAACGGACCGGACCGCGTGACTCGAGGTCTTCCTTGAGCGTTTCTGCAGCCCGGCTGGACATGTTCTTGAAGATCTTGTCGCGCAGCGCGGGCGAGGCGCCTTTGAGGGCGATGACCAGCGATTCGCTCTGCACTTCTTTCATCAGCGCCTGGATGCCCTTGTCGTCGACCTTTTCCACGTCGTCGAACGTGAACATGTTGTCCATGATCTTCTGCGCCAGGTCGCTGTCGGACTCGCGCACAAAGTCCAGCACACTGGTTTCGACCGAGCTGCCCAGCATGTTGAGGATTTCGGCGGCAGCCTTGACCCCGCCCAGCGTGCTTTTGCGGCTGCGGTCGCCACCCGCCAGCATCTTGCTCATGACCTCGTTCAGGTCGCGCAGGGCCGTGGGTTGAATCCCTTCGAGCGTGGCGATGCGCACCATGACCTCGTTGCGCTGTCGTTCGGTGAAGAGTTTCAACACCTCGCCGGCCTGGTCGAAGTCAAGATGAACCAGGATGGCTGCAGCAATCTGCGGGTGTTCGTTGCGCAGCAACTCGGCCACCGAGCTGGGGTCCATCCACTTCAGGCTCTCGATGCCGGTGACGTCGCTGCCTTGCAGGATGCGGTCCAGCAGCAAGTTGGCCTTTTCGTCACCCAGTGCCCGTTGCAACACCGCCCTGACGTAGGCATTGTTGTCGGCCACCAGCATGTGTTCGTTGGCGGCGACTTTCTCGAAGCTCGTCATCACCGATTCCACACGTTCGCGTGTGACCGCCTTCATGCGGGCAATCGTTTCGCCCAGGCGCTGCACTTCCTTGGGCGCCAGGTGTTTGAAGACCTCAGCGGCCTCTTCCTCACCCAGGCTCATCAACAGAATGGCGGCGTTCTCCAGCCCTTCCTCGTCCATTGCGCCGGCCATGTGCTTGTGCCTTGGGTTGTCTGCGGTATCAGGCCGGCTTCAAGCGCGCTTCAAGCCGCTTCGCCATTGACCCAACCCCGCACGATGTTGGCCACTGCGGCGGGGTTGGACCGGGCCATGGCGCGGGCGGCATCCAGCCTCATGCTGGCCTCTGGCCCGACCAGGGCCAGCGCTGGTGAGGCCGGTTCGTCTTCAACCACTTCGTTCAAGGCCGAGCCAGGCGGCGCTGGAGGTGGCGGTGCCAATACGGCCTTCAGGGCCGGACGCAACAGGGTCATGACGATGACCAACGCCACGGCGGCCAACGCCAGCGGTGCGGCGGCAGTTTTGAGCAGGTCCAGCAGCCAGGGTTGTTTGAACAGCGGCAGGTCTTCTGGCGCCGGGCCAACCTCGACCCGGAAGGGCGCGTTGATGACTCGCACTGCATCGCCCCGTTCAGCGTTGAAGCCGATGCCTTGTTGCACCAGTGCGGTGAGCTGCTCGATTTCCTTGTCTGACAGCGGTGCGCTGGTGGATTTGCCTTTGGCGTCGATGCTGCTGCGGTGGTTGACGACGACGGCCGCGTTCAGCCGTTTGACCGTGCCCACCGCGTTCTTGGTGACGGTGACAGTCTTGTCGACCTCAAACCGGGTGGCCGCCTCACGCCGGGCGGCTGTGCCTGCGCTGCCGCCTTGTGAGCCTTGCAGTGCCTGTGCCGGGCCGTTGATGGGGGCGCTGGCCGCCGCCTGCGGCTGGTTGCTCACGGCGCCGGGCACGCCGCCCACGCCGGCACCACCGGGCTGCGTGGACTCTTCGGTGCGCAATTCGCGCACGCTGGTCTTGGCATCAGCGCCCTGGTTGGGACGGTAGGACTCAGCGGTTTGCATGACCTGCGAGAAGTCGACTTCGGCGGTCACGCTGGCGCGAACGTTGTCGCGGCCGAGCAAGGGTTCCAGCAAGGCCAGCACGCGCCTTGAATGATTGGCCTCGATGTCGCGCCTGAACTGCAGCTGCTGGCCATCCAGGCCTTGGCTGTTGTCGTCGTCGCCGGCGCCTGACAACAAGGCGCCGCTGCTGTCGATCACGCTCACGGCCTTGGCCGACATCTCCGGCACGCTGGCCGACACCAGGCTGACGATGCCGGCAATCTGCCCACGCTCCAGTGTGCGCCCCGGGTGCAGCGCCAACACCACCGATGCCGAAGGTTTCTGTTGTTCGCGAAAGAAACCGTTCTGTTGCGGCAGCGCCAAGTGCACCCGCGCCGACTTCACCGATTCCAGCGACTGGATGGACCGCACCAGCTCGCCTTCCTTGGCGCGCTGGAACTTCATGCGTTCCTGGCCTTGGGTTTGTCCGAAGCTGTTGTTGTCCAGCAGCTCGTAGCCAGCCGCGCCGCTGCTGCCGCCAGCGGGCAGGCCGGCACTGGCCAGCTTCATGCGCAGCTCGGCCACTCGGGCTGAAGGCACAAGCAAGGTGCTGCCGCCTTCGGCCACCTTGTAAGGCACGTTCATCTGCATCAGTTGTTCGATGACCTGGCCACCGTCCTTTTCAGACAGGTTGGGAATCAGCACCCGGTAGTCA
>Ga0105047_10008115_pt1 | contig 17578 bp, 7 predicted proteins | sample MAT04_FD_78384 | JGI IMG/M metagenome (GOLD analysis project Ga0105047, IMG submission 78384) | Freshwater microbial communities from Lake Fryxell liftoff mats and glacier meltwater in Antarctica - MAT-04 (megahit assembly) | ecosystem: Environmental > Aquatic > Freshwater > Ice > Liftoff...
CGGGCCAATATCTCGGGCCGGGCTTCGGTCTTCGGCGATGCCCGCCACATTTACTTGGTCGAAGCCAGTTCCACCGGCACGACCTCGCGAATTCTGCGGGCTTCGGACGGTGCTACCGTCGAGGGTATCAAAGACTTCGGAGCCATGGTCAGCGGTCCGAACCGGCTCGCCATGTTCGGTCGGCAAATCCTGCTCGGCGAACCGGGCACGAAAGATGCGCCCCGCAAGCTCCGCTTGTACGACATCCTCGAAGGCAAAGACGTCTGGAGCAAAGACTTCCCAGCCAACTCGGTCGTACTGAAAACCCACGACCCGGAACTCACCGGCATCGTCACCGTCGAAGGGGCCATCCAAGTGCTCGCCTCCAAGACGGGGAAAGTCCTGCTCGAGGGCAAAGTCGATGCGCAGAAGCTCGACGATCACCTCAAGATCGCCGGCAAGGTCGCCCTCAAAGACCCTTTGCTGATGGCCGACTCCGAGCGGTTCTACGTCTTCTTGAACAAGGACGACAAAGGCGGTAACGTGAACGTGTTCTGGGGACAAGCTCAGGTGAAGACGGCCCCAGTCAACGGCGCCTGCTACTCATTCGACCGGACCACCAGCAAACGGCTCTGGTACACCGACACTCAGTTCAACCGCCAGCAAATCTGCGTCGAACGCTTCGAAGACATGCCGTGCATTGTCGGGTCCAACCCATCGTACGTCGATCCCGATTCCAAAGTGCCCAATAACGGCCAATACCAACACCAAGTTTTGGCCGTGGACAAACGCACGGGCGTACTCAAACTCTACAAGAACAACCCCCCGGGTAACGGGCAATTCCAAACCCTAAACTACGACGCCAAGACCGGCGGCTTCGAGTTCTGGAACTACAACCTCCGGGTGAAAATCAGCGCGGAATAAATGCGAAAACCGTCCGCCGGCGATTCCCAGCGCCGGCGGATTTCCTTAGAATTCATCACGTCGATCGCGCCCCTCTCCCACCTGCGCGGTCATTTGTTGCCCACCGCGTGACAGAAATGTCCCCGCGGTTCGTCTTACCCATGTTCGCCCGTTTCCGCCGTGGAGTAGGCTATGCTGTCGTCTCAATTGCGCACCGCCGCAATCCCCGCGCTCGTGGCACTGGCGCTGTTCGTCGGCTCCGTGCCGCCGGCGAATGCGCAAGATAAAAAGAAAATCAACACCGACGACATGGTCGAGAAGGGCCTCGAGTACCTCAAGAAGAGCCAAAACCCGGACGGCCACTGGGACGCCGGCGGCGGCAGCTACCCGACCGTGATGACGGCCCTCGCCGGCATGGCCCTTTTGATGGAAGGCAGCACCCTCCGTGAAGGCAAATACAGCGATAACCTCGTCAAGGCCGTCGATTGGTTCCTGACGCGTTCTCAGAACAATGGCCTCCTCGGCAACCCGCAGAATCCGACGGAATCGTCCCGCTACATCTACGGCCACGGCTTCGGCCTCATGTTCTTGTCCTGCGTGTATGGCGAAGAAGAAGACGCCAACCGCCGCAAGAAGCTCGAAGCGATCATCAAGAAAGCCGTGGAATTCAGCGGAAAAGCCCAAACGAAACAAGGCGGCTGGGGCTACGTGTCTTCGGCCGACGGCGGCGGCTTCGACGAAGGCTCGACGACGATCACGCAACTCCAAGGTCTCCGGGCGGCCCGCAACGCCGGGATCGTCGTGCCCAAAGGCATCATCGACAATGCGACCGAATACCTGCGGAAATGCACGACGCCCCGCGGCGGGGTCATCTATAACCTCGGCCAAGGGCAGATCGCCCAAGCCGGGGCCGAGCGCCCGCCGATCACGGCCGCGGCCGTGGCCTGCGCGTTCAGCTCCGGCCAGTACGATGACAAATACGCCAAGATGTGGATCAAGTTCTGCAAAGACAACATCTACGGCCAAGGCGGTCGGGGCGGCGGCCACGACGAATACCAGAGCTACTACATGGCACAAGCCGTCTACGTGCTCGGCGACGACCGCTACGGCAAGCTCTTCCCGGAGGAGAAGAAAGAGAACCACATGCTCTGGAGCAAGTACCGCGAAGTGATCTTCGAACATTACAAATCGACGCAGACGTCCGATGGTAGCTGGAATGGCGGTTACACCGGTTCCATACTTTCCACCGCCTTCGCCCTGACGATTCTGCAACTCGAGAAGGGCATTCTCCCCCTGTACCACCGTTAAAACGATAAAACTCCAGCGGGCCGCGGCGATTCCGCGCGGCCCGTTCGTTGGTTTCGATCGACATTGTTTCCGAACTCCGTCCCCACACCATAACCCCCGCGAGCGACGAATGAGCGACATCGACGAAGTGAAACTGGCCCGCGCCACCCGGGTCGGCGACGCCGAACTCACCAACACCGACTTGGACAGCGTGCAGAAACTCAAGCACGCATTCGGCGAAATCAAGAAGCAACTCGGCAAGGTCATCGTCGGCCAAGACCAGGTCATCGAAGAGCTGCTGATCGCCATGTTCGGCCGGGGTCACTGCATGCTGGAAGGCGTGCCGGGCCTCGCCAAAACGCTCATGATCTCGACGCTGGCCAAGTGCTTGTCGCTCGACTTCAGCCGGATCCAGTTCACCCCGGACTTGATGCCGTCGGACATCACCGGCACCGACGTGATCGAAGAAAACCGGACGACGGGTTCGCGGGAATTCCGCTTCCTCAACGGCCCTCTGTTCGCCAACGTCGTCCTCGCCGACGAAATCAACCGGACGCCGCCGAAGACGCAAGCCGCGCTGCTCGAAGCCATGCAAGAGCGCCAAGTGACCGTCGGCCGCATCCGCCACAAGCTCGGCAACCCGTTCTTCGTGCTCGCCACGCAGAACCCGATCGAGCAAGAAGGCACGTATCCGCTGCCCGAAGCCCAACAAGACCGTTTCATGTTCAAGGTCTTCGTGAACTACCCGAGCTTCAACGAAGAATTCGAAATCGCCCGCCGGACGACATCGACCCACAGCGACGAACCGACGACGGTGCTGACGGGCGAGCAGATCTTGGAACTGCAAACGCTCGTCCGCAAAGTACCGGTGACGGATCACATCATCAAGTATGCCTTGGCCCTCGTCCGCCAGACCCGCGTCAGCATGCCGGGCGCGCCGAAGTTCATCCGCGATTGGTTGAGCTGGGGCGCCGGCCCCCGCGCCGTGCAGAACCTCATCATCGGGGCGAAGTCGCGGGCGCTGCTGTTCGGCCGGTCGTACGTCACCGTCGAAGACGTCCAAGAAATCTGCCTGCCGGTCATGCGGCACCGGATCGCGACGAACTTCACGGCGGCGTCGGAAGGCGTCACGACGGACATGGTCGTCAAGCGCATCCTACACGAAACGCCGAGCCGCGAAGGCGAGTTGGAAAAAGACGACCGCTTCAAGAAGATCTTCGCATCGTGATTCGATTTCGGATTTGGGATTGCGGATTTCGGATTTTCCATCCGGCATCCGCAGTCTTCAAATCCGAAATCCCCAATCCGCAATCCGAAATGGTTCCACCATGGCCCGCACCGACGCAGACGATCCGAAGCGGTTCTTCCACCCGACCACGATCTCCAAGATCACCCAGCTCGACCTGCGCGCCAAGCAGGTCGTCGAAGGGTTCCTGTCGGGCATGCACAAAAGCCCCTTCTTCGGCCAAAGTATCGAATTCGTCCAGCACCGGGATTACGTCCCGGGCGACGACATCCGCCACTTGGACTGGAAGGTCTGGTCCAAGACGAACAAGTTCTACATCAAGCAGTACGAAGCCGAAACCAACCTCCGCTGCGCGTTCGTCGTCGACACCAGCGAGTCGATGGTCTACGGCAACGGGGCGATGAACAAGTACGAATACGCCTGCACCGGCGCGGCCTGTTTGGCTTACCTCGTCGTCCGTCAGCAAGACTCGGCCGGCTTGGTCAGCTTCGGCTGGGACGTCAAACAAGCCATCCCGCCGAAGAGTTCGCAGCGGCAACTCTCGGCCATCGCCAGCACACTCAACTACTCGAAGCCGGCCCAAAAGACCGACATGCTGAAGTCGCTCCGGCAAGTCGCCGAGACGATGCCGGCGCGCGGTGTCGTCATCATCTTCTCAGACTTATTGACCGAGCGCGACCGGTTGTTCCAAGGCCTCGAGATGCTCCGGCACCGCAAGCAAGACGTCGTGGTCTACCACGTCATGGACGACGACGAACTGACATTCCCCTTCGGCGGGATGACGAAGTTCGAAGGTATGGAAGAACTGCCCGACATCTTCTGCGACCCGAAGGCCCTGCGCGACGGCTACCTCGAAGCGCTCGAAGAGTACTTGGTCGAAGTCCGCCGCGGTTGCACGAAACTCGGCGTGGACTACAACCTCGTCCGCACCAGCGACTACCTCGACGCCGTGCTGTCCCGGTTCCTGTTCCGCCGGATGGCCGAGCGGAAAGCCCCCGTCCGACACTAGTAGGTCACGCTGTGCGTGACGGGTCCGAAAGCAGTCACGCCGAGCGTGACCTCCAAGAGAAGACACCGCGATGTTCCAAGCGCTCCTCAGTCCGTTCGATTCGAGCTTCTACCTGCAGCCGTGGACGCTGCTGGCCGGATTGCTGCTCGTCAGCGCGCCGATCATCATCCACCTGATCAACCGGATGCGCTACAAGCGCGTCCATTGGGCGGCGATGGAGTTCCTGCTCAAAGCGCAAAAGCGCATGAAGCGTAAGATGATCATCGAGCAGTTGCTCCTCCTCCTCCTCCGCATCCTGCTGATGATCCTCATCGGCTTGCTGCTGGCCCGCTTCCTCGGCTTCGACCTGTCCGGCCAAGAAGCCCGCAGCACACACCACCTCGTGCTCATCGACGACAGCCCGAGCACGGCCGACGGCTACAAGGCCGAAGACGGCACTCAAACCGACCCTTTCGAGACCTCGAAGAAAGTGCTGATCGAGCAGATCGCCCCGACGGCGTCGCAAGCGACCACGCCGCAGAGCCTCGAAGTGATGTACATGTCCGACTCCGCCAACCCGCGAAACTTCGCCCGCTTGAACGGCGGCAGCATCGAAGAAATCAAAGTCTTCACGGGCGCCACGGCCCCGTCCACGGTGCGCACCGATCTCGCGGCCGCTCTGCGGGCCGCCAAAGAGCAAATCCTCAAGACCGGCGGCTCGGAGACGGCCCGGGTGCTGCACGTGATGACCGATTGCCGGTCGAACGACTGGGCCGAGCACGGCCCGGCGATCAAGAGCGTCGTCGAAGAAATGACCAAAGCCGGGATCAAGGTGCACATCATCGACACGGCCGCGCCGTACCGCAAGGCGGAGAAGCGCGTGCCGCTGTACAACGACAACATCGCCATCATCGACTTCGCGCCGTCGAAAACCGTCGTCGCCCAATACGAACCGGTCGAGTTCACCCTGCGGGTGCAGAACTTCGGCACCAGCGAGCTGAAAGACGTCCGCTTCTCGATCCGCGTCAATGGCGACGAAAACAAGGGCAAGTCCGAAAGCATCGCGAGCCTGCCGCCGGGCCAGATCATCACGAAGAAGTTCGACATGACCTTCGACACCGACAAAGACTTCAACGCCGAGAACCCGTTCAAACGCTTTCAAATCGTCAGCGTCGTCATGGAGACCGCCGAACCGGGCGGCCTCACCGTCGACAACTCCCGGCACACCGTCGTCGAAGTCCGCAAGAAACTGCCCGTGCTCGTCATCGACGGTCAACCGAGCCTGCGCGACACCCGCAGCGGCGACAGCATCTATTTGAAGGGGCACTTCCAAGCCAACGGCTCGGGGTACCAGTGGACGCCCGGCACCACGGGCGACTTGGAAAAAGGCGAGCTGAGCCAGTACGCGTTCGTCTTGCTGTTGAACGTGCCGAACTTAACGAAGTCGGCCCGCGAGTCGCTAGAAAAATATACACTCGGTGGCGGAGGCGTCGGCTTTTTCCTCGGGGCGAACGTCAAACCATCGGAGTACAACAAAGAGTTATACCGCGATGGCGCGGGGATCTTCCCGGTGCCGCTGCCGGAGGCGCCGAGCAAAGAATTGACCGACGAGGAAATCGAGAAGAAGAAGTTCAGCATCTTCCAGAAGAAGATCCTGTTGCGCGACCCGGCCATGCGGTTCCACCCGGCCCTCGAAGGGATCTACATCAACAAGTCGGGCCTGTTCGACGCGAAAGAAGCCGAGCAACTCGAGAAGTTCTACCGCTTCGTCACGGTCAAGCGCTACTGGCCGGTGAAGCGCATCGGCAAGTGGCGGCAAGACAAGTCGATCTCGGAACTCTACTGCATGCCGAACGAGGAGCCGATTAGCAACTTCGAAGCACAGAGCTTGGCTGCCGCAGAGAAGCTACCCACGGCTGACGAAGACTTCGCCAAGTTCAAGAAGATCCTCGACGAACTCCAACAGAAGATCAAAACCTCGGCCCGCCAACAGGGGGATCTGTCCGACCTCGCCGGTTTGTTCGACCGCTTGCTTTCGGATCAAACCGCCGAAGGGGACGCCGAGGAAGCGTTGCTCCGCGAGTTCTGGAGCAGCCCGAAAGTCGCCGACTTGAAAGCCGAGTTCAGCCGATTGCGGGACGCCATGAAGTTCGGCGATCCGCTCTACATGGCCAAGACCTTCGGTCGCGGCCGCGTCAGCGTCATGTTCACGACGGCCGGGGAAACGTGGAACGATTGGCCCTCCGAAAAACCGGGGAGCGCGTCGTTCTCGCCGGTCATCCAAGAACTGACCAAGTACCTCTCCGGCGGCGGTGCGGACGAAAACCGCTCTTGCGGCGAGGTCGTCCAATTGAAGCTCGCTTCCGAAAACTACATCGCCAAAGCCCGCTACGCCTTCGTCAGCCACGACGGCAAACCGGGCGGCGGTCGCCAAGCGCCGGGCACGAGTGTCGATCCGGCCCCGCTGAAGGTCAGCGATAAGGAAGACACCCTCGACGTGGAGACGTTCGAGGAGAAATACATCGAGAAAGAAGGCGACAAGGATGTGGAGAAGATCATCAGCCGCGAGGTGTTCGTCGCCAAAATCCGGGATACCAAGAAGCCCGGCGTCCACCTGTTCGAACTGACCCAGCAGCGCGCCAACCCGAACAGCCCGACCGAGAAGATCGAAATCAAAGAGTACCGGGCCGTGCCGGTGAACATCGACTCGGTCCACGAGGGCGAATTGCTGCGGGCCTCGACCGACGACATCCTCCAGCAGTCCCCCGGCGTCGAAATCCACGCTCCCGACGAAACCGACTGGATCGACAAACTCAAGAACAAGAAGACCGACTTGTCCGAACTCGGCTGGTTGTTCTTGGCCTTCTTGCTGGTGCTGCTGATGGAGCAGGCCATGGCCGTGCGGTTGAGCTACCACGCCAACGCCGAGGGGCTGGGCAGCCAAGCCCCGTCCGCCGCTGCGGCGATGCGGAAATCGTCGCTGCCCCAAGAAACCACCGAAGGCTGAGACCGCCGACTTCCCCCGAATCACCGTTAGACGAACGAGATACCGATGGCACAGAACGGCGTGACCCAAGAGAGCGTGTTCATCCTCCGTCGACTGGGGGAAGCCTTCCCATTCGCCTCGCCCGAATACGCGAGCGCGGGGGGCAAAGCCTACTGGCTCGGCACGGTGGTGCTGCTGACGCTGATCGGCTTGGCCCTCGCGGCCCGAACCCTGCTCGGGAAGCGCGACGGCGGTATTTCCCTCTTCCGCTGGTTCCTCGCCGGCACGCAAGCGGCCTTGTTTATTGTCCCCGCAATCTGCGTCGGCGTGGCCCGCGAAGTCGAAGGCGAAGTGCTCTGGTGGATCCTCTCCGCGAGCACGCTCATCTGCGCGACGATGATGACGATCCTGCTCTACATCAAAGACGCCCACACCATCGGCTGGTGGGCGATCCTGCTCGCCCCGCTGCGGATCTGCGTCTACATCACGCTGCTGGCCTGCTTCTTGCTGCCGGCGATCCAGACTTGGGAAGAGACCGAGAAGCGTTCCCGCGTGATCGTCGTCATCGACGTGTCGCCGAGCATCGCGACCATCTCGGACGAACTCTCCCGCGTCCCCGGCGTGAAGCCGAAGACGCGCCTCAACAAAGTCCTCGATCTCCTGACCGACGAGAACGTCAATTTCATCGGCAAACTCACGGAGAAGAACCCGGTCTTCGTCTACCGCGCGGGCACCCGGCTGGACGAAACCGGCGACGAACTCGCCCAAGGCGCACCGAGCTGGACCCGTGACGAATGGAGCATGTGGGCGAGCTACGACTTCAAACCGTACGCCCTGAAAGGCATCTCGGAAGCGGGGCAGATCGAACTGAAGAAGATGCCGGCATGGAAAGCCGGCGAGCCGGGCATCGCCGATTGGGCCACCCAGTACGCCAAGGCCGCGGACACCGACGCCGTGCCGACGACGATGAGCGAAGACGACAAAACCATCCTCGCCGGCAACCGGGCCAAGCTCGAAAAGCGCGTCGATGTGGCCCGCTCGCTGGTGCTCGGCACCAACGTCCTGGATTCGCTGCTGACCGCGGTGAACCGCGAATCGTCGAACATGGTGCAGGGCATCGTGGTCTTCTCCGACGGCCGCAGTAACCTCGGCTCCGATTCGGCCATCGGCGATTTGCGCGACCGCGCCGCCAAAGAAAAGATCCCCATCTTCACCGTCGCCGTCGGCGAGAAGCGCGAAAACGTCGAGATCGTCATCACCGATCTCGCCGCGCCGGATAGCACGCAGCCGGACGAACCGCAGAAAATCTTGGTCGAAGTGGACGGCAAAGGGCTGGAAAAACAGACCGTATCGGTGCTCTTGGGCATCTACCTGCCGGGGAAAGATCCGAAGAAAGAACAACCGACACACACGATGACCAAAGAACTGACCTTCGCGCCGGGGGATCCGCCCCACGGGTTGGTCGAGTTCACCATCGACTCGGACGAACTGGCCAAAGACGAGACCGGTAAGGAACTCATCGAAGCCTCGAAGAAAGTCGGCCGGGCGTTCCAGTTGAAGACCGGGGCGTTCCAACTCGTGGCCAAGGTGGCCCGCGACAAGCGGGAAATCTTCACCGAAGAGTTCCACGTCAGCCCGATCCGCACGATGCAAGTCGTCGATAAGCCGGTTCGCATCTTGATGGTCGCCAGTGGCCCGACCCGCGAGTACCAAACGCTCCGGACGCTGCTGGTCCGCGAAATGGGCGAGAAGCGGGCCGAGGTCTGCATCTACCTCCAGACCGAGGGGGGCATCACCGGGGAAATCGTCCAAGACGTGCCGCCGGAACGGCTGCTGACACGCTTCCCGGATCGCCTCGACACGACCAAGAAAGTGGTTGCCGACACGCCGGAGGGCAAGCTGGCCAAGTTCTACAACCTCGACGAATACGACCTGATCATCGCCTTCGACTTCGACTGGAACGAGCGCGACAAAGCCAACCAACTCCGCATCCCGGACGCCGCCATCAAGAACATCGAAACGTGGGTGAACAACCTCGGGGGCGGGTTCTTGGTCGTGGCCGCACCGCTGCACACCTTCCAACTCGCCCGCACCGAAGACGACGGCCGCTTGAAGCCGCTGTTGAACGTGCTACCCGTGGTGCCGGACGATATCGTCGTCATCAAGTCGAAAGGGATCAGCCGGACGCCGCGGCGGCTCAATCTGAAACCGACGACCGAAGCCGACTTGTTGAAACTCGAAGACGATGGCCGGGCCGACAAGCCGACCGCCGGTTGGGAGAAGTTCTTCGTCGGTTCGGACAAACCGGGCGAAGAGCTGAACCTCAAACGCGGGTTCTTTTCGTACTACCCGGTGAAGGCCGTGAAGCCGGGTGCGACGGTACTGGCCGAGTTCGTCGATGTCGGCGACCAGAACAGCGCCAAGCCGCACCCGTACTTCGTAGTGTCGCAGTCGGGCACCGGCCGAGCGGGCTGGCTCGGCTCGGGCGAAACGTACCGCCTCCGCGCGGCCGACGCCAACTACTTCGACCGCTTCTGGCTCAAGCTCAGCCGCTACCTCTCGGCGAAGCGCGAAGCCAAAGCCGCGCGCGGCCGGTTGCTCATGAACAAGGACTACGTCGCCGGCGGGCCCATCCGCATCACGTCGCGCGTGCTGCAACCCTCGGGCGAAGCCTACGCCGAGAACGCCATCAACCCGAAGTTCAAAGTCACGCAGTACAACGCCAACGGCGATCAATTGAAGATCCTCGGGCCGTATGAACTCAAGCCCCGCAAGGGGGGCGAGAAGTTCGAGGGCTACTACACCGGCCAAGTCACGGCCGATGCGAAACAGTTCCCGCACGGCGACTTCCGCTACAAAGCGACGGTCGAAGTGCCCGACTCGCCGGGCGACACGCTCGACGCCGAGTTCATCATCCGCAAGTCCGACCCGGAGTTGGACGAGACCCGCCCGGACTTCGCGGCTCTGGAGCGCATGGCCGGGACGGTGGACGAAATCAAAGGCAAGCTGAACGACCCGGCGAAGTTGCAGAAGCTCATGGGGGCCAACTCCGACCCGGCGAAAGCCCGCCTGACGATGAAACTGGCCGAGACCGACAAGATCGCGCTCATCCCGGACTGCATGGACAAGAAGTTCAACAAGCAGCGCAACCTCGGCGGCATCGACGACATCTGGGACGACGAGTACGAACCGAACGGGAAACTATACGAGTCCGCCCATTACTGCCTCACGCCCTACGTGTCGGTCGGGTTACTGGCGTCGCTGCCGTTCTTCCTCGCGATGACCGTGCTGATCGTCTTCGGCCAATGGAGCGGTCTGGTCGCCCAACTGCTGCGGATCGCGTCGCTGTCGCTCGGGATGCTGGCTTCGCTCGCGTTCGTCGCGTACGCCGTCGCCGGGTTCTTCTCGGGTGCCGTCAGCGAGCAAGGGCCGGCCGGCAAGATCGTCGAACTGGTCATCGCCAGCCTGATCTTCGTGCCGTTGCTGGTCAGCTTCGTCGGGCTGTTCGTGTTCTGGAGTTCGGACTTGTTCCGGGCCCAAGCCGCGCGGATGGGGGCGCTCTTCATCGGTCTCCACGGGGCGTTCCTCGTGTATGCGGGCTACTCGTTCCCGATCGCTATCGCGCTCATGGTCGTGGTGAGCTTCCTCTGCATCGAATGGCTGTCCCGCAAACTGTTGCGGCTGGCGTAAACGCTCACCCCCGGCCCCCTCTCCGCAGCGGCGAGGGGGGAGACTGAATCGCACACAACGTTGGTGAACCCGATATGGCACGCACGAAGCCCGACGCCCGGAATGCGAACCTCGACGCGCGGATTTCGAATCCGCTCATCCGGCTGCGCGGCATCATCCGCGTCTTCGTGACGCTCGACGTCGCCCTGTTCATCGCCCTGTTCTCGGTGCTCTGGTTCGTCGGCTGGATCGCCTTCGACTACGGCATCTTCAAAGCCACCGGAATCGACTACGCGCTGCACTCGCACTGGGGCCTGCGCGCCGCCCTCATCGCCGTCGTGGTCGCCGTCCTCGCGGCCTACATCGCCGTGCGGCTCACCCGCTTGGTGAACAAGGATCTCTCGTACACCTCGCTGGCGCTCGTGCTCGAAAAGCGCCACCCCGAACTGCTGCGGGATCGCCTCATCACCGCCATCGAACTCTCCGACCTCGACAAAGCCGAGAGCCAAGGATACTCGCGCGAGATGGTCCAGAACACCATCGACGAAGCCCACGAGCGCGTCGGCCGCGTCAACGTGATGGGCGTCTTCCGCTGGAAGCGGCTCTGGTCGAAGGTCATTCTCGCCAGCCTCGTGCTGCTGCTCGGCACCGGCGCCGGCTTCGGCATCCACGCCATCGGCACCAAGCAGTTCGAGCCGAACCGCGCCGGCCACAAGATCGCCGACGTCTGCGGCATTTGGGCCGAGCGAAACCTACTGATGAAGAACACCCCGTGGCCGCGCCGCTCGCACATCGAGCTCGTCGGCTTCCCGGAATCGGGCGAACTCCGCCAAGGCAAAGACGCCGGGGCACCGAAAATCCGCGCCCGCGCCTACAAGTGGGTCATCGCCGACGCAGGCCGCGCCGAAGGCTGGCGCCCACTGAAAGTCTCCGACCTCGGCCGCGGCGAGTTCGGCATCGCGCCGATGAACCTCTCGGAAGTTCCGCTCGTCGATGCCTACGGCAAAATGACGCGAGTCGATCTGTCGGACGCGACCCTCGACGACGTCGAAGGGACGCTCACGGTCGAGAACGAATTGGTGAAGCCGGCCTTCGAGAAACTCGACGCGCTTGCCGACGACCCGTGGCAGAGCCGGACGCTGCGGAAGCTCGTGCTGCCGAAGGAAATGATCCTCACCTTCACCGGCTCGAAGACGGCCGGGATTTCCAACCTGACCCGGGAGCCCAACGGCGAATACACCGGCGAAGTCAACGGCATCAAAGAGAACCGCGTGTCGTTCGTCGTCCGCGGGGAAGACTACCGCACGCTGCCGCGTTACATCGAACTGATTCCGCCGCCGATGCTGATCGACCTCCGCCGCAACGAATACCAACCGGCGTACCTCTACCACCCCGCCCCGCGGGACGATAAAGGCATCGAGCTGTCGCACGGCGTCCTGCGCGGCCGCAAGCAACTCTTCGCCGACCAGAAAATCAGCCTGACGAGCGAGAAGTCGGTCTTCCCCGTGCCGACGGGCACCGACGTGGAAATCTTGGCCACGGCCGATAAGCCGCTGCGGAAGGTAACGCTGTCGCCCAAAGCCGACGGGAAGAAACTCTGGGAGCGCACCTCGCCCGGCGGCGGCTTCGAGCCGGTGCTGGCGCCGGTCCGCCAAGACGGCGGCAAGCGCGAAGTCCTCGGCTGGGAGAAATCCGCCGAGGCCGGCTTCGAGAACTTCTCCTTCCAATTCCGCGGCGACGACGCCGTCCGCGAAGTCGTGGAGTTCGACTACACCCTCACCGACCTCGACGGCGTCACCGCGAAGCGGGCTATCACCATCCAAGTGAACGAGGATCAACCTCCACTGGTGGAAGTGGCTGTGGACGTCCTCCGCAAAGTCGGCAACGCGTACATGTGCACGCCCATCGCGATGATCCCGTTCCTCAACGAGAGCCGCATCAGCGACGATACCGGGCTCAGCAAAGTCGAATACGATTTCAGCTACACCAAAGTCGAATCGTCGATCGTGTCCACGGTGCAGGGCCAACTCGCCGCCGGCTTGGTCAGCGCCTTCGGCGGGCCCGTCCGCAACTTCGGGATCCTCGGGACCGTCGGCGGGAACCGCATCGTCTACGATCAACTCGGCACCAAGGCCGAACAGAAGCAATACGGGGCGGCGCCGGTGAGTCGGTTCCTCGACGAGCAGAATCGCCTGTCGCGCGACACCGCTACGAAACTCGACCTCATGCTCGCCACGACGCGGGACCGCAGCCTACCCGCAGGGGTCGTCAAGCAGATCAAGTTCCCCGATCCCGCCTTCGACTACTTCGACCTGCGCGACACGATCAAGTCGCTGCTGGTGCCGGACACCGAAATCCAACCGCGCTACAAGATCGAACTCAACATCACCGCGACGGACGTGAATACGGAACTGTCCGACAAGTTCGGCAAACCGCTCGTCGGGGCGGACGGCAAGCCGGTGATCGGCAAGAAGTCGTCGAACATCGAGCCGATCCGCCTGCTGGTGGTCTCGGAAGCGGATCTGCTGGCCGAAATCACGAAAGACGAAGAAAACCAGACCGTGAAGCTCGACGAAATCGTGAAGCGCATCGTCGATGCGGAAGCGAAACTGAGCCAAGAACTGGGCCTGCTGTCGTCGCCGAGCGCGAACCAAATCAGCAGCTCGGCCGTCCGCGCCTTGGACATCCTCCAGGACGTGAACAAATCGAAGGAGCAACTGGCCTCGGTGCTCGTCGAGTACGAGCGCCTCTACCGCGAAATTGAAACGAACCGCTGCACTCCGAAACAGCTCGATAAGTATCGCAAAGACGACGGCACAGGAATCATTCAAGAAACCCGGCGCATCTTGGATGGCACCAATCCGCAGGGCTCGTTCCCGCAAGCGGAACAGGCTCTCGGCACCTTCCAAGGTACCCTCAACAACAAGCAAGTTCCTCCGCAGCCGGAGATCGACGCGGCCCGCGTGCAGATCGCCAATTTGAAGAACGTCCTGATCAAGCTCCGCAACATTTCGGGCAGCATCGGGGATATTTCGAAGGCCCGCGACGATCTCAACAAATTGATCGGTTTGCAAAAGCTCATCGCTTTGAATTTGGCGGACTTGCTCGCTGACGAACTCAAACGGATTCAGTCGCCGCTCATCGCGTCGAACAAGCCGATAGAAATGAAAGTCGGGCAAAAGGTCACCGTGAAGCACGCCATCGATTGGAAGCTCTACGCCCAAGGGCAATTGCTGGTGACGATCGAAACCCCGGCCGATTCGGAGTTGAAGGTTCCCAAAGATATCGTGGTGAAGGACGATAAGAACGAGTTCACCTACGATGTCACGGCCGGGATGAAGCCTGGGAGCTACACCTTGAAAATCAAGCCATTCGTCGGCAACGCGGTCGATCAGCAGATCACCGTCACGAAGTAACCGGGTCAGATTTTGCCCGGTCGCGGGCAAAATTGTGGCCGCTTCGGTGAGAAACGACCGGATGTCTCGTCTGAATTGCAGGCGAGACTCGCCAAAATGTCCAGTTCGACCCAATTCCGAGGGAGACTTCCGATGAAGTTGCGATTCTTCCGATTCCGAGTGCTGAAGGGCATCGCCGCCGCAGTGTTACCGGCGACGGCAACGCTCCTGTTGCTCACGTCCACGCTGATGGCGCAAAACCCGGCTAAGCCGGCGGTTCCGGCGACCCCCGTACCGACGGTCCCGGTGGCTCCCGCCCCGACCGACAAAGAACTCAAAGACAAGCAAGAAGCCACCGCGAAGAAGTTCGTCGAATTCAAAGAGAGCCTGTTCCGCCTCGCCAAGCGGCTCGAGAAGAGCGAGCGGGCCGAAGATAAAGAAACCGCCAAGACGATCCAACGGGCCATCGAAGTCGCGTTGAAGGAAAACGTCGACGGCCAATTCCAGAAGCTGATCGTCGGGCTCTCGAAGAACGGCAAGACCATCACCGACCTGGGCGCCATCACCAACGACGAGAAGCAACTCGGCAAGATGCTCCAAGACATCTTGACGATCTTGAACACCGACGACGAATCGGCCCGGATCAAGGCCGAGATCGCCAAACTGACGGCGATCCTCAAAGAAGCCAAGATCATCAAGCAGAAAGAAGAAAGCCTGCAAAGCCGGACCGAGAGCAATAGCGGCGACAAGGATCGCTTGGCCAAAGAGCAAGAAGAGCTGAAGAAGCAGACCGAAGATCTCGCGGCGAAGGCCAACGGTAAAGATCCGGCCAAGCCCGGCGACAAACCGGCCGATCCGAAAGCCGACGCCAAGGCCGATCCGAAAGCGGGCGAGTCGGGTGCCGAAGAGAAGAAAGACACCGGCGCCGAGAAGGGCGAAGCCAAGGGCGGGGAGCCGAAAGAAGGCGAACCGAAAGCGGGCGAAGGCGCCGGCGAACCGAAAGACGGCGGCAAGGGCGATCCGAAGGATGCCGGGATGCCGAAGGCCGGCGAAGGCATGCCGAAAGAAGGCGATGCCGGCATGCCGAAGGACGCCAAGCCCGGCGAAGCCAAGCCGAGCGACGGCAAGGGCATGGGCGAAGGTAAAGGCGAAGGCAAGCCGAGCGAAGGCAAGCCGGGCGCCGGTGAAGGCAAAGGCCAAGGCAAGCCCGGTATGGGCGAAGGCAAGCCCGGCGAAGGTAAACCGGGTCAGCCCGGTCAACCCGGTCAACCCGGTCAACCGGGGCAGCCCGGCCCGAAGCCGACCCCCGGTGCCAAGGAAATTCAGCAAGCCGTGCCGCCGCAAGAGCAAGCCAAGCAAGACCTCGAGAAAGATAAACGGCCCGACGCCGGCAAGAGCCAAGACATAGCCATCGAGCAACTGGCCAAGGCCATCGAAGAGCTCGAAAAGCGTTTGAAGCAGCTCCGCGAAGAGGAAATGAAGAAGCTCCTCGCCAACATCGAAGCCCGCTGCAACAAGATGCTGCTGATGCAGATCGACGTGTACGAAGCGACGAAGTCGATCGACAAGGGCATCATCGCCAAGAACGGGGTCAAGGAAACCGCCGACCAGCAGAAGGCCCAAACGCAAGGGGACAAGGAAGGCGAAATCGTCGCCGAAGCGGATCGGGCTTTGAAACTGCTCGAGAGCGAAGGCTCGGCCGTGGCGTTCTCCACGGTGCTCGAAGAAGTCCGCCAAGACATGATCGCCGTCCAGCGCCGCTTGGCCCAGACCTACGTCGACAAGGGCACCCAAGCGATCGAAGAAGACATCATCGCCATGCTCAAAGACATGATCGAAGCCCTCAAGAAGGCCCAAGCCGAGCTCAGCAAGGATCCACCGAAAGACGGCCCGCCGAAAGATGGCAAGCCGGCCGACAAGAAATTGATCGACCTGCTCGCCGAATTGAAGTTGATCCGCACGCTGCAAATGTCGATCAACACCCGCACCGCGGCCAACGGCGGCAAAGAGAAGATCGAGCAGTCGAAAGACCCGATCATCCAAGGCGAACTGAAGCAGCTTTCGGCCCGCCAAGTGAAGCTGCAAGAAATGATTGACAAAATCGCCAGCGGCAGCAATCAATAATTTCCAGCACCGATCCCGCCGCGTGGGGTAAGATGAAACAATCTCCGCCGGGGCAGCGCGTTCGATTGCCCCGGCCCTGTTCTGATTCTCAACCATCCTTGTCAGGAGTATTCGATGACCCTGCGTAAATGGCTCTTCAGCGCGGCCGTGGGCGCTTCCGCCATTTTCGGTGCGACCTCCGTCGCCGCCGAAAAAGAAGCGAAGCCCCTCGCCCCGTCGGCTCTGACCTTCGGCACCCTCCGCGCCATGCCGGTGGAAACCGCCAAAGCCAAGGTCGAAACGTACCTCAAGGCCGCCGGCAAACTCGACCAAGCCAAAGTCGACGCGATCTTCGCCCAAGGCGATAAGACCGTGCTCGACCGCACGATCGAGTCGATCGCCCTCGCCAACCCGGACGCCAAAACGGCCATCGACCAAGCCCGCGATGCCGCCGCCACCCCGTCGATCGAAGTCCCGGCCGCGATCAAGAACGAAAAAGACGCCTTCGCCAAAACGAACCTCGCCGCGGCCTTCGCCAAGGGTCTCGCCGGCAAACGCGTGTACGAAGAAGCCCTGCTCGCCGCCAAAGACGTCGTTTCCGATAACCTCGTCGATCCGTCGGCCTTCTTCTTCTTCAAAGCCGTCGCCGAACACGCCCTCACGAAGCGCGACGACGCCGTGCTGTCGGTCATCAAGTTGCTCGACGACGTCACCGACGCCCCGGACCGCTACAAGATGGTCGCCACCCTGATGTTCTTCGACATCCAAAACTGGTCGAAGGATCCGAAGGATCTGTCGAACATCGGCAAGCTCATGGACAACAGCGGTCGCCGGCTCGATCTGACCCGCGGCGGCGCCACGACCCAAGACATCCAGAAGAAGATCGTCTTCCGCCTCGACGAGAAGATCAAGGAACTCGAAAACAAAGCCAAGGGCGGCCAGTGCAATGGCGGCAACTGCCCCGGTGGCGGCGCCCCCGGCCCAGCCAGCGGCGATCAGCCGAGTAGCCCGGCCGGCAGCAG
>Ga0105047_10008117_pt1 | contig 17575 bp, 30 predicted proteins | sample MAT04_FD_78384 | JGI IMG/M metagenome (GOLD analysis project Ga0105047, IMG submission 78384) | Freshwater microbial communities from Lake Fryxell liftoff mats and glacier meltwater in Antarctica - MAT-04 (megahit assembly) | ecosystem: Environmental > Aquatic > Freshwater > Ice > Liftoff...
AGCCACTTGCGCAGCATACGGCGTATTCTTTTTAGAACCACGAAACCCTTTTTTACCTGCTGACGACCATGAGATTACCTCTCCGTTCATATTTGTCAGCGTAACGATGATATTGTTGAAAGAAGAGTGTACGTGACCCATTCCATTAGCCTCAACAACAACAACTCTTTTTTTACTTGAAACTGTTTTTTTTGCCATAATTCAAATTCCTTATTTAGTGGCCATTTTTTTATTAGCAACAGTTTTACGTTTTCCTTTGCGGGTACGGGAATTGTTCTTTGTACTTTGCCCTCGCACCGGTAAACCGATACGGTGACGGATACCACGATAACAACCGATATCCATCAGTCGTTTTATGTTCATTTGAACTTCAGAACGCAATTCACCTTCTACTTTGAAGCTTTCGTTAATTACTTTACGAATAGCAGCAAACTGATCATCGTCCCAATCCTGTACCTTCAGGTCTTTATCAACCCCTGCTTCTTTCAAAACAGAAATTGATCTGTTGCGGCCAATACCATAAATATAGGTAAGGGCAATTTCGCCTCTTTTGTTATTTGGAATATCAACACCAACAATACGTGCCATAAATTTTTAATTTTTCAGATTAATTACCCTTGACGTTGTTTAAACTTGGGGTTCTTTTTATTAATCACATATAAACGGCCCTTTCTGCGGATAATTTTGCAGTCGGCGCTACGTTTTTTAATTGAAACACGAGTTTTCATATTAATCAATCTTTAGTTTTTGTATCTAAATGTAATTCTACCTTTGGTTAAATCATAAGGGGACATTTCCACTTTTACTTTATCGCCCGGCAAAATTTTGATATAATGCATTCTCATTTTACCGGAAATGTGCCCTGTAATTACATGCCCGTTTTCCAGTTCAACTCGAAACATGGCATTTGACAATGCCTCTATTATGGTTCCATCTTGTTCTATCGAAGATTGTTTTGCCATAAATTAACCTAATTTGCCTTTAAATTTCAAAATGTATAGTTATCCCTAATTTACCAATTACATTGAACTGCCACCTGCACGTCCTTTGATCCGGCCTGATTTCATCAAACCGTCGTAATGGCGCATCAACAAGTGACTTTCAATTTGTTGTAAAGTATCTAACACAACTCCGACAAGAATCAGCAGCGATGTACCTCCGTAAAAGAGCGCAAACGACTGGTTGATCCCGATCAACATGGCAAAAGCAGGAAGAATGGTTACCAAACCAAGGAAGATAGACCCCGGAAGGGTTATCCTCGACATGATAGTATCCAAATACTCAACGGTTCTTTTACCCGGTTTAATACCAGGGATAAAACCGCCGTTCTTTTTCATGTCTTCCGCCATTTGAGTAGGATTGACAGTGATAGCTGTATAAAAATAAGTAAAAGCTACCACCAACAAAAATTGTGTTAAATTGTACCAAACCCCGTTAATGTTTGTAAGAGCAGCCGCAACACCACGTAAGTTTTCAGAATTAGCAACGCCAACAATTGTGATAGGCACCATCATGATTGCCTGGGCAAAAATAATGGGCATAACACCTGCTGCATTTACTTTTAGCGGAATGTACTGACGTACACCTCCATACTGTTTGTTACCAACAATCCGTTTTGCATATTGCACGGGAATCCTGCGAGTTCCTTGAACCAACAGGATAGATGCCATGAAAACGAGGAACAGGATAACAAACTCAACAAGGAACATTACCAATCCACCGCCTTGCTGATTGATACGGGAAGCAAATTCCTGTACAATCGCCTGTGGCAAACGGGCAATAATACCAATCATAATAATCAGTGAAATACCATTACCGATACCTTTATCGGTAATACGTTCACCTAACCAAAGGACGAACATCGAACCGGCTGTTAATATTACAATCGAGGGAAGGGTAAACCAAATCCCCCGCATTGCAAAAGCCGTATCGGGCAACTGCATATTAAGATTAGCAAGATATGCCGATGCTTGCGGAATCAGGATCAACACGGTTAAATACCGGGTAATCTGATTGATTTTCCTTCTACCTGACTCACCCTCTTTCTGCAACCTCTGGAAGTAGGGCACTGCGATCCCCATTAACTGGATCACAATTGAGGCAGATATATACGGCATAATTCCTAAAGCAAAGATAGAAGCCTGTGAAAATGCACCTCCCGAAAACATGTTGATCAAGCCCAGCAAACCATCTGAAGTTTGTGACTGCAGATTTTCCAACTGGGAAGGATCTATTCCTGGGAGAGAAACAAATGAGCCTAACCTGTATATCAACAGTAGAAACAGTGTTGTTCCGATGCGAAATCTAAGATCTTCAATCTTATAAATATTCTTTAGGGTCTCTATAAATCTTTTCATTATAGTTTACAATATTTCTGTGGTTCCTTGTAATTTTTCTATTGCCTCTTTGGCGCTTTTTGTAAAGGCGTGTGCTTTCACTTCAAGTTTTGCACTCAAAATTCCACCACCGAGGATTTTTATCCTGTCCCTTTTGCTCGCCACACCTGCTGAAATCAGAAATTCCTTGTCGATAACAGTTGTGTTCCTTTTTTCAGACAATTGTTGTAATTCTTCAAGGTTGATTCCTTTGTACTCAACCCTGTTGATATTTTTAAAACCTGATTTTGGAACAACGCGCTGCAAAGGCATTTGACCGCCTTCGAAACCTATTTTCTTTGAATACCCCGATCTTGATTTTTGCCCTTTGTGTCCACGTGTCGATGTACCGCCTCTGCCTGAGCCTTGGCCTCTTCCGATTCGTTTACAGGTTTTTGTAGATCCTTCTGCAGGTTGTAAGTTATTTAAATTCATAATTTTTTAGATATTTGAATATATTAATTAACTTCTTCAACACTAATTAAATGCCTCATTTTGTTAACCATGCCAACAATTTGAGGTGTATCATCGTGAACAACCGGACGGTTTAGTTTTTTCAAACCTAACGCTGCCAAAGTCAATTTTTGACGTTTCGTTGAACCGATACTACTTTTTACTTGTGTAATTTTAATTTTAGCCATAACTGTGTTATCCTTTAAAAACCTTTTCTAATGAAACACCTCTGTGCTGGGCTACAGTATAAGCATCGCGCAACTCGAGCAAAGCAGCCATAGTTGCTTTAACCAGATTATGCGGATTTGAAGAGCCTTTCGATTTTGCCAGGATGTCGTTGATTCCAACGCTTTCCAAGACTGCGCGCATTGCACCCCCTGCAACAACACCAGTACCAGCCGTGGCTGGTTTCAACAACACGTTTGCACCACCAAATTTGGCAGTTTGTTCGTGTGGTATAGTTCCGTGAATAATCGGTATTTTCACAAGGTTCTTTTTAGCTGCGTCAACGCCTTTTGAAATAGCAGTTGTTACCTCGCTTGCTTTTCCAAGGCCCCAACCTACGATTCCGTCTTCGTTACCCACCACTACAATTGCGGAGAAACTGAAAGTTCGCCCCCCTTTTGTAACTTTGGTTACGCGGTTAATGGCTACCAACCTGTCTTTTAATTCGAGGTCGCTTGTTTTTACTTTGTTGCTAATATTCGCCATAATTTATTAGAATTTAAGGCCACCCTCACGGGCAGCGTCAGCTAATTGTTTTACTCTTCCATGGTACAAATAACCATTCCTATCGAATACGATTACACTGATACCGGCGGCAATTGCTTTTTCAGCGATTGCTTTGCCAACCAAGGCAGCTTTTTCGGTTTTTGTACCTGCGGCAGCAGCTATATCCTTTGCTTTTGATGAAGCCGTAAGAAGTGTTACCCCTTGTTGATCATCAATCAATTGAGCATAAATTTCTTTGTTGCTCCTAAATATACTCATGCGCGGACGTTCGGCTGAACCTGATACTATTTTGCGTACGCGCATTTTGATTTTAGCGCGCCTCTCTAATTTTGTTAATGCCATAATAATTAACTTATTAAGAATTATTTTGAAGCGGTTTTACCAGCCTTACGCCTTAATACTTCACCTACGAACTTAATACCTTTTCCTTTATATGGTTCAGGCATACGGAATGATCGGATCTTAGCGGCTACTTGGCCAATCAATTGTTTGTCGTTACTTGTCAAAGTTACAATTGGGTTGCTCCGTTTGTCAGATTTAGCCTCAACTTTAACTTCAGACGGGATTTGCAAATAAATGTGGTGTGAATAACCTAATACAAGGTCGAGGACATTGGTTTGAACAACTTCTGCCCTGTAACCAACACCCACCAATTCCAATTTAATTTCGTATCCTTTTGACACCCCAACAACCATGTTATTGATCAAAGACCGGTATAGTCCATGCATTGCTTTTTGGCTTTTTTCTTCGCCTGCCCTTTTCAATTCAACAGTACCATCTTCGACTGATACCGAGATTTTCGGGTCAACTTTCTGTGACAATTCCCCAAGAGGTCCTTTCACTGTAACAACGTTTTCGTCGTTTACATTGATTTTTACTCCTGCCGGAACTGTTACGGGTAATTTACCTATTCTTGACATGACTTTCCTCCTTTAATACACGTAACATAATACTTCTCCACCAACATTTAGCTCGTGAGCCTCTTTGTCGGTTATTACACCTTTCGATGTAGAGATAATTGCTATTCCCAAACCATTTAGTACACGCGGAATATCGTCGGTATGACAATACTGGCGCAAACCTGGTTTACTTATGCGTTCTAACGCTTTTATTGCAGACACTTTAGTTTCAGTGTTGTATTTCAATGCAATTTTGATGTTCCCTTGGTAACCTACCTCGTCTTCAAATTTATAATTCAGGATGTAACCTTTCTCTTTGAGGAGCTTGGTCATTTCTTTTTTCAAATTTGAAGCAGGTATGTCAACCACGCGGTGTTTTGCCTGAATTGCATTTCTTAACCTTGTAAGATAATCTGCTATTGGATCTGTTATTTTACTCATTATTTCAAGTTCTTTAAACAATTACCAACTTGCCTTTTTAACTCCAGGAATCAGGCCTTCAGAAGCCATTTCCCTAAAATCAATCCTGCTGATTCCGAATTGGCGCATATAACCTTTAGGTCTTCCAGTGAGTTTACACCTATTGTGTAAACGAACTTTCGACGAATTTTTTGGCAGTTTTTGCAAACCAACCCAATCGCCTTCGGCCTTAAGTTTAGCACGTTTTTCGGCATATTTCTCAACTAATTTTGCACGTTTCACTTCGCGTGCTTTCATTGATTCTTTAGCCATTACTTAGTTCTTTTTAACGTTTTTAAATGGTAAACCTAATTCTTTTAACAATGCAAAACCTTCTTCATCGGTTTTTGCAGAGGTAACGAAGGTAATGTTCATCCCGTTGAGTTTGCTCACTTTATCCAGAACGATTTCTGGGAAAACAATTTGTTCGGGAATGCCGAGTGTGTAGTTACCGCGACCGTCCATTTTGCTTTCGATACCGCGAAAATCGCGGATACGTGGCAGTGCCACAGCGATAAGGCGATCGAGGAATTCATACATTTGGTCGCGACGCAATGTAACGCGCACGCCAATGGGCATTTTTTTCCTTAGTTTGAAATTAGAGATGTCCTTTTTCGACAAGGTTTGAATTGCTTTTTGACCGGCAATCATTGTCATTTCAGTTGTTGCAACGTCAATCAGCTTTTTATCGGCGATTGCTGCTCCAACTCCTTGGTTAAGAACAATTTTTTCTAATTTCGGAACTTGCATAACAGAAGAGTAATCGAATTCCTTCTTTAACGAAGGGATTATTTCTTCATTATATTTCTTTTTAAGAGTGGGTGTGTAAGCCATTACTTTATCTCCTCTCCAGATTTTTTGGAAAAACGTACTAATTTACCTTGGTCATTCAATCTCCGTCCAACACGTGTTGCGACGCCAGCTTTGGCATCGAACAGCATTAGGTTTGAGATGTGTACAGGTGCTTCTTTTTCAACGATACCACCTTGCGGGGTTGCCGCGTTTGGTTTGGTATGTTTTTTCATCATGTTAACACCTTCAACGATTGCTCTGTCTGTTTTTGTGATAATTTCGAGAATGCGGCCTTTTTTGCCTTTGTTGTTCCCGGCTATCACCAGCACAGTGTCACCTTTCTTTATGTGTAATTTTTTTTGCATTTTAAGCTATTTTCTAATTACAGTACTTCTGGTGCGAGTGAAATGATTTTCATATTCTTGTCTCGCAATTCACGAGCTACGGGGCCGAAAATACGCGTTCCGCGCATTTCATTGGCAGCGTTCAACAGCACAACTGCATTGTCATCGAAACGAATGTATGAACCATCAGCACGACGGTTTTCTTTTTTCGTACGGACAACGATTGCACGCGATACTGCGCCTTTTTTAACATCAGCTCCCGGCATGGCACTTTTAACAGCCACAATGATCGTGTCGCCCAATGAAGCATAGCGTTTTCTTGTTCCGCCTAATACACGGATGCAGAGAACTGTTTTTGCCCCACTATTGTCGGCTACCGAACATCTTGATTCTTGTTGTATCATGATTACTTAGCTCTTTCGATTATTTCTACTAATCTCCAACATTTGGTTTTACTTAAAGGACGTGTTTCCATAATCCTAACTGTATCACCTTCGTTGCAGGTATTACTCTCATCATGGGCATGGAATTTTGTTGTTTTGTTAACGAACTTGCCATACATTGGGTGTTTCACTTTACGTTTAACAGCCACAACGATAGATTTGTCCATTTTATCGCTAACAACTACCCCGACTTTCTCTTTCCTGAGATTTCTCACTTGATTTTCTTCCATCGTGAATTAATTCTTTTTTTCTTTTAATTCAATTTCGCGAAGAACAGTTTGCAACCTTGCAATATTTCGTTCGCTAACCTGAATTTTCATCGGGTTGTCAAGCGGACTAACTGCGTGGTTCAATTTAAGGCGTACAAGGTTTTCTTTTTCGACCTGTAACTTTTCGACGATTTCTTTTACCGTCAGTTCTTTGATTTCAGAAGTTTTCATTATTCACCTTTTTATTCTTCAACATAATCACGTCTTACAATAAACTTTGTTTTTACCGGCAGTTTCTGTGCGGCTAACCTTAAAGCTTCTTTGGCAGTTTCGAATGGAACGCCTTCGGCTTCAATGATTATACGCCCTGGAGCTACCGTTGCAACAAATCCTTCAGGAGCACCTTTACCTTTACCCATACGAACTTCGGCTGGTTTTTTGGTAATTGGTTTATCGGGAAAAATCCGTATCCATATTTGACCTTGACGTTGCATGAACCTGGTTACCGCAACCCTAGCTGCTTCGATCTGACGACCGGTAATCCAATCTTCTTCCAACGACTTTATTCCAAATGAACCGAACGCTAATTGGTTGCCCCTTTGGGCATTGCCTTTCATTCGGCCCTTTTGTACTCTTCTAAACTTTACCTTTTTTGGCTGTAACATCGTTTTTTAATTTCTGAGTGTTAAACCACTATTTTCTTCTACGTCCTCGGTTACCACCAGCATTACCTGGTTTTTCCCTTCTTTCGCCTCTACCCACACCGTCGCTCGGTTTTTGACCGAAGTTTGGCGAAAGATCGCGGACTCCATATACCATACCCTTACAAATCCATACTTTCACACCGATAAGTCCTGTTTTTGTATTAGCTTCTGCCAATGCGTAATCTATGTCAGCACGCAAAGTATGAAGTGGTGTACGGCCATCTTTGTACATTTCAGATCTGGCCATTTCTGCTCCGTTCAACCTACCAGAAACCATAACTTTGATTCCTTCGGCTCCCATTCTCATGGTTGAAGCGATTGCCATTTTAGTAGCCCTGCGGTAAGCAATTTTACCTTCGATTTGCCTTGCAATGTTGATTGCAACAATTTTGGCATCGAGTTCAGGACGTTTGATCTCGAAAATATTTATTTGAACCTCTTTACTGGTAATCTTTTTTAATTCTTCTTTCAGTTTGTCAACCTCTTGACCACCTTTACCAATAATAATTCCGGGGCGTGAAGTGTGCACTGTGATAGTGATCAACTTCAATGTGCGTTCGATTACAATTTTTGATATGCTGGCTTTTGCAAGACGTGCATTCAGGTATTCCCTGATTTTTGCATCTTCAACCAGTTTATCGCCATAATCGTCGCCACCGAACCAGTTTGAGTCCCATCCTTTAATGAAGCCCAAACGATTAGAAATCGGATTTACTTTTTGTCCCATGAATTACGAATTAAGATTTTCTTCAACAACATTTTCTTTCCTGTCAACGTAAATTGTTACGTGGTTCGAGCGTTTTCTGATGCGGTGTGCACGACCTTGTGGAGCCGGGCGCAACCTTTTCAAAATCCTACCTGAATCAACCATAATCGTTTTTACGTAAAGTTCATTTTCTTCCAAACGAACTCCTTCGTTTTTAGCCTGCCAATTGGCAACGGCTGAAAGAAGAAGTTTTTCCACCCTGTTCGATGCTTCTTTTGACGAGAATTTCAAAACATCCAACGCTTTGTTAACTTCCATTCCGCGAACTAAATCGGCAATAAGCCTCATTTTCCGTGGAGAAGTCGGACAGTTTTTTAAAACAGCAAAATATTGTTGCTTTTTTTCTTCTTTTCTTTTGTCAGCTGCTAGTCTTTTTCTGGCACCCATTTTCTTTTCTTTTTAAAATTAATAGTTATGCCTTAACGCTTTTTATTACCAGCATGACCCCTGAACGTACGTGTTGGCGCAAATTCGCCGAGTTTATGACCTACCATGTTTTCGGTCACATACACCGGAATAAATTTATTTCCGTTGTGTACTGCAATAGTATGCCCAACAAAGTCAGGAGAAATTACTGATGCTCTGGCCCATGTTTTAACCACCGATTTTTTGTTGGCATCATTCAACGCCAAAACTTTTCTTTCAAGTTTGAAATCGATAAAAGGACCTTTTTTTAATGAACGACTCATAATTATTCCTCTTTTTATTTTTTCCTACGTTCTACAATATACTTGTTGGAAGCCTTTTTCTTAGAACGGGTTTTGTAACCCTTTGCAAGAAGCCCTTTGCGTGATCTTGGGTGTCCGCCCGAAGAACGTCCTTCTCCACCACCCATTGGGTGATCGACAGGGTTCATCACGACACCACGTACGCGCGGCCTTCTTCCTAACCACCTTGAACGACCGGCTTTACCCGATTTTTCGAGGTTGTGTTCTGTGTTTCCAACTGTACCTACTGTAGCCCTACAGGACGTAAGTACCATGCGAGATTCGCCTGATGGTAATTTCAAAATTGCAAATTTCCCATCACGAGAGGTCAATTGTGCATAAGCACCTGCACTACGAGCCATTACACCACCTTGTCCGGGGTGCAATTCAATGTTGTGAACCAAAGTACCAAGAGGTATTTCAGCCAGAGGAAGCGTATTTCCAATTTCAGGATCAACTCCTGAACCGCTGTTAATCGTTTGGCCAACTTTCAACCCATTGGGTGCCACGATGTAACGTTTTTCACCGTCTTCATACTGAAGAAGTGCAATGCGGGCAGTACGATTTGGATCGTACTGAATAGAATCAACTACAGCCGCTACTCCGTCTTTATCGCGTTTAAAGTCGATAATTCGGTATTTGCGTTTGTGTCCCCCACCTATATACCTCATTGTCATACGGCCCTGGTTATTTCTACCTCCAGTTCTCCGTATGGGTTCTAACAATGATTTTTCAGGCGTAGATGCAGTAATAGTATCAAAAGCACCAATTATCTTGTGCCTTTGACCCGGTGTTACTGGTTTTAATTTTCTTACTGCCATTATCTATTAAATATTACTATAAAAGTCAATACTTTGTCCTTTTTCCAAAGTAACGAGTGCTTTTTTATAAGCATTTGTTTTTCCGGTAATTACACCGCCTTTGGTAAATCTGGACTTCACTTTACCTCCATGCACCATGGTGTTCACATCGGCAACTTTAACGCTGTAAAGACTTTCAATAGCCTTTTTAATTTGCGGTTTTGTTGCTTTGCGTTCAACCACAAAACCGTAACGATTCAATCGTTCGGCTTGCTGTGTCATTTTTTCGGTAACCAATGGTTTTACTAAAATATCCATTTCAATTTATCCTTAAAGTTTAAATGCTTCTTCAATTTTATTCATAGAACCTTCCAGAATAACAATTGTTTTTGCGTTAAGTATCTGGTAAGTATTTAAATCAGAAGCAGTTACAATAGATACGTCCTTCAAATTTCTGGAGGACAAATATATACTATTATTTTCGACTGGTAAAACGAAAAGTGACTTTTTATCAGCTATTTGCAAATTAGTCCTGATTGCCACTAATTCCTTGGTTTTTGGAGTTTCGAGATTAAAATCTTCGAGAACCAAAATACTGTTTTCGGCTGCTTTATAAGTTAACGCCGATTTTCTTGCCAGTTGCTTAACTTTTTTGTTCAGTTTGAACTCGTAATTGCGTGGGCGTGGGCCAAAAATTGTACCACCACCGCGGAATACAGGCGACTTTATGCTACCAGCACGTGCTGTACCAGTTCCTTTTTGCTTTTTGATTTTACGGGTACTTCCTGAAATTTCACCGCGCTCTTTGGATTTGCTGGTTCCTTGCCTTTGGTTGGCCATGTATTGTTTTACATCTAAGTAAATTGCATGGTCATTTGGCTCTACACCGAAAATTTGGTCATTCAACGTAACTTTCCTTCCGGTTTCTTTTCCTTCTTTATTCAGTACACTTAGTTCCATTGTTTCCTAATCATTAAGTATGAACCTTTGGCGCCAGGTACCGAACCTTTAACCACTAATAAATTCTTTTCGGGAATAACTTTTATGATCAGCAAGTTTTCGATAGTAACGGTTTTGCCGCCGTCCCTTCCTGCCATTCTCATTCCTTTAAATACACGTGACGGCCAAGATGATGCACCGATAGAACCTGGTGCGCGCAACCTGTTGTGCTGTCCGTGTGTGGCATCATTTACCCCGCGGAAATTGTGCCTTTTTACTACTCCCTGAAATCCTTTACCTTTTGAGAGCCCTTCAATATCAACATAATCATTCTCATGAAATACGCTAACATCGATTTCTTCTCCCAATTCGAATTCTTTTTGGTAGGTGTTCTTAAACTCCACCACTTTACGTTTTGGAGTTACGCCAGCTTTTTTGAAATGCCCAAACTCTGCTTTCGTCGTGTGTTTTTCCTTCTTGTCGCCGTAAGCAAGTTGTAGCGCTTCATAGCCGTCGTTTTCTTCGGTCTTCACTTGTGTGATTACACAAGGACCGGCTTCGATCACAGTGCATGGGATGTTTTTCCCCTCAACACTGAATACGGATGTCATTCCGATTTTTTTTCCAATAATACCAGCCATTTTTCGACTACTTTTTAGTTATCAAACTTTAATTTCTACTTCAACACCACTGGGTAATTCCAGCTTCATTAAGGCGTCGATTGTTTTTGCGGTTGAGCTGTAAATGTCGATCAAACGTTTGTATGAAGACAACTGAAATTGCTCCCTCGATTTTTTGTTTACGAAGGTCGATCTTAAAACAGTAAAAACCCTGCGATGCGTAGGAAGTGGAATTGGTCCACTCACGACGGCACCCGTAGATTTAACCGTTTTTACAATCTTTTCAGCCGACTTGTCAACCAAGTTGTGATCGTACGATTTAAGCTTAATCCTGATCTTTTGACTCATGGTGAGAAATTGTTATAATTATTATAATAAATCAGTTCTACCTTTAATATTCTCAAGCACTTTTTCAGCCAATGCTTTTGGCACTTCCTGATAGTTGCTGAATTCCATTGACGAAGTTGCCCTACCCGATGACAAAGTACGTAACACAGTTACATAACCAAATTGTTCGGATAACGGTACTTTTGCACTTATCACTTTTGCACCTCCCTTGGTTTCCATCCCAGAAACTTCACCACGACGACGGTTTAAGTCGCCAATGATATCGCCCATGTATTCTTCAGGAGTTACAATTTCAAGTTTCATAATAGGTTCTAGCAATTTCGGGCCTGCTTTTGACGCAGCACTTTTAAATGCCTGACGAGCACAAATCTCGAATGATAATTGATCGGAGTCAACCGCGTGGAATGAACCATCAAGCAAACTCACTTTCAAGCTGTCAACAGGAAAACCTGCCAACGGTCCGTTTAACAATGCACTTTCGAAACCTTTTTGTACCGGCGGTATAAATTCTTTTGGAATCCTTCCTCCTTTTACCAAATCGATAAATTGTAGGCCAGTGACACCTGCATCAGCAGGTTCGATTTTAACGATGATATCAGCAAATTTACCGCGACCACCTGATTGTTTTTTGAAAACCTCGCGGAGTTCAACAACCTTGCTGATTGCCTCTTTGTATGCTACCTGTGGAGCTCCTTGGTTACATTCCACCTTAAATTCGCGGCGCAAACGATCGACAAGGATTTCCAAGTGAAGTTCGCCCATCCCACGGATTACAGTTTGTCCTGAATCAGGGTCGGTATTTACCTGAAATGTTGGATCTTCTTCAGCTAATTTCGACAAACCTTGTGATAGTTTATCGATATCTTTTTGAGATTTTGGTTCAATTGCAATCCCGATAACAGGTTGCGGAAAGTCCATACTTTCGAGAACAATCGGGTGCGAAAGATCGCAAAGTGTATCCCCAGTGCGGATATCTTTAAAACCTACAGCGGCACAAATATCTCCTGCCTCAATAAATTCTTTTGGATTTTGTTTGTTAGAGTGCATTTGGTATAACCTTGAAATGCGCTCTTTTTTACCAGTACGGGTATTTAAAACTGTCATACCGCCATCAAGTCGACCTGAATAAACCCTAATAAAAGCCAAACGGCCAACAAATGGGTCGGTTGCAATTTTAAAAGCCAAAGCGGCCAAAGGTTGCGAAACATCCGCAGTACGAGTTTCCTCTTTTTCTGTCCAAGGATTTACACCTGTTACCTGTCCGCTATCCAATGGGCTTGGCAAGTAAGCACAAACCGAATCAAGCAATCTTTGAACACCTTTATTTTTAAATGCCGATCCGCACATCATTGGGATGATTACCCCTTCGATAGTTGCTTTGCGGATAACTGCTTTCAATTCTTCTTGTGTTATTGAATCTGGCTCTTCGAAGTAACGTTCCAACAAAGCGTCATCAACTTCAGCAACCGATTCAACGAGTTTTCCGCGCCATTCTTCAGCTTGTTCCATCAAATCAGCCGGAATTTCTTCCAAGTTGTACATTGTTCCCAGTACTGGGTCTTCATACCAACGAATCGCTTTCATTTCGATTAAGTCGATAACGCCTTCGAATTTTTCTTCGGCACCAATTGGTATTTGGATTGGAACCGGGTTTGCACCGAGTTTTTCTTTAATTTCTCTATGAACTTTAAAAAAGTCGGCACCCGAACGATCCATTTTATTTACAAAAGCAATACGTGGAACACCGTATTTTTCGGCTTGTCGCCAAACGGTTTCCGATTGAGCTTCAACTCCACCTACTGCGCAGAACAGAGCAACGCTACCGTCCAAAACGCGAAGTGAACGTTCAACCTCAACAGTAAAATCAACGTGACCGGGAGTATCAATAACATTTATTTTATGTTGAACATCGTTATATGTCCAGAAAGTAGTGGTGGCAGCGGCAGTAATGGTAATTCCCCTTTCTTGCTCCTGTTCCATCCAGTCCATTGTAGCGGCGCCATCATGCACTTCTCCAATCCGGTGTGTTAATCCTGTATAGAACAGAATTCGCTCCGAAACTGTAGTTTTTCCGGCATCAATGTGCGCCATAATACCAATGTTCCTGGTAAAATTCAAATCTTGTTTAGCCATCTTATAATTTTCTAATCCTAATTTTCTAATCCTGTAAACGTGCTAAACTAAAATCTGAAGTGTGCGAATGCACGGTTGGCATCTGCCATTCTGTGGGTATCTTCTTTCTTTTTGTAAGCGCCGCCTTCTTCGTTGAATGCAGCAACAATTTCTGCAGATAATTTATCGGCCATTGATTTGCCTGAACGTTTGCGCGCAAATAAAATCATGTTTTTGATACTGATAGATTCTTTTCTTTCAGGCCTAACTTCCATTGGAACCTGAAAAGTAGCACCACCTACCCTGCGGCTTTTTACTTCAACCGCCGGAGTAATGTTTTCCAATGCTTTTTTCCAAACATCGAGCGGAGACAACTCTGTATCTTTCACTCTTTTTTCCACCATGTCCAATGAATCATAGAATACGGTGTAAGCAGTTGATTTTTTACCATCCTGCATTAAATCGTTGACAAACCGGGTTACCAATGTATCATTGAACTTTGGATCCGGCAGTAAATGTCTCTTCTTTGGTTTCGACTTTCTCATTTTACTTTTTTTAGTGTTATCTAAATTGGTTGCCCGAAGGCGGTCTTCAGCTTTTCTCCGGAAGACATTAGGGAGATCTACTTACTCAACCAAACCACTGCAATAACTTGTTGACTACTCTTTTTTAATTTTTAGCTTTTAGCTTTTGGTTTTTTAGCGCCGTATTTCGAACGACGTTGTGAACGTCCTGCAACACCTGCAGTATCAAGTGCACCACGAATTAAGTGGTAACGAACACCCGGAAGGTCTTTTACCCTACCCCCACGAACAAGCACAATTGAGTGCTCTTGCAGGTTATGGCCTTCACCCGGGATGTAAGCATTTACTTCTTTACCGTTTGTTAACCTTACCCTTGCAACTTTACGCATTGCCGAGTTTGGTTTTTTAGGTGTGGTTGTATAAACGCGAACACATACTCCGCGACGTTGCGGGCATGAATCTAAAGCCGGAGATTTACTCTTCTCAACTTTACTTTGTCTTCCTTTCCTAACTAATTGTTGAATAGTTGGCATAAACACCTGTTTTTTATGTAGTTAATAATCTTTTCAAAAATGGACTGCAAAAGTATGCAAAAATCCTTAAAAACAACCATTTAAGGAAGTGAAAAAGCACACCACCCCCTAAAAACGGTTTGCAAAAGTACTATTTCTAATTAAAGAACAATACATTTTTTATCTTTTTTTCAATTAATTAAGATGAGAACGATACTCGATTCTGGATGCTGGATACGGGATGCTGGGACAACGGGGACACGGAGTTTCCAACTCCGATTTAAGATTCTGTATACTTGGCATTTGATACTCGATACTGGATACTGGATTTTCGATACTGAATACATTATACCTGGAAACTTTTTGAACCCTGAACTTTGAACTTTGAACTCGAAACTTTGAACTTTGAACTTTGAACTCGAAACTTCCTCAAACCCTCTCCCTGAAAATAGAAACCAACGGCTCAACCAAACGTTCGATTAAACGGCGATCTTTGGTTATGATTTCGGCATTTCCTTGCATTTCCTGGTTAAACGGAAGTTCTTTTTTGTAATTGGTAATCAGTTTATTGCTTAATTCAATTTCGTCAGTGTAATATCCGCCTTTTTCTGAGTTAACGGGAACCATTGAAATGTTGGTGATTTTCCCTTCAAGCAAACCGAATTCCATGTAAGGATAATTATCGAGTTTGATATTTACTTTCTGGCCAATTTCAACTTTGCCGGCACCGGCCAATGGAACAGTTGCTTTCCCAATTATTTTCTGCTCATTGTCTGGGATGACAGTAAAAACAACATTCCCAGAAGAAACAAATTGGTTGGCGCTCCAAAAGTTTGTAAAAGTTACCTGTCCGGCAATTGGCGTTTTTAAAACGAATGCTTGTTCCCACGCTTTTAATTGGTTTACCAAGTTATAGTATTTTTCTTTTAAAGCTGCCAGTAACTTGTTGTTGGTTTCCGAGTTCAGCACCCTTTGTTCTTGAATTTGTTGTTTCAGTTGATTCATTGTTATTTGCGTGCTGGCAAGGTTTGTCAGCGCATTTTGATAGGCATATTTCTGTTTTAACATGGCCGCTTCCGCCTTTTCAAATTCAACATCCGTCATAACTTTAAGCAAATGTAAACCAGAATCACGATGAAACTGGCTTGACGCCAAAACATAATCATCATTCAAAACGGCAATTTGCTGACCGAGTTTTTCATAATAATTTGCGTAGTCGCTTACCTGTTTTTCGAGTGACCTGATTCTTTGCTCAAAAGTGTTGAAACTTACCGAAGTCTGATATTCGCGAAGCTGGCTTACCAACGATGAATAGTAAGCATGATTTTGCCCTAAACTGTATTCCTTTTCAAACCTCAAAGTGCTGAACAATTCGGGTTGTGAAAAAACAATTTGAATAGAATCGAGGAATTCAATTAGATAATAAGCATCTTCATAATTTGCAGGGTTTTCAATTATTCCTAATATCGTATTTGCATCTACTTTTTGCTTATCGATTACAAAAATTTTATCGAGTTTCCCATCCGATCGTGCAACAATGGAAATTGGCGGATTTTCTGAAACAATTGTTACCCGAGCCTGAATTAAATCAGGATATTTGTAAAAAAAGCTGCCAGCCAACAAAACTAAAACAACAAGAAAAATAATGACAATCCCCCAGCGGACAATCCATTTTGGCGGAGTTCCCATGATCTCCTGTACTTCATCGGAACGGATTTCTATCTTGTTAGAATCTGGCATTATCTAATAAATAATTCTATTATTACAGAGGAGTCTAATATTATCATGCAATCCTGGATTTATTAATAGAATTGTGGACTTCCTGAAAATCATTCAAATCTGATTTAGTCCAAGTTGGTGCTTGTAAAATCAAATATTGAATATTTTGTGCCGATTTTTTTGAAACTAAATCTCTTTGTAAAGTCTTGGCCAACTTTTCAATATCCTCTTTTGGAAGTTGATGAATCAACTTAAGGATTTGAGAATATTCTATTTTAATTGTTAATTCCATTGCTTTTGCTTTTTATCAAAAATACAAAAATAATTTTACAACTTTAAAACGCTGACAGGTCTTAGACGCTGTCAGGTTTCGTGCTAATCTAATTTTTGGTTTGATATCGCCGTTCTTATTCTCCCCTTTCGGGGGAGTTGGAGGGGTCTTCTACCTTCAACTCCCCAACTCCAACTGATTTCTCACCAAATTAAAATATTCCCCGCGTTTTGCAACCAATTCATTGTGAGTTCCCTGTTCAACAATTTCTCCTTTTTCAATAACAACAATCTGGTCAGCATTTTTAACTGTACTTAATCGGTGGGCGACTGTTATCACTGTTTTACCTTTATAAAAATCATTCAAATTTTCAACGATTACTTTCTCGTTGTTGGCATCAAGCGCGTTAGTTGCCTCATCGAAAAACAGGAATGACGGGTTTTTATAAATGGCGCGGGCAATTAAAATACGTTGTTTTTGCCCCTGGCTCAAACCTGCACCTTCCTGTCCTATTTTTGTATTGTAACGCAGCGGCAAACTTTCGATATAATCAAGGATATTGGCCATTTTCACTGCATTAAACAATTTTTCTTTGTTGGGATGATCTTCGCCAACAGCAACGTTATTGGCAATTGTATCCGAAAAAATGAAACCGTCCTGCATTACCACGCCGCAGTTGCTGCGCCACATTTCCATACTGAACTGGCTGAGGTTGATACCGCCAATTTCAATTTTACCTTCGGCTGGCGGGTAAAAGCCAAGCAACATTTTTATCAGTGTTGTTTTGCCACTTCCACTTGAACCAACTATTGCAGTAATTTTATTTTGAGGAATAATTAGATTTATA
>Ga0105047_10008118_pt1 | contig 17572 bp, 17 predicted proteins | sample MAT04_FD_78384 | JGI IMG/M metagenome (GOLD analysis project Ga0105047, IMG submission 78384) | Freshwater microbial communities from Lake Fryxell liftoff mats and glacier meltwater in Antarctica - MAT-04 (megahit assembly) | ecosystem: Environmental > Aquatic > Freshwater > Ice > Liftoff...
CGGCCGCGTTCTTTGCGGTGATGATGATTGTCACTTACCGGTTTGTCCTGTTCTGGGCCGCGGTGTTGATCCCCGTGTGGGCGTCGATTCTGGCACCGAAGCCGCCGATGCCCGCAGCCCAGCGACGCATTCCGGGTTACTGGCTACTCTTGGCGATCGCTCTGGTCGTTTGCGTTGCGGTGCCGTTAATGACGAAGCCGTACGTGCTCGCTAAGTCGTTCCCTTTCAAAGGCATCCAGAAAATGAAGGAGGAGAACGTCCGCGGGACGATCTACTCGCACTTCGAATGGGGTGGCGTGCTCGCCGATGCCGGTTACCCGGACTGGCAGCTCACGCACGACGGCCGCTACTACTTGCATTCGGAAGCCGAGTGGAAAGAACACTTTGCGGCGTTTGAAGGCGACGTTTCGATCGATGACCTCGATGCCAAGTTTCAACCCGCAGCATTCTTTCTCCGCCCTGGCTGGGCCGATCGAATGATCGCCAAACTGCGGGTCCATCCGAAGTGGCAGGAAATTCATGAGGACGATGCCTGCGTTGTGTTCGTTCGACGAAAACCATGAACGAAATGGGATTCTCTGGGGTTCACAAAAAATCCCTCTTGTCGTAACCAGAGCAGGGTATGTATAGTACACATCGTCCTCTCCCACCTCTCCATCCTCTCCAATTAACTATTCTGGCTATCGCTGCGCTCCCGCTCGCTCCCCCGGGTCCGCCGCATCGACGAATTCATTCGAGGAGTATCCGTGCTTTCGATTCGTGTAACTGCCGCACCGCGGCGCTCTGCCTTCACGCTCATTGAACTGCTCGTGGTCATCGCCATCATTGCCATCCTGATTGGTCTACTGCTTCCCGCCGTTCAAAAAGTTCGTGAAGCTGCTGCTCGCATGAAATGTTCCAACAACCTCAAACAGCTCGGCGTCGGCATGCACGCCTACCACAGTGCTTACGAAAAATTCCCGATGGGCCAGGGACCGGGTGTGGGGTCTGGTTTGGGTTGGAAGATTCAAATCCTTCCCTACCTCGAACAAGAAAACGTCTTCCGCCAAGTAGCGATGAACGACGTGTTCAACTCGGCAGTGTTGCAAAATCTTGTCGTCCAGACGTTTGTCTGCCCGTCCTCGAACCTCGAAGCGGTGCCGACGCCCGTGCCGAGTTGGTACAGTTCGGCCGTGAGGCATCAGGTGTCATCCTACATTGGCATTATGGGGGCTTCCCCCGATCCTGCGGGTCGCACGACGGGGACGATTTACAACTCAAACTACGGTGGTTGGTGGGCAAACTCCGGGATGCTTCTGGCAAACGAACAGGTCTCGGTGCTTGGCTGCACGGATGGTACGAGTAACACCTTCATGATCGGCGAACAGTCGACATCCGTTGGTACGAATGACTACCGAAGTCGGTATTACAGCCCTTGGGGTGGATTTACCCAAGGCTGCGCGGTCGGTTCCTGCCCCGCTGGGGCAGACACCTGGGGTATGGGCCTCACCAACGTCGCTTACGCTCCGAACAGCCAAACCGCGGGGGCCGGGGCGAATATCACCTACGGCGGCAACACGATCTTGAATTCGAGGCACACCAACGGAGTGAACATGCTGCGGACCGATGGCTCAGTCCAGTTTGTCAATTCCAGTATGGCCTTTGTCAACTTCCAAAGAATGTGTGTGCGCAACGACGGACTTGTGACTGTCGACCAATAATCCATTCACTTCGATGCAGGGTGGGGGACTGCTGACCCCTCACCCTGCTCTGAACATCCTTTATTCATTGGAGATTCCAAGGCAATGAATCGAAAAATATCCCTGCGCATACTGAGTGGATTCTGGCTGGGTGCCGTGCTGACAATTGCACTGGGATGTGGCAGCACATCCTCGACAGGACGGGTCTCGGGGACAGTAAAATACAAAGGCACCCCCGTGACCAGTGGTGATGTTAACCTCCTTTCTAAATCGGGCAAAGCCGCTCAGGGGAAGCTCGACAGCAACGGCGGATTCACGATCGATGGCCCAGTCGAAACCGGGGATTATATGGTCTTTTGGACACCGCCCGTGGCCGAACCGACGGGCCCCGGTGCGAAGCCTGCGGCCTTGCCCAAGCTCGCGGTGCCGCCGAAATTTCAGGACGCCACCAGCAGTGGAGTCGTGGTGACAGTGAAGTCGGGAGCCAACGAGATGCCGATTGACTTCAAGGATTGAAGTTGACGTGGGAAATGTGAGCAACATCTCGTCTTGAAATCGCAGGTGATCGAGATCGCTCTTCGTTCGGTCACCTGTGCCATTCGAATCCGAATCCCGTGCGATAGCCGTTCGCTCGGTTTTGCGCTACACTAAGCTGCAATCGACGTGCTGATCCTGCGCTGGATGATTATGGCGTTTCTCCCTGGCTCATCACCCTCGATGGTGCTTCGCATCTACGATTGGGCGCGACTTTGCCGCCCGAAGCACTGGTCGAAGAATGTTTTCGTACTTCTGCCCACGTTTTTCAGCGAACATTTTACCGATCTGAATCTCCTCCTCGACGGGCTGCTCGCATTTATCTGTTTCTGCCCGCTATCGAGTGCCATGTACATTGCGAATGACACCGTGGATCGTAAGGCCGACCGGCAACATCCGCGGAAGCAATCGCGGCCCATCGCGGCAGGGCGAATTTCCGTCCCCGTGGCACTGCTTGGGTCCGTGGGTTTGATCGTCTGTGCCTTCGCACTTGCGGTCTTCACCCTGCCGCTGGGCTTCCTGCTCGCTATGGCTGCCTACGCGGGCAACACGATTGCTTACATCTTGTGGCTCAAGCAACGAGTTATCGTCGATGTGATGTTGATTGCGATTGGCTTTGTGATTCGGCTGCTGGCCGGTTGCATCGCGGCGAACGTCGAGCCGTCGTCGTGGTTGATCATCTGCGGATTTTCGCTGGCCCTGGTCCTCGGTTTCGGCAAGCGGCGCACGGAGATTGAAGCGGCCGACGTCAGTTCTCAGTTTCGTTCGACACTGTTGAGTTACAATCGCTCCAAACTCGACACGATCCTCGCCGTCTGTACGGCCGTTTGCCTCCTCTCGTATATGCTCTATACAGTCGCCCCCGAGACCGTGCAATTGCATGGAACGAAAAACCTGGTGTATACAGTTCCGCTTGTCGCCTATGGTTTGTTTCGCTACTTGTTCAAAGCCCAGGAAGGTCGAAAGGATGAGCCAACGGATATCCTGTTTGCCGATCCCGTCTTTGCCATTACGGGCGTGCTCTGGGTTAGTGCCGTTCTCCTCGTGTTGATGTTCAAATGAGACTCCAAAAATCATTCACGCTGAGCCCGCGATTGTCGGGCTTGATCGCAGCCGCCCTTGTCACAGTCGGTTTGATGACGATGTCCTGGGGCCTGGGAGTCTCAGCAGGCCGACCGATCTCGACGCGGACCGATCTGTTCTTTCAATCCGATGCTGGCGGGCTCGTGACCGATGCGGCCACGGACTTCAAAAGTCGCAACCGCGGCGTTCACCCGTTGCTGTATTTCGTTTGGACCAAGCCGCTGTATCTCCTCGCTAAGGCTCTCGAACCCACGATCCCAATGCAGACCACGGCCGTCGTGGGGAGTCGACTCCTCGTCTCCACGTCGGCCGGATTGGGGGTGGGAATGCTCGTCGTGGGACTGGTTCGACGGGGAATTACCCCACGAATCCTCCTGGCGATCGCCCCCCTCTACCTGCTCGGAAGTGGGCAAGCGATGGCCGCGATGCCCGACCACTTCGGGATCTCGCAAGGCGTCCTGGCCGCGGCATTTGGTACCTATCTCGCGCCCGGCTCGTTCCGTCGCGGTGTGCTCCTTCTCGGAATACTCTCGGTCCTTGCTACCGGAGTTACCGTCAGCAATTTCTTATTTCCCTTCGCCCTACTCGTTGCTCACGTCGTGCAGAACTATCGAGATCGGGCAAAATGGTGGTGGTATGCCATTGTCATTGGGGTTTGTATTGCAATTGCCGCATCGGGCTTGCTCGTTTTGATTGTGGCCGATGGTCTCCGTGAACGATTCCTCATGCGAGTCGAAGGCTACCTCACCTGGAGAATTACCAAGGATCCCGTTGGAGCATTGCAGTTTGCATTCCGCGGAGTGATCGATTCCGTAGTTGCTCCCACGCCTTCGATCACTCGCGATAATCTCGACCGCGTGCCGATGCTCACCTATCAACCGAGTGGAGGTTCCTATTCCGTTTGGCCCTACGATTGGCGGCAATCGATCGGTGCGAGCCTCTGGCTCGGACTCCTGGCATTCGGCACCGTTCGTGCCATTCGGGGGAAGGAGTTTCGAATACCGGCTATCGCTCTCGGGGCCTGGATCCTTTGGAATGCCATCTTTCACAACATCTGGGGCGATGAGTATTTCCTGTACACTCCCCACTATTCGTGGGCACTGATAACACTTGTCAGCCTTGGCCTCGCTTCGATGAAATCGCGATGGGTCTGGCCGATCACGCTTGCGATATCTCTAACGTGTATTCACACGCTTCTGCAATATCGCGATGCCATCGCAAGTATTGCGGAATAGCTGTTCGTGGCAGTTATACGGCACCGAGTGACTTTGAGTTTTCACACAAGCCCGATATCAATGTCAACCGCGTACGGTATAGCGTTACGACACAAACGCCGTGCCTAACAGCTTGTGAAAGTGATATCCCGCGATCTCGCGTTTGACGCTGAATCGCCCCACCGAGTACGAGCGACTGTTCAGCCCCCGTTGCACCTCTTCGCACACCGCCACATCTTCGACTTGCACCTGCTCGGCCACGGCCAAACTGTTGTGAATGAAACTGTCGTCGGTACCTTCTGCGAAGTAGAAATCGAAAATCACACGACACCGATCCGGCCCGAGGGGCAGCACCAAATTTGTGTCCATCACGCCCGCATAACTGTTCAGCATGAAGTTCGGCCAAACCCACCAGTACGCGGCCATGATGCCAGTCCGGGTTTGGCCCGCGGGGCCCTCGGCGGCTTTTAGCGGGCTGCTTTGCAAGCTCGTGAAACCGTGAACGGTCGTGCGGTATTCGCGGTAATCCAAGACTCCCGCAAGAGCCGGGTGAACCGTATTCACGTGGTAGCCGCCATCCAGGTAGTTATCGACGTAGACCTTCCAGTTACACGCCAGGTCGTAGGTCCTTCGCTCTGCGAATTGCAACAAATCAAACGGACCGTGAGCGCCCACAAAGGCAGGCAAGGGGTCAAGAAATTGCTCGATCGTCTGAACTGGTTTATCGAGATGCACCCAGACGATTGGCCCCCACTCGGCAACACCGCCGAGCGGAACGAGGCCGTGGTCCTCCTTGGCGAAGTCTTGCACACCGTCGAACTCGGGAGTGCCGCGGAGACGGCCGGTGAGGTCGTAAGTCCACCCGTGATAGCGGCAGCGGAGCTTATCCACGACGCCGCAGGGGACCGTTTCCAGCGGGGCCGCTCGGTGCCGGCAGACGTTGAAGAACCCTCGCAGAACCCCTTCGGAATCGCGCACGACGAGGATCGGTTCCCCTGCCACATCGGCCGTGAGGAACGCTCCGCGATCGCGAACCTGATCCACCCGACCGACGGCTTGCCAGGAGCTTGCGAACACCCGGTCGCGTTCGAGTGTAACCATCCGCGGCTCGGTGTACCACGTGTTCGGAATCGTCCGGGCGGTTTCCAAAGGGCGGTTCGCATCGAAACCGCTGAGAAGGTCGTGCATGGGGTCGCCTCAGCGCTACGCGATTTGTGGTGGTTCCACTACTTTACAAACAACACTCTCCGATCCCACCACGGGTCTCGTCATGCTCCCCGAAACGATTCTGCAATTCGGCTCCGGCCGGTTCCTGCGCGCGTTTGCCGACCTGTTCATTCATCAGGGTAACGAACAGGGGCAGACCATTGGCCGAGTCGTGATCGTTCAATCGACAGGTGATGGGCGGGCCGACGGGCTGAACAAGCAAGCAGGAAAGTATCACGTCGTCGTCCGCGGCTGGGAAGGGGGCCAGGTGATCGACCGCGTGGAAGAATGCCAGAGTGTGAGCCGAGCGTTGCACGCACCGACCCAGTGGCAAGAGGTGTTGAAATTGGCGATGTCCGCGGAGTTGCACACGATTCTCTCGAATACCACGGAAGCGGGCTTTGCCCTCGACTCCGAGGACAAGCCGACGGACGCCCCGCCGAAGTCGTTCCCCGCGAAATTGCTCGTGGTGTTGAAGGCTCGTTTCGACGCGGCCAAGCCGCCGGTCACGATCATTCCCTGCGAACTGATCGAAGGAAACGCCCGGATTTTGCACGCGTTGCTCGTCAACCTCGCTCAGCAATGGAACTACCCTGCGGCATTTATTCGGTGGCTGTCTAACGACTGCGTCTGGCTGCACACGCTCGTCGATCGCATCGTGACTGGCACGCCGAAGGAACACCCGTTGCTGGCCACTGACCCGATGCTCATCGTGGCCGAGCCGTTCGCTTTCTGGGCCTTGGAAGAAAACCCCCGCTCCGCGTTTAAACTCGACCACCCGGCCATCACCCGGGCGGCGAACGTCGAACCGTTCTTCCTTCGCAAAGTGCGAATTCTCAATGCGGCTCACACAGCACTGCTAATCCAAGCCAAACCGAAGGGGTTCGCGATTGTTCGCGAAGCAGTCAACGATCCCGAACTGGGGCCGTGGTTGTGGAAACTGTTGAGCGAAGAAATCGTACCCACTCTCGAAGGCCGGGTCGATCAGCCCTTACGATTCGCGGAGCAGACCATCGAGCGGTTCAAGAACCCCTTCCTGGAGCACAAATTCGCAGATATTGCCCTGCATCACGAGAGCAAAATGAAGGTGCGATTGTTGCCGACACGAGATGAGTTCACGGCGAAGTTTGGGAACGCGCCACCGTTGTTATCGGCAGTGATTGACGATGGTTTCCGGCAATTGAGTTGAGTCGCGTTTCTTCGAAACGCCGCTTAACTTTTCAGCGGCTTCCCCTCGATATGATAAAAGTATTCGATAATCCCACACGTTGTGATCGCTCCGAACGTGTGCCATAGCCAATGGGTTCCCATCGGCAGATCCGCCCAGGGTGCGTTGACCGGGACCCAGGGTGAGTTATCCATAAGCCTGCAAAACCAGGCGATGCCGAAGCTCAAGAGCGACCCTGCGATCCAGGCGCCATCGCGGAATCGAGTGCGGACCATCACCACGGCGACGGGCACCAGCAAAATCACAGCCAGCAAAGCGTAGTTGAGGTTGATCTTCCAGTTTCCCGGGAACTCGAAGAGAGGAAGAACGAATGCGTTCACGACCAGGTAAATTCCCAAAAGTCCGACCGCCGCGGCGAGCATCCAGCCGAGGCCGTAAATTTTGCCGAGCCGAATCGCCAGGTAACTCGACCCCAGGCCCCCGAGGAGGCCAATCGGAATCACGTCCATCAACATCCAGATTGTCTCCGTGCGAAGGGCGTGATAGAGCGTACCACCGATGCCCCCGATGAGCAGGATGGGCATACAGCAGGTGATAAACGGATACTGCCGATACCGCCCGCGCAACCGCCAAAACCAGACGGCGACAATCAGGATGAAGAACGAGGCGGTGATTGTATTGCACGGTTCGGCGATCCGGACCAGCGTGGGGTCGAGCGGGGTCTCTTTGTAAACGGGTCCGCCGTCCCGTGTGGGGGGTTGCGCCTGGTTGACGGGCGATTGATCGGGTTCGGACGGCATAAATCTCTCGGTGGGTCGTGCGGTCGAATTGCGCGGATTATAGAACGATTCCAACAACTTCCACCCTGGCAGAATACGGGGTTTGGAAAATTCGAGTTGTTCGCTTGACGCCCCCAAACGATCCCCTATAGAACCGCTACGCTAGACCGACCGGCGGGCCGAACCCCGCCCTCCGGCACGACCCCGACCACACTCGCCCCGGCCGACCCGGTCGAGGCGCCACCATTGGAGTTTCCGCCGGCGGACGCCGATAGCTGTGGGCAATACGCTGCTGGCCCCCCGTACTCAAGGAGTGTGCATGAACGCCCGAAGTTTGCTGAGTCGCCCCGTTTCCGCAACTGTCCCGGCCACCCAGCCGTGGGACGACGACGAACTGTTGATCCCGAGCGCGATCGGTGCCGCCGCCGACGAAGAGGATCTCGAAGACGACGATGACGTGGACGACGACGAGGACGACGACGAGGAGGACGATCTCGAAGACGACGACCTCGACGACGATCTCGAAGAAGAATTCGACGACGAAGAATTCGACGACGAAGAATTCGACGACCTGGATGACGATGACGATGACGACCTCGACGATGACGATGACGACGATGACGACGATGACGAAGTGGATGAGGAACCGTAACGCTTGATGGAGCGGCCGCCGGGATCCGACGAGAGAAAACCCGGCGGCCGGTCAATTTTCCTTGATTTCCACCGAGTGCCGTGGCGCTCCACCGAGTATAATTCCGTGAACGGGGTGGATACCCGACTTGCTCTGGTCAACCGGGGGTCACCGCGATGCCCAGCCCCAAAAAACGCTCGCACGCCGAGCCTTCGGCCGTTCTGGCCCAATTGGCGGAACGGCCGCAAATCGACTTCGAACTCGAATTTTTCGAGTCGTTACTCGCACGAGTTCCGGATTTTCCCGAAGTTCTCCGAGCCCAGGCGAGTAACCTGACCGCCAAGGGGCTCTTCAAGGAAGGGCTCAAGGTCGATCAACGACTCGTGCAATTGCGGCCGAAAGATCCGACAGTGCACTACAATTTGGCCTGTCGGTACGCTCAATTGCGGCAGGCCGACCTCGCGCTCCGCACGCTTCGCCGAGCGGTGGAACTCGGCTATCGCGACTTCCGCTACATGGTTCAGGATCGCGATCTCGATTCGATCCGCAAGGATCCAAGGTTCCGCGATCTCTTGCGAGAATACGGTCCCCGGTGAGTTCAGCCCCTGCTATGTCCGAACCGCTGATCGTGGCCCGCGAGTTATCGAAAATCTACGGTGCCGGCGCGACCACCGTCGCGGCCCTGGCGGGAGTTTCCCTCGCGATTGCAGCCGGAGAACGGGTCGCGATCCTCGGCAAATCCGGTTCGGGCAAATCGACCTTGATGAACCTCCTCGGCGGGCTCGACCAACCCACCTCAGGAAAGCTATCCGTCGCCGGTCAGGATCTGGCTACACTCAATCGCCGGCAACTCGCCGAATATCGGCTCCGAAGCGTCGGATTCGTGTTTCAGTCCTTTCACCTGATTCCCACGCGCACCGCTGTGGAAAACGTCGAACTCCCGCTGATGATCGCGGGCCAATCGGCGCGTGAACGACGCACTGCGGCTCTGGAACTGCTCGCGGCCGTCGGAATGAGCCACCGTGCGGACCATCCCCCCGCGAAACTCTCGGGTGGAGAGCGTCAACGCGTCGCGGTGGCTCGAGCCCTCGTAAATCGCCCCCGGTTAGTTCTTGCCGATGAACCGACCGGCAACCTCGATAGCGTCAGTGCCGAGGCCGTCATGGAGTTGCTGCTCGCCCAGGTCAAGGACCGCGGTGGGACGCTGATTCTCGTGACGCACGACGACGAACTCGCGGGCCGAAGTGCCGATCGCATCATTCGCATGCGCGATGGGCGAATGATTGCGGAGTGATTGGAAATTCAGAGGAGACACGAATGGCGAAAGCGATCGACTGGTTTTATTTCCGGAAGTCTTGAACGACGTGCTGCAAAGCCCAGGAGTTCCTGGAGCACCTCGGCAGTACGGCTCGCGAGATCATCGACGGCAAGAAGATCCGTTACACCGAAGACGATGTACTCGGCGTCCTTGCCGGGCTCGACAAACTCATTGTGATCCGCGGCAAGCGAATTGTGACGATGAACCTCGAAAAGGACCGCCCCGCCGACGAGGAGTTGAAGAGTTTCCTCCTCGGCCCGACCGGGAACCTGCGGGCACCGACTGTTCGTGTCGAGAAAACGCTGGTTGTGGGGTTCAACGAGGAGACTTACGGGAGTGTGATTGGGTAATCAGTTGTCGCTCAAAGACCTTTCGCGGAGCGAAAAGAGACTGTCGTCTTTCGCTCCGCGAAAGACCGCGATCAACTCCGGGCCGCGATCAACCCCGCCAGGTAGTTCACTGGATCGGCCTTTGCTTTGGAGACCTCCGCCAGTGCCCGATAATCGCCCACGCGGCGAGCCAGTTCCGACACTCCGGGGCAGTTCAATTGACGGTCTTCCACCGTACTGAGGAACTCCTTCGCCACGGCGAGGGCCTCGGGCACTCTGTCGAGCTTCAACAGTAAATTGACGAAGACTTCGGCCGGGGTCGTGTTCATGTCTTCGAGCGCCGGAGCGATCTTCGCCCGGAAATGAGCGAGCGCCGCGTCGACGTTCTCCCCGGCAAGCACGTCCAGGTAAATCTTGTAATCGGCGTACGTGTTCTCGTACGGCGGTTCCGCGTCGCCCTGCAAGTTTGGCGAGAGTTTCGTTCCGTACAGGCACAGTTCCCGGGCGAGATCGAGTTCGGGACCGCTCGAAAGATGCAGGGCCATTTGCACGACCGAAGACAAATGCGAGACGTCGATGTGATATACATCCTCCGCGAACATTTCGGGATGGCCCGCGATGATGCGCGTGATGGTGACGTCCGGCGGGGCCGTGATGCCGCGGGTTTCCAGATCGCCGCGAAGCCGCTCGAGGAGTTGTTCGTGAAGCGCTCGAATCAGTCGTTTGATGCAATAGTCTCGCAAGGTGGGGTTCGACGCCAGATCCGAAGAATGGCTCATGGTGATCGCCGAGCAGACGCCGTGGCGATCCAGAATGAGGTCAAAGCCCTTCTCCGGGTGCACCGCGTGCTGCCAGGCCACTTCGACAATCGGGTAAATATCCGCCTCGGGCCCTGGGACGTAGCTGGTCAGGGCGTCTTTAACCGGGCCGGGTTCGCCGAGCATGCGATAGTACGACCAGGCTTTGGGAATTTCTCCGCGTTTAAGGAGCGCTTGGCCGACGTGCCGGCCGGCTTGTCGAATCGCCTCTTCGTATTCTTCGTGCGTTCCTGGGGGTAACTCCGTCGACGACCCGGTGGGAAACGGCGGCACCCCGAGCGCGACCCGCTTTTTCATGAGCAGAGCGAAGAACAGGTTCGCGTAATCCTCGGACCGTTCGAGTTCCCGGCAGAGCGCCTCCACGGCGGGCAACGGCCCCGCGGTTTCGAGCGTGGCCTGGACGCGGTCGTAAAGCCCCGGATCGATCGGTGGGGCAGGCGGGGCGTCGTCGGTATCCGTCATGATTGGCATCTCGGGGTGTTCGCTTCATCGTACACAGACGCTGAGGGAAAGCCCACGCCTGACCGGCTTTCGCCTCAGGCGAGTACGGGGGTCAATTCAAAACCGAACGTCGCGGCAACCGCAGGGTTGGTCACTTTCCCGGAGCGAACATTCACCCCCGCGGCCAATCCGGGGTTCTCGACGAACGCCTTGCCGGGGCCCTTGTTCGCAAGTTGCAAAGCATACGGAAGCGTCACATTCGTGAGCGCATAGGTGCTCGTGCGACCCACGGCCCCGGGCATGTTCGTGACGCAATAATGCACAATATCGTCGACAATGTAGGTGGGTTTGGCGTGCGTCGTCGGCCGGCTCGTTTCGAAGCAACCGCCCTGGTCGATGGCCACGTCGATAACCACGGCCCGCGGTTGCATCCGACTCAAGTCCTCCCGGCGAACCAGTCGGGGAGCCTTGGCCCCCGGAATTAGCACGGCTCCGATCACCAGGTCCGCCCGTTCCAAACACAAAAGGATGTTGTGCCGATCGCTGAAGAGCGTGGTCACATTTTTGGGCATCACGTCATCTAAATAGCGAAGCCGGTCCAGATTCACATCGAGGATAAAGACTCGTGCCCCGATCCCGGCGGCGATCTTGGCCGCGTTCGCGCCGACGATCCCGCCCCCAAGAACGACAACAATCGCGGGGGCAACGCCGGGCACGCCCCCGAGCAGAATGCCGCGGCCGTCGAACGGGCGTTCAAGGTACTTCGCCCCTTCCTGAATGCTCATGCGCCCCGCCACTTCGCTCATCGGCGTCAGCAAGGGGAGGCCGCCTTTGAAGTCCCGGATCGTTTCGTATGCCACGGCCGTGATCCCGGCGGACATCATCGCCCGCGTGAGGTTCTCATCCGCAGCGAAGTGGAAGTACGTGAAAAGTGTTTGCCCCGGGTGCAGCAGGGACCACTCCTCGGCGAGCGGTTCTTTGACTTTGATGATCAGATCCGAACGGCGAAAAATCTCGGCTTGGTCGTTGACGACCTCGGCCCCGCAGGCCGCGTACTTGTCATCGGCGATTCCACTGCCGACGCCGGCCCCGGCTTGAATGAGCACGGTGTGCCCGGCCCGGGTGAGTTCCTCGACACCGACCGGGATCATGGCAACGCGGTATTCGTCCGACTTCACTTCTTTGGGGACGCCGACGATCATGGGCACCTCGGGGCGGGGGCATAAGCTGTTGTGGCGACATTGTAAGAGATTAAGAGGGCTTTGAAGGTCACGTTGTGAATCTCTAACCTACTGCCTTAGTTTGTCTTACCTCACTGTTTTGGAGGCGGCATGGATGCTGCCCGGAACCGTCTTCGATCGCTTCGTGGCAGCGACGCCCGTCGCGGTGGCCACCCGAGGTCTGCTGGAACACGCCTTGTTGGCCGCAATCCTGGATGCTCTGTTCCAGCGAACGGCTCAGACCTTGTTGACGAACCTGTCCGCCCGGGCCGCGACGGCCGCCACGGTGGCCAAGCTGTCTCGCGAGCGCTGGACGATTGAGGGTCTGTTTTTGACCCTGACGACGGTCGTGCAGTGCGAAGTGATAACGCTGGCGTATCCGAAGGCGGCCCTGTTTGGCTTCTGCGTCGCGTTGGCGAGCAGCAATGTTTACGCGACGGTGAAAGCGTCGTTGCGCGCCGCCCACGTTCACGAACTCGTGGACGCGGAGGTTTCGGACGACTACCTGGCCGACGAACTGGCGGGCAACTATCGCGGAATGATGATTGCAATTCCAACAGACGATGGAGCGTGTTTGCCTCGCTGTCGACCAAGAAGCTACCCAAACTGCTGGTGGCGTTGGCCCGCGGCGTCCGGCTGTCGCGGTTCCAAAAGCACAGGCGTGGCCCCAAAAAACCGAAGCCGCACCGCACGCGATTCACCCAAGAAAAGCACATCGCCACGGCGCGATTGCTGAATGGGACGATGAAGACAAAATGACACCTTAAAAGCCCTGGCTTGACCCACCCTACTGTGTAACACATACCATTGCGGCGCAAAACGGATCAAAAAGTGTCACAAAAGTTGCAAAAAGAATCACTTTCGTATCAGAAAATCGCACTTTCGGATGAGTTGAACGCAGATTTCGAGTGATTCGGAGTGCAAAAACGAATGCATCGTACTGTTATCGACAGGATCTCTACTGTGCAACACAGCAGTTGATTTAATCTTGGTGCGAATGATAAGCGTTTTGAGCTCAGCGAAGGTGCCACGGTGCCAAGGTGCCGTGGCACCATGAATCGGTACATGGTGGCACCGTGGCACCTTCGGTCACCCAAAAATCTCCAAGATCGGCGTCCCCGTACTCAAAGGCTTTGTCAACCCTTCCTTGGTCACGCGGGATTCGTACGGCACGCCGAGCGTGTGGTAAATCGTCGCACTCAAGTCTTGCGGGCGGACGGGTTTGTCCTTCACGTAGGCCCCGATCTTGTCGGATTCGCCATAGACCATGCCGCCCTTGATGCCGCCGCCGGCGAGCATGGCGGGGTAGCAGTGCGGCCAGTGTTGCCGGCCGGGGTTCGCCCCCGGGATGATCTTCGGCGTCCGGCCGAACTCGCCGAGAATGACGACCAGGGTGCTGTCCAACAGGCCGCGGTCCTTGAGGTCGGTGATGAGTGCGGAGAGCGCCTCATCGAGACGAGGCAGACAGAAGCCCATCCCGTAGGAACCGGTCCCGAAAGCGTCGCCCATACCCATGTTGCTGCCGTGCATGTCCCAACTGGAACTCGGAGGGCCGCCGAGTTTCTCGCCCGGTGCGGTGCCGACCCAACCGTTGACGGTCACGAAGCCGACGCCCGATTCGACGAGCCGACGAGCGAGGAGCAGGTTTTGCCCCAGCGGGTGCCGGCCATAGCGGTCACGGACCCGGGGGTCTTCCTGGTCCATGTCGAAGGCTTTGCGAGGACCGTCCGAGTTGGACAATTCAAACCCGCGGTGCTGCAGTTCCTGCCAGTCGCGTCGCCGATCGCCTCCGCCCTGACCGAGTTCATCCAGCAATTGCCGACGGCCATGCATCCGGGTGGGGGTCTCGTTGGAGAGCAGCGAATCGGGGGCTTTGAAGCCGGGGGTCGAGGGGTTGCTCGCGGCGTTGCCGACGAACAGCGGGGCGTACGGCGAGCCGAGCGAACCGCCCGTGCCGATGTTGGGAGCGCAAAACACCGGGTCGCCGATGCACTTGATGAGCCAGACGTACGACGCCACGTTCTTCTGACTGGGGCGAACCTTCGAGAGGACCGAGCCCATGTAGGGCGAATCCTGCGGAGCGTCCGACTGGCCGCTGAGGCAGTTGTGCATGGCATCGAAGTGATTGCTAATGTTGCCTGGGTGCGTCATTGATCGGATCAGGCAAAAGTCCTTCGTCAGCTTCGCCATCCGCGGATGCAGTTCGCTGATGCGCATCCCCGGCACGGTCGTGGCGATGGGTTTATACGGCCCCCGGATCTCGGCCGGGGCGTCCGGTTTCAGGTCCCAACTATCGAGGTGGCTCGGCCCCCCACAGAGCAAGATGAAGATGCACGATTTCCCGTTCGCTTTATGTTCCCCGGAACCTCCGGAGGCCACGCGCGCCGTCACGGTCCCTGGTACGCCCATGCTCAGCGCACCGATGCCACCCATTTGCAGAAGTCGACGCCGAGTCAGTGACGGATTCATGGAATTGACCCACGAGGCGGGGATACTGGCGGGAGAGCCGCAGGCTGTTGGATTTATAATTTACACCAATTCGATCGCGATGTCGGTGGAGAAAATCGAGAAACTGTGGATGAGTGGATGACCGACGAGAAGCTACCCTGGCGGGGGTTGTCGCACTCCACCCGAGTTTTTTAGTTGACACTCCACGGAATTTAGCCGATTCTAATCTTTGTCGGAATCCCGCCGAACCATCCCACCGGTTCACTCACTTTTCCCCGCCACGGGGAGCGGACTTAGCCATGCTCGACCTGTTCACAGGCTCTTCGTCGGACTGCACGGGAATGAAGCGTCGAACATTCTTGCAAGTCGGCGGGATCGCCGCACTCGGGCTCGGCCTTCCCACGTTCCTTCGAGCCCGCGCTTCGAGCCCCGTCGCACCGGTCAAGGTGAAGCGTTGCATTCTCCTCTGGATGCAAGGCGGCCCCAGCCACATCGATACCTTCGACCCAAAACCCGAGGCCCCGGCCGAGATTCGCGGGGACTTCAAAACGATTTCCACCGCCATCCCCGGCGTGCAGTTCACCGAAGTCGCCCCGATGCTCGCCAAGAGCGCGAAGAACTTCGCCATCATCCGCGGGCACGACCCCAAGAACGGCAGCCACGGCGTCGCTGACCACTTGATGATGTCCGGGATGAAGTTCAACGCCAGCCTGCCGTTCCCCTGCTTCGGTTCGACGGTCGCCAAGGAACGCGGCTTCGTCGGCGGCATGCTACCCTTCGTCCAACTCGGCAAGTCGATCGATCGCCGCTTCAACGGCGGCGTTGCCGGCTTCCTCGGCGATGAGTTCAACCCGTTCGAAGTGCACGAAGACCCCAGTGCCAAGGTCTTCAAAGTCCGCGACCTCGGCCTCGCGGACGACGCCGAACGGCAACGCCTCGAACGCCGTTACAGCATGCTCACCGAACTGGAAACCTACCAAAAACATGTCGAAACCTCGTCGGTTCCGGTGCATGCCCGAGACACGTTCTACGAGAAAGCCCACGGCATCATCACGAGCCCGATTGCCAAGAAGGCGTTCGACGTGAATGCCGAGACCGATGCCACGCGGGACCGCTACGGCCGCAATCAACTCGGCCAATCCTGCCTGCTTGCCCGACGTATAATTGAATCGGGCGTACAGTTTGTCACCGTCACCGACGGCGGTTGGGACACGCACACGAATAACTTCAAGAGCCTGAAAGACAAGCTCATGCCCCGGGTGGATCAGGGGCTTTCGGCCCTCGTCGAAGACCTGAAAACCCGCGGCATGCTGGACGATACGCTCGTCGTCTGGTTCGGCGACTTCGGCCGCACTCCCAAGGTGAACCCCACCGCAGGTCGCGACCACTGGGCCACCGCAGGCGTCGCCCTCATGGCTGGTGGCGGAACCCCCGGTGGCACGGTCGTGGGTCGCACCAACCCGCTGGCCGAGTATGTTGTCGACAACCCCGTCAGCCCTCAGGACCTCGCTGCCACCATCTACACCAAACTCGGAATCAACTTGCACACCTGGTACAAGGCCCAGGACGGCCGGCCGATTGAACTGTGTCCGGAAGGCAAAGCGGTGAAAGAGTTGATGGGGTAAAACCCAGGTGTGTCTTCTTCAGTAGGTCCGGCCGAGCCGGACTGGCAGATAGCCCCGTTACGCTTGAAGCCGGTGCCGCTCGGCTCGCGGCATCTACTTCTGGGTCAGAGTCTTAGAAATTTCGACCGTTGTCTGCTATCACATCAGAGTCTTCACACAGCCCATGCGACGCCAGAAGTCGCTTCATCGCCAAACAGGGATCAACCCATGCGACGACATTCGTTGCCCACGTTCGCACTTCTGCTGCTGGTCGGATTTTTCTATCCATTGCAATCGACCCAAGCACAAGTGCCAACGTCCAAGGCCATCACCACCCCGAAGCAATACTTCGGCTTCAACATGGGCGACGATTACTGCTTGGCGAACTATCAACAGTTGAAAGGTTACTGGGAGAAATTATCCACCGAATCGGACCGGATGAAACTTGTCACCATCGGCACAACCGCCGAGGGCCGTCCCCAACTCGCGGCAATTGTTACCTCGCCGGCGAACCACTGTGAACTTGCAGCGATCAAGCAAGCATCTCGCAGTCTTGCCCTAGCTGATGGAATCAATGAAGCCGAGGCTCGCAAGCTCGCTTCTAAGGGGAAGACAGTTGTCTGGATCGATGGCGGCCTCCACGCCAGCGAAACGCTCTGTGCACAGGTCCTCATCGAGACGCTGTATCAGATTCTCTCCAGCAACGATGAGGAGACGCTCCGCGTTTTGAACGATGTCGTGATCCTCTTCGTTCACGCGAACCCGGATGGCCAGGACCTCGTCGCGGATCATTACATGAAGGAGAAGGAGCCGACGAAACGAACGCTCGCCGGGTTGCCACGGCTCTATCAGAAGTACGTCGGACACGACAACAACCGCGACTTCTACGCCAATACGCAGGCCGAAACGAAGAACCTGAACAAGTTCATGTATCGCGAATGGTTCCCCCAAATCATGTACAACCACCACCAGTCCGGGCCCCCCGGTACCGTGCTGTTTTGCCCGCCGTTTCGCGACCCGTTCAACTACTTCTGCGATCCGCTCGTTCTCAATGGTATCGACTCGGTCGGGGCGGCCATGATGCAGCGGTTCCTCGTCGA
>Ga0105047_10008120_pt1 | contig 17565 bp, 20 predicted proteins | sample MAT04_FD_78384 | JGI IMG/M metagenome (GOLD analysis project Ga0105047, IMG submission 78384) | Freshwater microbial communities from Lake Fryxell liftoff mats and glacier meltwater in Antarctica - MAT-04 (megahit assembly) | ecosystem: Environmental > Aquatic > Freshwater > Ice > Liftoff...
AATCTTTGTGGGATTACCTGCCGGCAAACTGCAACCACTAGGGCAGCCCACGGCCTGCTGCACGGGCTGTGACTGTCGATTTTTAAATTAGGGTGGAAAGATGTAGCAATTCCAGTTTAACTGGAGTGGCTACCGGCGATCAGAGTTGCCAGCGGCTGGACATTGCGATCAAGGATCGCTTCGCCATCCAATCTTCCCGCACGAATGGTTGCTCGTTCCCCGTTTCGTGGTGGACGACGCGGTGGAGCGGATTAAGGACGGCACAATCACCGAGTATGTCTACGACTCGAAAAAAGCCCGGCTGGTTCGGAGTGGGAGCTGATCGTTCAATACCACTTCACCCTCTGAACAACGCGGCACAATCTGCCTCATCGGTAGATATATTGTGGCCGGTCGAGCGAATATTCGTGGCATCGGTGCACAGTTCCTCTACACGGCCCAAATACGACGCCTGCAAGGAAGGGGGAGCTATTAAGACAAATTTTAGTGGGGCTTCTCCTGATACTATCTCTTTCAAATTGGAGTAAAGGACATGTCCTATGAGGATGGGAAATACCACTTTTGCCGTCACATCCGTTGGCTCCGGGGCTGTCTGCACCAAACCCAAACCGTAACGCCGCTCCATCCAGCGCAGTGGGCCCTCATCCCCATTTCCATCACGGCAACGACAGCGAGAAACACGCCCGAGATATTGGCTCCCATCTCCCAAGTCGGAGAAGTAAAATCAGGCAACGGTTGTTGACGGATGCTCTAAAAAGAAGCAAGGCTAGTATCTGAGGCCAAGCAACGCGTCTTGAAAGCTATTCCAATCAACGTGCGGAAGGACCTGGACACCATGAAAAGGTTCACGACCCTAACAATGCTTGCTCTCGTAATTCTGCCTTTGTGCGCATTCGACACGTTTGCAGCGAAAAAAAGCACCAAAGACGCTGGGATTGGTGAGTGCATTTTATGGTGTGCAGAGAACTGGACTGGCACTCAATATGACAAGTGCGTAAAGAATTGCGAATGCTATTATGGGCATCCAAGCTGTAAGAAAAAGACCAACAAGAATCTCGAAAATGTTGTGCCTCCCAGTTCTCCCCAAGCCCCTGTGCTAGAGCAGTAAATTTTTAGAGCTGGACGAGAACCGCAACCCTGAAATCCACTGCGCTGAAATCCGGATGCGGGCCGAAGCGGCGGCTGGGTGAGATGATACGTGCGCAGATGGCAACCCAAAGCCTGCTACAGTGCGGTCGTTTCCAAAACCATTGCCAGAGGCTTCGAATTCGGCAACAAACCTGTAGGCATTTTAAACACGAGGCCAAGGGCGCGTCTTCTTTCGAAACGGAACAGTTCGCACTGTGGCGAGCGCGGCAGTTGAACTGCTCACCCAGGTCGGTTGATCGAAGGCTAGATTTGAATTACATTGTGCTTACGGCACGGGCTCTCGTTTATGGTCTGGCGCGGCCAATCAATGCACAATCATCACTGGGCAGACAGACTTGCGCAAGACATCGGCAGAGACGGAGCCGATGACAAATGACTTTAGAGCTCCGACGCCTGAGGCTCCCATGACGATCAGGTCAACATGGTTCTGTTCCGCGTAATCCACGATAGCGTGCGCCACATCTCGTGCTCTGCATTCGGCAATCCCTGCTTCCGCGCTACCGAAAGCGGCGGAAATCTCTTTGGCCTTCTTGAATATTTCTTTGACGTCAGGATCACTCCAGACATCCGCGACCGTCTTCCGTCCAACAACATACTGGCGCACCGCCAGCACTGTGTGTTTGGCACTTAAGCGCTTGGCAAGTTTCGCAGCTACTTCCAAAGCCCTATAAGACGGTTCGGAGCCATCCTCTGGCGAAAGAATATGATCCATGACAGTCTGTCCATCTCAACTACGTTAGGCACCCCGATGGCCAACCCACCACCCGAGCAATTGAAGCGAATTCTATCCCTACCACTAGTTATCCTCTATGGGCTAGGGATCACGATTGGAGCCGGGATATATGTTCTGGTGGGAGAGACAGCCGGGCGTGCCGGAATGCTGGCACCGTTCGCTTTCATTGCAGCTGCGATCGTAATGTTGTTTCCCGCACTCTGCTTCGCCGAACTGTCGGGACGCTACCCGTTTTCCTCAGGTGCTGCACAATATGTCGAGGAAAGTTTCGGCTCGCGAACTATCGGCTTGTTCATCGGCATTTTAATGATCTCCGCTGGTCTGGTTGCAGCGAGCACAATCTCCTTGGGAACGGTCAGCTACCTAAGCTCACTTACAAACCTTCCATCTTGGATTCTGCTGGTGGCCGTCGTTTTCAGTATGGGACTCATCTGTGCCTGGGGAATCCGTGAATCGGTCATTTTTGCTGGGATCATGACGCTTCTTGAGATTGGCGGCCTCGTGGCGGTTATTGTTGGTGGCTTTTTTTCCGACCCCGATCTCCTCACACATATCGACCAGCTTATGCCCGTCGAGTGGTCAGGCGACGTGATTGTGAGCATCATTCAGGCAAGTTTGTTGGCATTCTTCGCTTTCATCGGTTTTGAAGGCATCTCCAATATTGCCGAGGAAACGATGGAACCCCGCAAAACCTTGCCCAAGGCGATATTGCTGACGCTCGCAATAAGCACCGTCATCTATGTGCTTGTTGTGAGCGTCGCTCTCCTTACTGTCGGCCCGGAAGACCTTGCCACGCAGCCGGCCCCACTATCCCACCTTTTCGCGCGCACCACGGGCTTGCCAGCGGCAATCATCACCCTGATTGCTATTTTCGCCACACTGAACGGAGTCATCGTCCAGATCATCATGGTTTCCCGCTTGTCCTATGGGCTGAGTTCACGGGGCCTACTTCCTGCTTTTTTCGGGACGATCAATGAAAAAACACAAACACCCCTTATTGCAACATTGCTAACCGTAGTAGCTGCGTTGGCGATAGCTCTCGTCTTCCCGGTCATCACACTGGCCGAATGGACGTCAAGGCTGATACTTTTTGTGTTTGCCATCGTATGCGTTGCGCTCGCCAAGCTCAAACTTGGGTCTGTCCCTCCACCGCCCGGCACATTTGAAGTAAACGCCATCGTGCCGGTTTTTGGGGCTATAGGTTGCACGGCGCTGCTTGTCGCAGACTTCATTTGGGGTTAGGGCCACTTTCCAATATCGCCCCTGGTTGTCCTGAGGGTGACAAGAGCCGAACCCAGCGAAAAAAATAGCTACAAATTTTGTAACAAATCTTGCTACAAACAGTTACACTAATCTTCTGTTAAGCTTTTAAAATAGTTAGGGAAAAGCGAATGGTGCGGTCGAGAGGACTCGAACCTCCACGAGTTTCCCCGTTACCACCTCAAGGTAGTGCGTCTACCAATTCCGCCACGACCGCACGTCATTTGCGAATGCGCCGGGAATAACAGGGCGTTTGCCCGAAAGCAACCCCCGCCGGAGAGCCCGTTAAGCGGCCCGTAGGGTTAACAAAACGAAACAATTTTACTCTGCATTTTCATATACTTATAGCGCTGTTCTGAACGTGGCGGAAACACGGCATGTGTATGTTGGCCCCATAAACAAAAATGGAATGGGGCATCAAATGAACATCAAGACCGCTGTGGGGGCGGCACTTTTAGGAATCTTCTGGAGTTCGTCCATGGCATTCGCTTTCGACACCGCTTCAAAGGCTCCTTTTGGCCAAACCAGGGAAAACTTCGCCCGTGAATTCGGCAAAACGTTGCCGCCTGTGGGCTTCGTGCAGTTCTGCGCGAGCAATCCGCTGGATTGCAAGGGCAAGGGCGGCAAGACCTTCAAGCTCGCCATGTCGCCGGACCGCTGGAACCTGATCTACCAGGTCAATACCTATGTGAACGGCAAGATCGCGCCGATCAGTGACCAGGATCTCTACGGCGAACCGGAACGCTGGGCCTATCCCACCGATGCGGGCGACTGCGAGGATTATCTGCTGCTGAAAAAGCGTTCGCTTCAGGAACTCGGCTTTCCGCCTGAAGCCCTGCTCATCACCGTGGTTCTCGATGAGAAGAACGAGGGCCACGCGGTCCTCACCGTCACCACCGACGGCGGCGATTTCATTCTCGATAACCGGCGGAGCGACGTGCTGCGCTGGAGCGATACGAACTACACGTTTCTCAAGCGCCAGTCGCACAGCGATCCCGTGCAATGGGTGGCCCTGGTGAAACAACCGTCATCAAACAGTGGTTTTGTCTCGGGAGGCACCAGGCACTGAGATAACCCGCACATAACGAGCTAGGCCCGGTCGGCGTCCCCCCAATCCCCCAACCGCCGGGCTTTAAGGAGCCGGCACAGTCCCACCCTGTGCCGGCTCCGCCTTTTTAGGCGGCCTTGTTCTTGTAATAGACGTCGAGGAACACCGCGAGCATGAGCACGGCACCCTTGATCACGAACTGGTAATCGATGCCGATGCCCATGATCGACATGCCGTTGTTCATCACGCCGATGATGAAGGCGCCAATCACCGCCCCGATGATCTTGCCGACACCGCCCGTCACCGCCGCCCCGCCGATGAAGCAGGCGGCGATCACTTCCAGCTCGAACCCGGCGCCGGCCTTTGGCGTCGCCACATTCAGCCTGGCCGCAAACACCAGGCCGGCAAGTGCCGCAAGCGCCCCCATGATGACGAATATCATCAGGGTCATGCGCTCGGTGTTGATGCCCGACAGTTTCGCCGCCTTTTCATTGCCGCCCATGGCGTAGACCCGGCGCCCGAAAGTGGTGCGCGTGGTCAGGAAAACGAACAGCGCAATCAGCGCGAACATGACGATCAGCACGTTGGGCAGGCCCTTGTAGCGCGCCATCAAGAAGGTGAAGCCGAGGAAAGCTCCGGCAATCAGTACGTTGCGGCCCAAGTAAATGATATGAGGTTCTTCCGCCAAGCCATGGGCCTGCTGCTCGCGGCGTTCCTTGATGTTGAAATAGATGATCATGGCGGTAACCACGGCGCCAATGATGAGGGCCAGCAAGTTGAAGGGTCCGCCAAAGAGTGTGAAGCTGAATATGTCCGGCACATAGCCGGAGGAGAGAAGCTGAAATTCCCTGGGAAAAGGTCCAACCGATGCGCCGCCCAGCACGGTAAGTGCCAGGCCCTTGAAGATCAGCATGCCTGCCAGCGTGACGATGAATGCGGGAATACGGTGGTAAGCCACGAAATAGCCCTGCGCCCCGCCGATGGCAGCGCCCAGTGCGAGGCAGGCCAGCATGGTGACAAAGGGGTCCATCTTCCACGGCACCATCATCACGGCGGCCACCGCCCCCACAAAGCCCGAAACAGAGCCCACCGAGAGGTCGATGTGGCCCGCCACGATGACAAGCAGCATGCCCAGTGCCATGATGACGATGTAGCTGTTCTGCAGGATCAGGTTGGTCATGTTCACCGGCTTGAACAGGGTTCCGTTCGTCGTGAACTGGAAGAATACCATGATCACCAGCAATGAGAGCAGCAGCGCATAATCGCGGATGTTGCTTTTCACGAAGCGCAGGATGTCGCTCCGCGTTTGCGATTGTACGGTCGTGTCAGTCATGTCAGCCTTCCCAAGATTTCATGATCGCCCGCATGATTTTTTCCTGCGTGGCCTCTTTGGCCGGCATTTCGGCCACAAAGCGCCCTTCGTTCATCACATAAATGCGGTCCGAAATGCCGAGTAGTTCCTGCATTTCCGAAGAGATGACGATAATCGCCTTGCCCTCTTCCGCCAGCTTGTTGATAATCCCGTAGATTTCATATTTCGCGCCGACATCGATGCCGCGTGTGGGCTCGTCGAGGATCAGCACATCGGGGCCCGAGAACAGCCATTTGCTCAGCACGACCTTCTGCTGATTGCCGCCCGAAAGGTTCACCGTAGTCTGGAACACGCCGGACGAACGGATCCCAAGTTCCTTCCGGTATTTGTTGGCCACCTTGAGTTCAGCCGACTCGTCAACCACCGCGTAAGAGGATACGCCCTCAAGATTTGCCAGCGTCACATTGTGCTTGATGTGGTCGATCAGCACCAGGCCATAGGTCTTCCGGTCTTCGGTGACATAGGCAAGGCCAGCGGCCATGGCGCGAGGAATGGTGCTCACGTCAGCCGGTTTGCCATGGATCAGGACTTCGCCGCTGATTTTCTGGCCATAGGCACCGCCAAAGACCGACATGGCAAATTCCGTCCGCCCTGAACCCATGAGGCCCGCTATGCCGACAACCTCGCCCTTGCGGGCGATGAGGTCCACCCCCTTGATCATCTGCTTGTCCGCATGGAGCGGGTGATAGACACTCCAGTTCCTGACCTCGAATATGGGTTCGCCGATTTTGGCCGCACGCGGCGGGAAACGGTTTGTCAGTTCGCGCCCGACCATGGCCTTGATGATGCGGTCCTCGCTCACCTTCGCGGTGTGTGTGTCAAGCGTATCGACCGTCATGCCGTCGCGCAGCACCGTTATCCGGTCTGCGACCTTTAACACCTCATTCAGCTTGTGTGTGATCAGGATCGAAGAGATGCCTTGTGCCTTAAACTCCTTAAGCAGCGCCAGCAGCGCGTTTGAATCCGTTTCATTCAGGCTAGATGTGGGCTCATCGAGAATAAGCAGTTTGACCTTCTTGTTCAGCGCCTTGGCAATTTCGACAAGCTGCTGCTTGCCGGTTCCGATATTGGTGATGAGCGTGTTGGGATGTTCATTGAGGCCGACTTTTTTCAGCAGCTCCTTGGTGCGGGCAAAAGTCTCGAACCAGTTGATGATGCCGTTCGTTGCGGTCTCGTGGCCAAGAAAGATATTTTCCGCAATCGACAGAAGCGGCACCAGCGCAAGTTCCTGGTGGATGATGATGATGCCGGTGTTCTCGGAATCGGCAATGGTGCCGAACTTGCGTTCCACGCCGTCGAAACGAATGGCGCCGTCGTAGGTTCCTGCAGGATACACGCCGGAGAGAACCTTCATCAGCGTCGATTTGCCGGCGCCGTTCTCGCCGACCACGGCATGGATTTCGGCAGGCAGCACGGAAAGGTTGACGTCCGTCAGGGCTTTCACGCCCGGAAACGTCTTGGTGATGTCTCGCATTTCAAGGATTGGCAACATGGCCGATCCCACCCTCCCCTCACCGTCCGGCAGGTTTGCCCTGCTCTTCAAATTGTTAGATAAGCGAAAAACAACAGGCCCCGCAAGTGAGCTCGCGGGGCCTGACGTTCATTAAACTGTTACTGCAGGTCTTCGGCTTTGATATAACCGGAGCCAACGAGCAGTTTTTCAATGTCGTCCTTGCCCACGTCATGGGGTGTCAAGAGGTAGGACGGTACGACCTTCACTTCGTTATTGTAGGTCTTGGTGTCATTGATCTCGGGCTCCTTGCCCTGCAGAACCATGTCCACCATCTTGGCAGTCACCGCGGCGAGTTCGCGCGTGTCTTTGAACACGGTTGAATACTGCTCACCGGCCATCATCGCCTTGACCGACGGAACTTCCGCATCCTGGCCGGTGACGATCGGCATTTCAGCGCCCGGTGCGTAACCTACGCCCTTGAGCGACGAGATGATGCCACGTGACAGGCCGTCATAGGGAGCCAGCACACCATGCACCTTCTTGTCGGTGTAGTTGGCCGACAGCAGGTTGTCCATGCGGGCCTGGGCCACGGCGCCGTCCCAGCGCAGCGTACCGACCTTGTCCATACCCGTCTGGCCGGAAACGATGGCGATGTCGCCAGCGTCGATCAGGGGCTGCAGCACCGACATGGCGCCATCATAGAAATAGAAGGCGTTGGTGTCGTCTGGCGAACCGCCAAACAGTTCCACGTTCCAAGGCTTGACGCCGGCAAAGCGTTCCTTGAGGCCCTTGATCAGCGAGTTGCCCTGCAGAACGCCAACCCCGAAATTGTCGAAGGTGGTGTAGTAATCAACGTCGCCGGTCTTGGTGATCAGGCGGTCATAGGCGAACACCTTGGCGCCGGCCTCATGGGCCTTTTTGAGGATGTCCGAAAGGGTTGAACCATCAATTGCCGCAATGATCAGAACCTTGGCGCCCTTGGTGACCATGTTTTCAATCTGGGCAAGCTGGTTCGGAATGTCATCTTCGCCATATTGAAGATCGGTTTCGTAGCCCATCCCGGTGAATTCCTTCACCATGGATTCGCCATCGGAAATCCAGCGCGTGGAAGATTTGGTGGGCATCGAAATGCCGATAAGACCCTTGCCCTGAGCCATCGCCTGGCCGGTGGCCAAGAGCGATCCTGCGGCCACAGATGTGACCAAGAAATTTCTACGAGTAAACATTTTTTCCTCCCATTAAGCAGCGTTGCTGCGGTATAGTTTTTCCGGGCAGTTCACCCAGAAACGTCAGTGTTAGGATATTGGATGCGGCCACGCAATCCATATTTGTATGATAATTTGGCCAGATGAGAGATAAAATGAATCCCGGAAAATCATCGCAAAAAGCCTCGCTTGCCAAATCGGGCGGCAGCAATTTGCACCGCAAGTTGGCGCAAAGTATTGGAAATCAGATACTTAGCGGCGTCTATGCGCCGGGCGCCATTTTGCCCAACGAAGCCGACTGGTGCCGCATCTATGGCGCAAGCCGCACCACCGTGCGCGAAGCCGTAAAAACCCTCACCGCCAAAGGCCTGCTTAAATCCCGCACAAAAATCGGCTCGCGTGTTGAGCCCCGCGAAAACTGGAACATTCTTGATCGCGATGTCCTGGCTTGGCACATGGCTTCCATGAACCCGCAGGAGTTCTTTTTTTCGGTGCAGGAAGTGCGGAAAATTCTCGAGCCGGAAATCGCCGCCCTCGCCGCGCTCAACCGCACCCCCCAGCAATTGCGCGCCATCACGGAAGCCTTCGAGGACATGCGCCAGGCCAAGCCCGGCCTGAATTCAGTGGCCCCCGATGTGCGGTTTCATCTGGCGCTTCTGGCGGCTGCCAACAATGTACTCCTCACACCATTTGGAATCATGATTGAGGCCGCCCTCACCAACATGTTCGAGTTCACTTCTACCCACAATCCGGAACCCGACATGTTCATTCCAAAGCATGAAGGCATTTTGAAAGCCGTGACGCGGGGAAATGCAAAAGCCGCCCGCAAGGCAGCCCTGAGCCTGTTAACCGACACAGACCACACAATTGCCCATCTTCCCGCAAAGGCAAAAAAGCCGAAGAAAGCCTAAACCGCCGTCATGCCCTTCGCATAGCGCTGCCAGTTCCGCACATAGCTGGCAGCCGCAGCACTCAGCCGCGCAACCGCCGCCGCATCAAGCTCCCGCACCACCTTGCCGGGAGACCCCATCACAAGGGAGTTGTCGGGAATGATCTTGCGTTCGGGAATAAGCGTGTGCGCCTCAATCAGGCAGTTCCTGCCAATCACCGCATTGTTGAGAATGATCGCCCCGATGCCTATGAGGGTGTTTTCCCCAATCGTGCAGCCGTGAAGCATGGCTTTATGGCCAATGGTGCAGTTTGAGCCGATGGTGAGCGGCGACCCCATATCCGTGTGCAACACGCAGCCATCCTGAATATTGCTGCCTTCCCCCACCGAAATCAATTCGTTGTCGCCGCGCAGAACCGCGTTGAACCAGACACTGGCATTTCGCGCCAGCCGCACCCGGCCAATAACATCGGCGCTGGCGGCAACCCAATAGGCCCCCTCCTGCGGCAGTTCAGGGGCAATGCCATCGAGGACATGAAGTGCCATGGGGGATTCCCGTTCAGGTGACGCCAAAGAATTGCGTCAGGATAAATACACCTTGCAGAAAGCTCCAGCCCAAACTTGCAGCCACCAGCAGCATGCCCACGCTGGCGCTGCCCACGTAACGCCATGCCGCTAGCAAAAGCAGAAGCGGTGCGGAGACGACAACCACCAGCGCCCGCAACGGCGCAACGGCACTGGGCTCAAACAACAGGCCAAATCGCGGCTCTTCCCCCGCCGCCAACGTCCACAGGCTTGCCGTAACCCCCGCCGTGACGATGCCAGCCGCAACGGCAAACAGATAGGCCAAATGTACCATATCCATGTTCAACTCCCCCCGGCCTGTATCATTCAGGCACATCCACACGTCCCGCGAGGGATACGCAGCAAGTCATGGACCAGAGGAAAAGCCCGCCCTATAGTTTCGCCGCATGGTCAGCCATCACCTTAACTATCTTCTGCAGCGCCGGCGCGAACGCTCCCTGGGGATCATTCTCCTGTTCGTGCTCATGGCATTTTTCAGCCTGGCGGGCGTGGTGCTGGCGATTTACTTTGTGCCCAATCCCTCCCTGCTTTTTGGCCGTCCGGAAATTGGCGCACCTTCCACCGCGGTTGTGGTGGCGAAGCTGGAGGACACTAAATTTACCCTGCCGGAAACCATCGTTGCGAAAATCGACAAGCCGATTCTGGGCAACGCCACGCGCATTGACCTCCGCCTGCCCTGGCCTTTCGATAGGCAGCAGCTCAATATCGTCCATGCCCTGCCCACGGATTTGCAGAATTGGGTGTTGGTCACACTCGAGCCACGCCTGGGCCGCACCGGGCTTGAGGAGCGCATGGAGCCGATCTACAGCGTTTATCTTGATCCCGCCAAAGGCGAGGAAACCGGGCTCGTCTTGAGAAAATTCAAGGCCGATTCCCCCTATACCGATTCCGAGTTGCTCGTGGCACCTGGCGGCGAAGTGATCCGCTGCGACAAGAAACCGTCGGTGCTGGGGCCGATCATCTGCGAGCGCCTGTGGCCTCTCAGTCAAGGTGTCATGGCGCGGGTGCGCTTCTCGCGTCAAAGGCTGGCGGAATGGAAAGACATGGACGAGACGGCGCAAATCCTCCTGAAGGAATTCACGCGTTAATTATTCCAGGTCAATATCCAGAATGGCCATGGAGAAATGGTAGGACAGTTCGCCATCCTCCTCATCCTTCGATATCACCCCGATGAATTCTTCGCCGATATAGACCTCGGATGAATCATTTTTCTGCGGGCGCTTGCGCACCGTAATCGTCGGCGAGCCAAAAGTTTTGCGGAAATAGGTGGTCAGCTTGGCAAGTTCTTCAGGCTTCAAGGTGATGGGCTCCTCAGGGTGATTGACCGTGGTCTAACCTTATTCCGGCTGGCCCGCAACATCTTCAACCTTGTGATCCATGGCCCGCGCCGGCTCCTCGCAGCCGGCATAGCCCACAATCTTGGCGGGCACGCCGGCAACCGTGCGGTTTGGCGGAACATCGTGAAGCACGACCGAGCAGGCGGCCACCCGCGAGCAATGGCCGACTTCAATGTTGCCAAGAATTTTGGCGCCGGCGCCGATCAATACGCCATGCCTGATTTTCGGATGACGGTCACCGCTTTCCTTGCCGGTGCCGCCAAGCGTCACGCCCTGGAGAATGGACACATTGTCCTCAATCACGGAAGTTTCGCCGATCACGATGTCATGGCCATGATCGATCATGATGCCCTTGCCGATCTTGGCGGCCGGATTGATGTCAACACTCGAAATCATCGAAGAGCGGCTTTGCAGATAGCTGGCAAAGTCCGTGCGCCCCATGTGCAACAGCCGATGCGCCATGCGGTGGGTTTGCAAGGCCTGAAAGCCCTTGAAATAAAGCAGCGGATCGACATAGCGGTGGCAGGCGGGATCGCGCTCGAACGTGGCAATAATGTCAGCCCGCGCCGCAAAGCCGATTTCCGGCTCTTCTTCCATGGCATCTTCAAAGGCCTGCACCACCAGTTCGGCGCTCAAATCCACACTGCCCAGGCGCTGGGCCAGACGGTGCACAAGGGCCCGTTCAAAGGTGTTGTGATTGAGTACGGCGGAGAAAATGAAACCGCCGAGAACTGGCTCCTTGCGGGCGATGTCTTCCGCTTCGCGCCGCATGCGGTCCCAGACGGGATCAATTGCCTGGACGACTTGCGGCTTGGTGGACTGGCGCATGGTTCGTTCTCCTCAAGCCCGTATATAGCATATTTTGGTATAGATGGGGAGTGCCAGGGTTAATTGTCAATTCCCAGTAAATGGGCGCCCAAAAACCTTAAAACCACTTCCTTATAAAGCTTGTCGCCCACCGCATTCATATGGTTGCGCTTGGGCAAAGTGACCCCGGTCGCCCCCGGAATTGCCGCCAGAAGGGGGCCAATTTCCCCCGCCACATCGTCTTTTTCACCCACTACCACTAAGACCGGGACTCGGATGGTGGCCAGCATTTCTTCGGTGATCTTCACTCGTGAGGATTTGATGCAGGCTGCAAGCGCCTTCAAATCACCGCGGGTTTGTTCGGCAAATACCCGAAAGGCACGGGCCGAAACATCCGTCACGTCCAAAAGCGATGCAGCCTCAAGCCCCCGTGCTATCTCGGCCCCGCCGCCAACCCCCGTGATCATCCGCGATGCCAGGCCGGCAAAAATCGCGGCACCTACCCGGGACGGATGGTTGATCGTCAGGAACGCCGCGATCCGGGCCCCCATGGAATAGCCCATGACATGGGCTCGGGGGATTTCGAGGTGATCCAGCAAGCGCCGCGCGTCTGCCGCCATTTCCGCTGCCGAATAGAGGTCGGGGTTGTAAAGCTTCTCGCTTTCCCCATGGCCGCGGTTATCCATGGTGATGACGCGAAAGCCGCCATCCAGCAAGGTTTTCACCCAGCCCGTGTCGACCCAGTTCACCCGGCCATTGGAGGCAAAGCCATGAATGAGAAGCACGGGTTCGCCCTGCCCCACGTCGTCAAAGGCGATTTCCACACTGTCTGAATTGAATTTGTGCATGGCGGGCAGGATATGCTATTTGGCTCTCCTAACAAGGTATTTCGAGGATCCCATGGCAGCTTCATCCACCCCGCATTTCCAGAATGACATGGGGCTTTCTAAAATAGAGATCGGCGCCAGGGAATTCATGTGCGTTGGCGCCAAGCCGCCTTTCGATCACCCCCACGTGTTTCTGAACATGGGTGGAGCGGACGAAATCGTCTGCCCCTATTGTTCAACCTTGTTCAAGCACAACGCCAAGCTCAAGCCGGACGAAGCCAAGCCCGAAGCCGCCGTATGGCACGACGAGGCCGCATAACCCGCCTCTTCACCATCCGGCAATACCGCGACAGCGATGAAGCGCAGGTCGTTGAGCTTGTGCGCGAGCTGCAGGCGTTTGAGTCGCCGCTGTACAAGTGGGGAAAACCGCCTGAGGATATTGGCCCCTGGTATTTGGAAGAAACCAAAAAATGGTGCGCCAAGAATGAAGGCGTGGTTCTTGTGGCTGAGCACGCCAAGGCATTGCTAGGATATGCAACCATTCTGACCAAATGCGAATCCGACGGAACCAGCGACGAGATTGTCTACACCTACGCCCATGTGACTGATCTCATCGTCACAAAATCGGCGCGGCGGCAGGGAATTGGCGAAGCTCTCTTGAAAGCCTGCGAGAAAGAGGCCCGCGCCAAGGGCCGCAAGATTTTTCGCATTGGTGTTCTCTCGCGGAATGATGGCGCAATTGCTGCCTATCACAAATTTGGATTTGCGCCCTATCACCAGACGCTGGAAAAAATTCTGGAATGAAACCCGCCCTTTCCCTTGCTGAAGCCCGCAGGCTGGCGCTTGTCGCGCAGGGCTTCACCTTTCCCAAGCGCGAGGGCAAGGCAAACTGGACGAAGATCAGCAATACCATCAACCAGATCAACCTGCTGCAAATCGACAGCGTGAATGTTCTGGTGCGCTCGCATTACCTGCCTGTGTTTTCAAGGCTCGGCCACTATGACCACGCCACCCTTGATGCCCGCAGCTTGAGTAACAAAAAACGCACCATGTTTGAATGCTGGTCCCATGAGGCAAGCCTTGTGCCGCTTGAGCTGCACCCCCTCATGCGCTGGCGCATGAACCGCGCCCTGAATGGCAATGGCACCTATGGATCGATGACCAAATTCGCCCGGGATGAAAGCGACTATGTGAAGAGCGTGCTCGAATTCGTCAGGCGCAACGGCCCGACCGCCGTGAGCGATTTCCCTGACAGCGGCAAGGGTGCGGGCGGCTGGTGGGGCTGGAGCAAGGGCAAGATGGCACTTGAAACCCTCTTCGACCAGGGCCTCGTCACAACGGCGGCCCGCCCCTCCTTCGAGCGCATTTACGATCTCACCGAGAACGTTATTCCTTCCGATGTTTTGCAGAGGCCAACACCTTCGGAATCCGAAACCTTCCGCAAGCTCATGGAGCTTTCCGCTTTGGCTCTTGGCGTGGGCACCGAGTTTGATCTGCGCGATTATTTCCGCCTGCCCGTGGCGGAAACCAAAGTGGCACTGGCCGAACTCCTCGAAGCTGGATCGCTCATTCCGGTATCCGTGCAGGACTGGAAGCATCAGGCCTATATCCACCGCAACACCAAACTCCCACGCAAGGCTGGAGGCACGGCGCTGGTCTCGCCCTTCGATCCCTTGGTATGGGAGCGCGCCCGGGCCGAACGGCTGTTCAATTTCCATTACCGCATTGAAATCTATACGCCCGCCGTGAAACGAAAATACGGCTACTATGTCCTGCCCTTCCTGATGGGCGACCGCTTCGCCGCCCGTGTTTGCCTGAAGTCTGACCGGCAGGCAGGTGTGTTGCGCGCCAACGCCATCCACCTTGAACCCCATGCCGATGCCAAGGAAACAGCCGAAGCCCTGAGCAAGGAATTGTTGCTCATGTCGGAATGGTTGGGTCTGGAAGGCGTGGAAGCCGGAGCCAAGGGAAATCTTGCCCGCCATTTGAAAGCCGCCCTGTGATTCACATTGAAACTGATCGCTTGATCCTCAGGATTGTGCCGCTGGCCGGGCTGGCCAGCACCGCCGCTGGAAACATCAAGGCCACCCAAGGCCTGGTCGGCGAAAAGCTTCCCGAGGAGTGGTTTGATAATTCCTGGGTATTCAAGCTGCGTTATGACCAGTGGCTGGCAGATCCCACCTACGCGCCTTGGTCCATCCGCGCCATCGCCTCAAAGGAGACGGGCGAAATTGTCGGCAGCATGAATTGCCATCACCAGCCCATGCCCTTCTTGCTTAACGGCAAGGAACGGCTGGCAACCGAGATGGGCTATACCATTTTCGAAGCCTACCGCCGCCAGGGCATCGCCTATGAAGCCATTAACGCTTTCATCGCCTGGGCCAAGACCCTGGGACTTGAAGGCGTCATTCTTTCAATCCAGCCCACCAATGCCCCCTCCCTGGCGCTTGCGTTGAAACTGGGCGCAACCCAAATCGGCTCGCAAATTGATGAGCGGGATGGACCGGAAGATATCTATTACTTCGATATAGATTAGTAACTCAATTCCCACCGTGCTGAATTGGCCGCGCGATGGCGGGCAGCATCCCGCCCTTCACCAGGTCATGCGTCACCTCTTCAATCGCCCCACGCAGCGTATCAACGAGGAAATCCGCCTCGCTCATGCTCAGCGTGAGCGGCGGAGACATCACATCAAGATGGCCCAGCGGCCGCACCAGAAGCCCGCGCTGTTCGCACAGGTTTGAAATCCGCTTTGAAATATTGATCTCATCTGGCAGATGCGCCTTCGTGGCCTTGTCGGCCACATATTCCACGCACATCATCAAGCGCTTGCCCCGCACATTGCCGACAAGGCGCAAACCTTCCAATTCCTTGAGGCGCTTCTCGAAATAATCGCCCACCACCTTCACATGGTCCAGAAGACCCTCGCGCTCAATGATTTCGATGTTCTTCAATCCCACCGCGCAGCACACGGGATGCCCCGAATAAGTGAAGCCATGGGCAAACCAGACATCCGGTCCGGGCCGGCTGATGGACTCATAGACTTCATCGGAAAAAATCGTGGCGCCTAAAGGCAGGTAGCCGGAAGTGAGCCCCTTGGCTGATACAATGATATCCGGCTGAACGCCAAACACATCATAACTCGCAAACCAATGGCCCAACCTTCCAAAGGCTGTCACCACTTCATCGGCGATGAACAGAATTCCATTCTCCTTGGCCACTTCCCACATGCGCTTGAGGTAGCCGGGCGGAGGTGTGACGACACCGCCTGAGCCCTGGATGGGCTCCGCAATGAAGGCGGCAATGTTCTTCGCACCCACTTGCAGAATCTTCGCCTTGAACTCCTCTACCAGGAAATCAGTGAACTGGTCTTCCGTCATGCCCTCGGGCCGGCGGTAGGGATAGGGCGCCGAGAGATGATGGATAAAATCCGAGAGGTAATGGAAATTTTCCGTGCGGTCGCCATCGCGGTTGCCAATGGAAATCGTGAGATAGGTCGAGCCGTGGTAGGAATTATGGCGGGAGATGATGTGCTTGCGCGAGGGCTCGCCGCGCCGCGCATGATAGAAATGGGCAAGCCTGATCGCCGTGTCATTTGCACAGGAGCCGGAGGTCGAAAAGGCCACATGATTGAGCGATCCCGGCGCCAGTTCCGCCAGCTTGGCCGCAAGCTCCGCTGCCGGCGCATTGCTCATGTCCACGAAGGCATTGGCATAGGGCAGCAGCAGCGCCTGCTCTGCCATGGCCTCAGCCATTTCCTTGCGGCCATAACCTATGTTCACGCACCACATGCCGCCAAGCCCGTCGAGGTAACGCTTGCCGTTCACGTCCGTGATGTGCGTGCCTTCGCCCTCAACAATGAGCAGGTAGCCTTCCTTCTTGAAACTGTCGAAATGCGTCCAGGGATGGAGGAAGTGATCGTGATCCTTCTGCCACAGGTCTTTCGCATTGAAGCGGTTGCTGGCCGAATTCAGCATTTAGGTCTCCTCTATTGAATGTGCGTTCAATACATATTAGCCCGGGGCTCAGGCCGAAGCCACCAGCAAATGCCGATAGCGCTTGATGAAGCTTTCAAGGGCTCCCAAAAGCCGCTCCGTGTCGGGCGCCCCCACCACCAGGGAAAGCGCCATGAAGCCGCGCTCAGCGATATAAATGCCCTGGTCCAGCAGATAGAGATAGAGAAGCCTTTTCAAGCGCTTGTCCGCCTTCTCCGCATCTTCTGGTTTAACCACGGACCCTGCGATGGGATGCAGCGTAATCATCGACCCTACCCCCGTCGCCTGCAGGCTCGCCTGATACTTCATGCAGAGATCATTGATGGCATGGCGCAGAGTCGCGCCCCGTTCATTGAGGGCGATGCAGGCTTCAGCCGTAAAAATCTCCGTAAGCCCGGCATGTCCCGCCGTCATGGTCAGGGTATTGTTGTTGAAGGTGCCCGCGTGGGGCAGCGCATTGGGCCGCGAGGGATCAAACTGTTCCATGATCGCGCGGCTGCCGCCAAAGGCACCAAAGCTTATCCCTCCGCCGATATATTTGCCAAGAGTTTTGAGATCGGGCTGAATGCCGTAGTGCGCGGACAGACCCTTGGGATGCAGCCGTGACGACATCACCTCGTCGAAGATCAGGACGATTCCGCGCTTGGCAGTCTCCTCGCGCAGCATCGCCATGAATTCCGGGGTTGCCGGAAGACACCCGCCACCGCCCAGCATGGGTTCGAGGATGACCGCAGCCAGATCATCCGCATGCTGAACAATAAGCGCCCGGGTCTTTTCAATATCATTGAAGCGCGCCAGCACGCACTCAAACGGCGCGTTCACCGGCGAGGCGCCATGGCTGAAATAGAGCGTGCCGCCGTGATAGCCGCCCTCCATCGGCATGATCTTCTTGCGCCCAGTGAAAC